>Ga0224506_10001922_pt1 | contig 14584 bp, 16 predicted proteins | sample SF_Jan12_sed_USG_2_FD_169108 | JGI IMG/M metagenome (GOLD analysis project Ga0224506, IMG submission 169108) | Sediment microbial communities from San Francisco Bay, California, United States - SF_Jan12_sed_USGS_8_1 | ecosystem: Environmental > Aquatic > Marine > Sediment | place: USA... | reverse complement strand
AACCGGCGTCATTCAGCCCACCCGTGGAGGTACGCTGTTTAATCCTGCGCCCAAAAAATAATCGGGCAATAATCAGGTTTTTTAAGCCGCTTGTTCCAATGACTTATCGAGGTAATCCTCAATAATGCGATTTAGCTTTTTCATGTGCTTGGTGAAAAGGTGATCGCAGCCTTGGATAACTTCGTAATCAATTACGATGTTTTTCTGGCTTTTTAATTTTGCCGCCAATTTATTGACGTCTTCAATTGCCACCAATTCATCCTTGTCGCCATGCACAATTAACCCAGATGCCGGGCAAGGTGCCAAAAATGAAAAATCATGCTGGGTCGCAGGTGGTGCCACCGACAAGAAGCCGCTTATTTCGGGGCGACGCATCATTAACTGCATGGAAATCCACGCACCAAACGAAAAACCGCCAATCCAGCATGCGCTGGCACTGGGGTTGTGCGATTGCAACCAATCAAGGGCCGATGCGGCGTCGCTCATTTCGCCGATACCGCTATCAAACTCGCCTTGGCTGCGCCCAATTCCACGGAAATTAAAACGCAGGGTGGAAAAGCCTCTTTTTACAAAGGATTGGTACATTGAATACACCACCTTGTTGTTCATGGTGCCACCGTGTAGCGGATTGGGGTGGAGTATTAGGGCTATTGGGGCGCCGGGCACTTTTGAGTGGCTATAGCGCCCCTCAAGGCGGCCATCGGGGCCGTTGAAGATTACTTCTGGCATTTTTTTTCCATGAATTTAATTGATACCATTGATTTTAAAGGTTTTTTTTAAACCATTTTGGCTGGTTGTGGCCTTAAAAAATACTTCAGTTGTTTTTGTATTCGATATTTCTAATACTTGACTAATTTAGTCGGGATATATATATTTCCCTAAATAAAATGTGGCTAAAACGGTTCAACACACTATTTAATGCGGTTTTTTGCCAAAAAGGTAAAAATACCCGAGAGGGTTTATACACAGACGCGCCTAACAAAGCAAAAGACAAAGCAAAGATATTGGAAAAAATATGGTTTTCAAGCACCTGCAGGAAGATTTAGCCTCATTTATGGCTCGCGACCCGGCCGCACGCTCAAGGCTTGAGGTGGCGCTTTTATACCCCGGATTTCATGCGGTAATTTTTTACCGCATTTCCAACGCCCTGTGGCGCAACGAATTCAAGTTTCTGGCCCGCTTTATTTCCCAAATAGCCAGATTCCTGACCGGAATTGAAATTCACCCCGGCGCCACCATCGGCAAAAGATTTTTTATCGATCATGGCGATGGCGTGGTTATCGGTGAAACCAGCCATATTGGCGATGATGTTACGCTGTATCAGGCGGTTACCCTTGGCGGTATTGCCCCATCGGTTGATTCGCACACCCAAGTTAATCTAAAGCGCCACCCGACACTGGAAGATTGGGTGATCGTTGGTTCCGGCGCGCAGGTTCTAGGTGGCATCACGGTGGGCGAAGGTGCGCGCATTGGCGCGAACGCAGTTGTTACCAAAGATGTCCCCCCCGGCGTTACCGCCGTTGGCATTCCCGCCAGAATAGTAATGCCCCGCGATAAAGAGCACGCGAAAGAATTTGCCCCTTACGGCACACCATCTGACGGTTGCCCCGATCCCATGCTTAAAACAATTGAAAACCTTCGTTCCCAGATATCTTCACTGATGGGAAGGATAGATGAACTTGAAAGCGAGCTTGAAAGCGTAGAAGACGCAATGGATATCAAGCCCGCCAAAGCAGTTAAAGATAAAAAAACCTCTAGCGATAAACAAAAAACCAAAGCCACTGGTTCTTGACGATTATTTATTTACAGCGGCCCAAATTGTGGACAGGTGATAGTGCCAATGTTCATTTAGGAGAAAGATTTTGAAACTAAGCACCAAAGGACGTTATGCAGTTATGGCGATGGCCGATCTTGGAACCCATTCCAAAGGATCGCCCGTTTCCCTTGCCGATATTGCTGATCGTCAGGAAATTTCGCTTTCTTATCTTGAGCAGCTTTTCGGCAAACTGCGTAAATCAGGAATTGTAAAAAGCGTGCGCGGGCCCGGTGGCGGATATTTGCTGGCGCGCGAAGGTGCAGGGATTCGTGTTTCCGATATTATCATGGCGGTTGATGAACCATTAACCGCAACCAGGTGCAGTTCCGGTGGTAGCGAAGGTTGCCGTAGCGACAAAGCGCGCTGTTTGACCCACGATTTGTGGCAATCGTTAAGCCACCAGATTTACCTTTATCTAAGCTCGGTAACGTTGGCAGATGTTTGTGAACAAAAAGTTCCCGGTTCACGTCCGGATATTTTTTCACCATCCGATTCATCAATTTTTGCCGCTGAGTAATAGATCGTTATTAAAGGCAAGCTCTTAAAACATTTAATTTTACCAAAAGCACATAAACAAAATGAACCATAACATTTACATGGATTACAACGCGACAGCGCCCGTATTGGCGCAAGCAAAAGATGCCGTCATGCGCGCGCTTGATTTTGCCGGTAATCCATCATCGGTTCATCGCATGGGCCGTCTTGCCCACCGCTTGGTAGAAGATTCAAGAGAAAGCGTACGTGCGCTGGTTAATGCCAATGGCGAAGCGCGGGTCGTGTTTACATCAGGCGGCACCGAAGCAAATGCAATTTGTCTTTTGGGTTGTGGCCGCAATCGCGTTGTTGCAAGCAGCGTTGAACACCCGGCCGTGCGTAACGTAAAAGAAAATGTCGAGCTAATATCGGTTGATAAAAACGGCATTGTTGATGCTTCACATTTAGAAAAGTTGCTAAGTAAAAATGGTGAAGACACAATTGTATCGGTGATGTTGGCCAATAATGAAACTGGTGTAATTCAGCCGGTTAGGGAGATTGCCAAAATTGCCCACAAACATGGTGCACTTTTTCATTGTGATGCGGTGCAGGCGGCAGGAAAAATTGAAATTGATTTCGATGATATTGATGCCGATTACATGAGCATTTCTGCCCATAAATTTGGCGGCCCCAAAGGCGTTGGCGCACTGATAGCAAAACCAGCCGCCCCGTTAAGCGCATTGGTTAGGGGTGGCGGTCAGGAAAATGGCCTTCGTGGCGGAACGGAAAATGTTCCGGGCATTGCCGGCATGGCGGCTGCGGCGGAAGTATCGCTGGCCAAGCTTGCGGTTGAGGAAAAAAAACTTTTATCTCTTCGCGATGATTTGGAAAAGCAAATCAGCAAAATTGACAATCAGGTGCAAATAATTGGCGCAGATGCCAAGCGCCTGCCCAACACATCATTTATCGTTATGGCGGGCGTGCCGGCCGAAACCCAGGTAGCCGGTTTTGATCTTGCGGGCATAAGCGTTTCTGCTGGTTCAGCTTGCGCTTCGGGTAAAATAAAACAAAGCCCGGTGTTGGCGGCCATGGGAATAAGCGAAATAGATGGATCCTGCGCATTGCGGGTAAGTCTTGGTCAGGAAAACAACCAAGAAGACATAAACAAATTTATCGTGGTTTGGGATGAAATAAGAACGCGCGCACTAAAAGCAAACGAAGCAAACGCTAAAAAAGGGAACGCCGCTTAATACCTTGCTAAGGTAGCACGCCATCACCATATAAAAGTAAGTATAGTTTTTTATAAAAAGTTAAATGCACAGGTAAAAAATGACAACAAAATCAAAAACAGGACACTGGACCCAGAGCACGCCGTTGTACCTTGACTATCAGGCGACAACCCCAACCGACCCGCGCGTAGTGGACGCAATGATGCCGTATTGGACGGATAAATTCGGCAACCCGCATTCGCGCAACCATCACTATGGCTGGGAAGCCGAAGACGCGGTCGAAAAAGCGCGCGAAAGTGTGGCCAGCCTTATTGGGGCAAATCCTAAGGAAATAATTTTTACCTCAGGTGCAACCGAATCAAACAATTTAGCGATTAAGGGTGTTGCGCGTTTTTATGGCGACAAGAAAAACCACATCATAACGTGCGTTACCGAACATAAATGTGTGTTGGAAACCTGTCGTTATCTTGAGCACGATGGTTTTGACGTCACATATTTGCATGTCAAAGAAAACGGCCTTATTGATCTTGATGAATTAAAGGCGGCAATCACCGATAAAACCGCCATCGTTTCCATAATGGCGGTCAATAATGAAATCGGCGTCATTCAACCATTAAAAGAAATTGGTGCAATTTGCCGTGAAGCGGGCGTATTTTTTCATACCGATGCGGCGCAAGCCACAGGCAAAATTCCTTTGGACGTAAACGAAATGAACATCGATTTGATGAGCATTTCCGGACACAAATTTTACGGCCCCATGGGTATTGGTGCGCTGTTCGTCAGGCGTAAACCGCGCGTAAGGCTGGTTCCGATAATTCACGGTGGCGGGCAAGAACGTGGAATGCGCTCAGGCACACTGCCGACCCCACTGGTGGTCGGTCTTGGTGTGGCCGCAGAAATTGCGGCCAAAGAAATGACAGCCGAGGCCGAGCGTCTTCACGGGCTTCGCAAAAGAATGCTTGATGGTTTGCAATCGCGCCTGCCGGAAATATATGTCAACGGCGATTTGGAAAACCGTATCCCCGGAAACCTCAATATCAGCTTTGCCTACGTTGAAGGCGAAGGCCTGATGATGGGCATAAAAGAGCTGGCCGTTTCATCCGGTTCGGCCTGCACTTCGGCATCGCTAGAACCCAGTTATGTTTTGCGCGCCTTGGGCGTCGAAGAAGAAATGGCGCACACGTCTTTGCGTCTTGGTCTTGGGCGTTTTACCACCGAAGAAGAGGTCGATTATGCGGTTGAACGTATTGCTTCAGAGGTAACCCGTCTGCGCGAAATGAGCCCGCTTTGGGATATGGCCCAAGCCGGAATTGATATCAAATCTATCAAATGGGCCGAGCATTGATTTTGAAGTAATTTTAATTAGCGAACGGCCCCGCTACACGAGGGCCGACAAATTGGAGAAACAAAATGGCATACAGTAAAGAATTGATCGACCATTATGAAAACCCGCGTAACGTCGGGTCTATGGACGAAAGCGAAAATAATATTGGTACCGGGTTGGTTGGCGCACCGGCTTGCGGTGACGTTATGAAGCTACAAATAAAAGTCGGCGCCGACGGCATTATCGAAGACGCCAAATTTAAAACATTTGGTTGTGGTTCGGCTATTGCTTCTAGTTCGCTGGTAACTGAATGGGTAAAAGGAAAAACCCTTGATGAAGCCGCGACCATAAAGAATACTGACATCGCACAAGAGCTTGCCTTGCCACCGGTTAAAATCCACTGTTCAGTTCTGGCCGAAGATGCAATCAAGGCAGCGGTTAGCGATTATAAAGAAAAAACAGGCAAAAAAGGTAATGCCGCCGCTGAGTAAAACGGCAATATCAGGAAAAGCAACATGAACCAGATAAGCACACCGCCAAGCCCCATCAAAATGACGCCTGCGGCAATCGCCCAGGTTAGGGCACTACTCGAAAGCAGGGGTAAGCCATCCCTTGGCATTCGTATTAGTGTGCGCACCAAGGGCTGTTCGGGCATGTCTTATACGCTGGAATTCGCCGATGAAAAAGGTGATTTCGACGAAGAGGTCAAGGTCGATGACGTAACCGTGCTTATCGACCCCAAGGCAACCATGTTTATTTTGGGAACCGAAATGGATTATGTTGAAGACAAGCTGGAATCCGGATTTGTCTTTAACAATCCCAATGAAAAGGGGCGCTGCGGTTGCGGTGAATCTTTTCACGTCTAATGAATACTTCTGAAAATATATCCAGCAGCGAAACAGAAACCGCCCCAGTTGTGCCGTGTTGGTCATGCCATGGGCCGTTAACCGCAGGACTTGCCTTTTGCCCAACCTGCAAGGCGGTGCAGCAACCCGCAAGCGTTGATCATTTTATCCGTTTGGGGTTAGAGGTAAATTTTGATGTAGATTTATCAGCGCTTGATAAGGTTTATTTTGAACTGCAACGCGCACTGCATCCAGACAGGTTTGCCACCCGAACCACAAAAGAAAAAATGTATTCCCAGGCGCAGGCCACAGCTATAAATGATGCCTATGAAACAATAAAAAACCCGCTCAAGCGCGCCGATTATCTTATTCACATCAAGGGTGTTAACGTAATGCCCGATGGCTGTAATTTGGTAAATGACCCAACCATTTTAATGGAAGCCATGGAAGTCAGGGAAAAATTAGCCAGCGCCGAAACAATATCAATGGTGGATGCAATAGCCAATGATGCGCGCGCAGAAATAAAAGATGTTATCGCCGGCATTTCGCTGGCATTTAAGGGCGATGACATTGAAGGTGCGTGCCAGTTAACAACACGGCTTAAATACCTAACCAAGCTTCTGGGCGAGGTGCGCCAGCGCCGTACCCAAGTTTCTTAAAAAATGGCGGTTTATTAATGGTTACCTTGTTACAAATTCACGAACCGGGCGAAACCCCGGAACCACACGCCACAAAAAGCGAACTTGCGGTTGGAATTGACCTTGGCACCACCAATTCGGTCGTTGCTATCAGCAGTGAGGGTAAACCAGAAGTCATAAGAGATAACGATGGCTCGGCACTTGTGCCATCCATCGTTGCCTATGCGCCGGATGGCTCGGCAATTGTTGGCACGCTTGCCAAGGGGTTGTTGTTATCACGGCCCGAAGCGGTGGTTAGCTCGATCAAGCGCCTGATGGGCAGGGGTGTGGCCGATATCAAATCGCTGGCCGGGCAATTGCCCTATGAAATTGAAAGCACCAATTCAGAAGGTATGGTTCGCTTAAAGGTTTCTGGTCAAAGCCTGACACCGGTTGAAATATCTGCCGATATTTTGCGCGCCTTAAAAGAGCGCGCCAATGAAAGGCTGGGCGAAACCGTCAGCAAGGCGGTTATCACGGTTCCGGCATATTTTGACGATGCCCAGCGTGTAGCCACCAAAGACGCCGCGCGTCTGGCCGGAATAGATGTCTTGCGTCTGGTGGCCGAACCAACGGCGGCGGCGCTGGCTTATGGTCTTGATGCCGGGGCCGAGGGGCTTTATGCGGTGTTTGATCTGGGTGGCGGTACGTTTGATGTATCGCTATTGCGCATGGAAAAAGGCGTATTTCAGGTTTTGGCCACCGGTGGCGATGCCGCCCTTGGCGGTGATGATTTTGACCATGCCATTGCCGAATACTTTTTGGGCCAGCGCACCGGTGAATTGCATGAAAAAAGCTTTAGCGCCGATGAAGCCAAAGTGGCGCTGATGACCGCGCGCCTTGCCAAAGAATGCCTGACAACAGATGAAAGCGGTGAATGGGTAATCGAGGCCCGCGGCGAAACATCACGTCACAGCCTTGGCCGTGATGAACTGGATTTATTGATTAAACCGCTTGTCGATAAGACAATAAAAATATGCTCAAACGTGCTTGATGACGGTGGGGTCGGCATTGATGAAATAAAAGGCGTGGTGTTGGTCGGTGGTTCAACCCGAGTGCCGTTGGTTAGAAAGCGGGTGGGCGAATTTTTTGGCCGCGAACCGCTGGCCAACATTGATCCCGATGAAGTGGTGGCAATTGGTGCGGCGCTACAGGCTGAAGCCCTGACCCAAGGATCTGACACATTATTGTTAGACGTTATTCCATTATCGCTGGGGTTAGAAACCATGGGCGGGTTGGTTGAAAAAGTTGTACATAGAAACACCACCATACCAGTTGCCAAGGCCCAGGAATTCACCACCTTCCAAGACGGGCAAACCGCCATGTCAATTCATGTGGTCCAAGGCGAACGCGAAATGGCCGAACAGAACCGTTCCTTGGCGCGTTTTAACCTGAGCGGCATACCGCCAATGACCGCAGGGGCGGCGCGCATTCGCGTTACCTTTCAGGTTGATGCCGATGGCTTGCTAACCGTAAGTGCCACCGAAGACAGCACCGGGATCAATGCCCAGGTTGAGGTCAAACCGTCATACGGCTTATCGGATGAAGAAATGGCCACAATGTTGCGCGCCTCGATGGAGCACGCCCAAGACGATATGGAATTAAGGCTTTTAACCGAAGCAAGGGTTGAGGCCGAACGCGCCATGAAGGCGGTGGAATCCGCACTTAAGGCCGATTGCTCGCTTTTAGATGATGGTGAACGCGACGCCATCGGGCGCCAGATAGACGTGGTCATGGCGGCTGTTCGGGGAAATGATCGCGATTTAATAAACGCCGAGGTCGAAAACCTTGATAGCGTTACCCGGCCATTTGCCGAAAAACGCATGGATAAGGGCATCCGTAGCGCACTTAAGGGTGTCGAGGTAAAAAAGCTGGATACCTGATGAAAAATATACCCATTGGCGTTTAGGCTTGATATGGCGGCAAATGGGCGCTAGTTAGACCTTAAAGCACACTATTGTTCAAAGAAGTAGGAGTTAGGGCCAGATGCCTAAAATTACCTTTATCGACCCCGACGGTAACAAAAAAGAAGTCGACGCACCGCTTGGGCTTTCCGTACTTGAAATCGCCCATAAACACGGGCTCGACCTTGAAGGTGCGTGCGAAGGCTCGCTTGCATGTTCGACCTGCCATGTGGTGGTTGACCCTGAATGGTTTGGTAAACTTGATGAAGCCAGCGAAGAAGAGGAAGACATGCTCGACCTTGCGTTTGGCCTTACCCATACATCGCGCCTTGGCTGCCAGATAAAAATAACCGAAGAACTAGACGGTCTGACCGTTACCTTGCCGTCCGGTACCCGCAATATGTTGGTTGAATAAAAAGGCATCACCCCCGTGCGCTGGACAGACGTTCATGATATCGCCATCGAATTGGAAGATGCCCACCCCGACGTTGATATAATGGCGGTGCGTTTTACCGATTTATGGAAATGGGTTCAACAATTGCCGGGTTTTGACGATGACCCGGAAAAATCCAGCGAAAAAATATTAGAAGCAATTCAAATGGCGTGGCTGGATGAGCGCGATTAAATCGACCTAATCATCGTCATCGTCATCATTCTCGCCACCACCCATGAAACCACCAGCCTTGTAGGTAGCGCCACCACCGGTTAGGCCGCCCGTTTGCCCGCCGCCTTGGGCCACTAGCCCAAGGGCAAAAATGGCGGCAATGGCGCACAAAACAATAAACCCAAAAAACAGGCTACGGGGGGCATCTTCCTTGTTTTGTTTCATCTTTTTCGTTCCCACAACATGGCTGCTAGGTGTTTAATGCATGGCGATTTGACCTTACAAAAGTGGACAAATCGCCCCATAGGGAATATAGCCTGTTTAAGCTTTTTATTGGAACAAACTTATGCTTGATACAATTGGTATTGCTAATATTTTGGCCCTTGTGTGGTTTGGTGCCTGTTGGGTTGGCTACACATTTTATGCCGATAACGTGAATAGCAATCGCCATACCTTGTTGACCGCAATGCGTGACAAACGCGAATTGTGGATGAAGCGCATGATAGGGCGTGAAAACCGCATGGTTGACGCAAGCATAATGTCCACATTGATGCGCAGTGTGTCGCTTTTTGCCTCTACCACCATTTTTATTCTGGCCGGTCTTTTGGCGGTTCTTGGTTCTGCCGACAAGGCGCAGGCGTTATTACATGAAATACCATTTGCGGTGGTAAATACCGGAACCCAATGGGAAATAAAAATACTGCTTTTGCTTATTATATTTGTTTATGCGTTTTTCAAGTTCGCATGGGCGTTGCGCCAGTTTAATTATGCCATTGTGTTATTGGGCGCTGCCCCGCCAATGGAAGAAGCGGGCAGTAATGATGCCAATGAATTTGCCGCCGCTAATGCCAGCGTTATTTCCCTTGCGGTTTTAAGCTTTAACCGCGGCCTTCGGGCATATTATTTTGGTCTGGCCGCACTTAGCTGGTTTATCCATCCCGCGCTTCTTGCCGTGGCAACCATGTGGGTGGTGGCGGTTTTATATCGGCGTGAATTTATGTCAAAAACCCTTGATTGCCTTGATAATGTTCCGATGCCGGATGGTTCTGGCCGCAACCAGGCAAAAGGCAATGGTTGAGTTCCCGTCGGGTGCGACTATATTTTTCTGATGGAACTTGAACTACCAAAATCAGCATTACAAAAACCCCCATCCGAAACCCGGGTCGTGGTCGCCATGTCGGGCGGGGTGGACTCGTCCGTGGCCGCGGCATTGTTAAAAGAACGCGGGTTTGACGTCATTGGCGTTACCATGCAGTTATATGACCATGGTGCGGCAATATCCAAACCCGGAACCTGTTGTGCCGGGCGCGATATTTTAGACGCCCGCCGGGTCGCCGATGCGCTGGATATTCCCCATTACGTTATGGATTTTGAAAAACGCTTTCGTGAAGCGGTAATGGAACCATTTGCCGAAAGCTACATTGCCGGGCAAACCCCAATCCCGTGCGTAACGTGCAATGACACCATAAAATTTTCAGATTTGCTTATGCGCGCGCGTGAACTGGGTGCCGACGCGCTGGTGACCGGGCATTATGTTCGCAGGGGTGATGGGGCAAGCGGGGCAGAGCTTTTAAAAGGAAGCGATGAAAGCCGTGATCAAAGTTATTTTTTGTTTTCAACCCCACGTAATGCCCTTGAACAATTATGGTTTCCCTTAGGCGGGGCCAGCAAAACCGAAACCCGGGCCGAGGCCAAGCGCCTTGGTCTACCGGTGGCAAGCAAGGCAGACAGCCAAGATATTTGTTTTGTCCCTGAGGGAAAATACCTAGACGTTATTGAAAAGCTAAAGCCCGGCGCAGAATTGCCTGGCGACATTGTTGATGTTGCTGGCAATGTATTGGGCAAGCACGATGGTATTATGGGTTTTACGGTCGGCCAACGAAAAGGTATTGGCATTAGCGCGCCCGATCCGCTTTATGTCATTTCGGTTGATAGCAAATCGCGCCAAGTTGTGGTTGGGCCAAAAGAAGCGCTGTTAAAGAACGACCTTACCATTCGCAACATAAATTGGTTGGGTGACGGTGATGAAATTCCACCGGGTGGTTTTGACTGCATGGTCAAACTGCGCTCGGCCCAACCACCGGTTGGGGCCAAGATTACCCCGCTGGACGGGGGCAGGGCAAAAGTCGAGCTGGCCCATCCGTTTGCCGGCGTAGCCCCGGGGCAAGCTTGCGTTTTTTATTCAGGTGAGCGCCTATTGGGTGGCGGCTGGATAGAATAGCTAAATAAAATAATATTCTCACTTCAATTTTGGTCTTATGTGCTTGTATTTGCGTGATTTTATACATCAACGCCAATGGGCTGAACATGGTTTGCAAAATGCAAATGGGAATAACGCGTCAATAAAAAAATAAAATCTGGTTGAAACCATAGGTGGCAATCGCGATATCAAATGCACAATCAAATTAAAACCAATATTTAATCAGGGATAATCTAGCGTGCAAAAAAGCATTCTTATTGTCGAAGACAACAAAACCAACATGCGGTTTTTTACCGACTTGCTCAATGGCAATGGTTTTAAAACCATTCCATCTAATGATGGTAGCGATGCGGTTGATCTTTCGCTCAGCGAACACCCTGACCTGATTATTATGGATATTCAGCTACCGGGAATGTCGGGAACAGAGCTAACCCGCATGATAAAGGGCAATTCACAAACCGAAAACATACCCATCATAGCGGTAACCGCATTTTCAATTGACGACAATGACGGCGAAATTGAAGAAGCGGGTTTTGACGCATTTGTCGCCAAGCCAATTAAAATTGATAGCTTTATTGAAACCATAAATAAATTACTGGGGGGGTAGGCCATAATATTTGTTTGGGGAAAATAAATATCATCGTGCTGGGGGCGCATAAAAAAATAATAAACCTTTTAATCGTTTGGTATAAAATGAATAAATCAACGGATATTTTTTTACCACAAAATCAGCATATGCAAGGGTCAGCAAATGAACCTGAGCGCCCACCCACCATGTTGGTGGTCGATGATGACCCTGCGCTGTGCAAGTTGGTTTCTGTGATGGCAAAGCGTTCCGGTTTTATGGTCAAATCCACCAGCGATCCCAGAAAATTTGATAACCTATATTCAAACGATTTGGATATAGTCGTTCTTGATTTACAAATGCCCCACATTGATGGAATTGAAATAATCCGTTCCTTGAGCGAAAGAAAAAGTCAGGCATCATTGGTGTTGGTCAGTGCGTTTGATGCGGGGGTTTTGCGTTCGGCCCGCGAACTTGCCGAAAGCAGCAGCATTCATGTTCGCGGTTCGCTGGAAAAGCCATTTAACATAAGGGCGCTAGAAACCATAATTTCAGGCAGCGCCAAACGAAAAAAACTGTTTACACCCAAAGGCACCGATGAGCTTCCATCGGTAGACGAATTGGCAACCGCGATTGAAGGCGGGGCAATCCATCCGTATTATCAGCCCCGCATTGACATGAAAACCAATGAACTTGTCTCGGTTGAGGCCCTGGCCCGCTGGAACCATCCAACCAAGGGTTTTATTCCGCCGTTTATTTTTGTCGAAATGGCCGAAGCAAATGGCATGGTCAATGAACTTACCGAAGTTATGATAATTTCTTCAATGCGCCAATGCGCCAAGTGGAAATCGAAAAACGACATTGATTTAAAAATGTCGGTTAATTTTTCCTATCAATCAATGACCGACATATCAATTCCCGACAGAATTACCGATAGGCTTCTTTCCATCGGGCTTGACCCGTCAAACCTTATTATCGAACTTACCGAAAGTGCGGTAATGAGCGACACTTCGGCAACGTTAGATACCCTAAACCGTTTGCGCTTAAAAGGAATTGGCCTTTCCATTGATGATTTTGGTACCGGGTTTTCTTCGGTGCAACAGCTTTATCGTGTTCCCTTTAACGAATTGAAAATTGACCAATCTTTTGTCCGGCGCATGTTGGTTGATAAGGGTGCCATGGCAATTGTTGAATCCACCATTGACCTTGCACGCCGAATGGGCATGAGCGTGGTTGCCGAAGGCATCGAAACAAAAGAAATATATGATGCGATAAAAGATCTTGGTTGTGATATGGCCCAAGGCTATTTCATTGGCAAGCCGATGCCGGGTAAAGATCTACCCGCATGGAATGATGCTTGGCAACAAGGCGAAATTTTTAATTCCTGAAATTATTAATAATCAGGCGGGGTTGACCACAATTTCGGCTAATTCACCGGTTTGTTCCAGCGTTTCCAAGGCGCGGTCGGCTTCTTGCTGGCGGTTCCACATTGACGAATAAATCCCGCCCCGCGTCAAAAGATCTGTATGGGTGCCGCGTTCTTGTATCTGGCCATCGCCCAAAACCAATATTTCATCGGCGTCTATTACCGTTGATAAACGGTGCGCCACAACCAAGGTGGTATGGCCCTTTGATACCTGCCTTAATGAACTTTGAATTTCTTTTTCCGTATGGGTATCAAGTGCCGATGTCGCTTCGTCAAATACAAGGATGCTTGGTTTTTTAAGAATGGTTCGGGCTATGGCGACGCGCTGTTTTTCCCCGCCGGAAAGCTTTAATCCACGTTCACCGACAATGCTTTGGTAGCCATCAGGCAGGCTCATTACAAAATCATGTACTTGCGCCAATCTGGCGGCATTTTCTATCTCGCTTGGGCTGGCATCGGTTCGCCCGTAAGAAATATTGTAATAAATGGTGTCGTTAAAAAGCACCGTGTCTTGCGGTACAATCCCTATGGCACCGCGCAACGATGATTGCGATACATCACGGATATCTTGTCCGTCTATTTCTATTTTTCCGGCGCTAACGTCATAAAACCTGAACAGCAGGCGTGAAAGGGTAGATTTTCCGGCGCCCGATGCCCCAACCACGGCAACCGTATGCCCGGCCGGTATGGAAAACGACACCCCGTCCAGCACAGCGCGCCGTGGGTCATAAGCAAAGGAAACATTATTAAAGCTAACCTCGCCACCTTTAATATCAATGGGTGGCGCTTTGGGTTTGTCGGTTACTTCTTCGTCTTCGTGTAACAGCGAAAACATTGCTTCCATATCGGTCAGGGAATGTTTTATTTCCCGATAAACCGAGCCAAGAAAGTTCAGCGGCAGGTAAAGCTGCAAAAGATAGGTATTTACCAGAACAAAATCGCCGATGGTCATGCTTCCATCGCTTACACCCTTGGCCGCCATAAGCATTACAATGGTAACGCCAATTGCTATTATCGCCCCTTGACCGGTGTTGAGCAGCGAAAGTGTAATTTTGCTTTTTACTGCGGCTTCTTCGTATGATTTAAGCGCTTTATCAAACCTTTTGGTTTCGTGTTCTTCATTGCCGAAATATTTTACGGTTTCATAATTAAGCAAGGAATCAATGGCTTTGGTGTGGGCCTTTGAATCGCTTTCGTTCATTTGCCGGCGAAAACGATTGCGCCATTCGGTTACAGAAATAGTCCAGAAAATATAAGTTGCTATTGTTAACATGGTAACAAGGGCGAACCACACATCAAGCATGCTCCACAACAGCACGCCCACCATTAGTATTTCCAATATTGTTGGCGCAACATTGAAAAGAACAATCCGAAGCACAAATTCAATCCCCCGGGTTCCGCGTTCAATCGCGCGTGACAGCCCGCCGGTTTGCCGGTCAAGGTGAAAACGCAACGAAAGGCGGTGCAGGTGTTCAAACGTTTTTAATGCTGCCCCGCGAACGGCGAATTCGCCAACTCGG
>Ga0224506_10001921_pt1 | contig 14588 bp, 19 predicted proteins | sample SF_Jan12_sed_USG_2_FD_169108 | JGI IMG/M metagenome (GOLD analysis project Ga0224506, IMG submission 169108) | Sediment microbial communities from San Francisco Bay, California, United States - SF_Jan12_sed_USGS_8_1 | ecosystem: Environmental > Aquatic > Marine > Sediment | place: USA... | reverse complement strand
AAGGAGCACAAAGCTTTTCAGGGCTTTCTCGCCGAACTGGATATACCGCATTGGGATGAAACTGAAAACTCAGCCTATCGAATATTTTTGAAATGAGTTTTCGTTAAACGTAATGTTTTTCTGAGCCGGGTAATCCAGGCTTGGGATTATTGGCAATAATGCCTGGGAAAATGGAGATACCAACCACGGTGCCGTCGCAAATCTATCAACCTTGAACCATTGGTTCAGGTGGGGTTATTGGTAACCCATCAGGCTTCCCGACTAATCAGGCATGCGCACCAGTGTTACACGAAAGTCCCCGAGGTTAATAAATAGGCTCAAGGATTATGATGGCTGCTAACGAACACCGTAGTTAGTATGGAACTACTATACGCCTGTATAAAGCCAAAAGTAAAATTTAAATTTCTAATTGCCGAGTCTGCTCTAAAGCACGGGTGATTTTTGATTCGAGGTTCTTTAATCGGGGTGAAATTACCTTGCCGACCTGCTTGCCTTCTTTATCAGGATTTAATAATTCGTTGGCAATATTTAAAGCGGTGATGACCGCAATTCGTTCTGATCCGATAATGCTGCCGCTGTCTCGGACCTCTCGCATTTTGCTATCAAGGTACTCGGCCGAGGCCAGAAGTGCTGGTTGCTCGCCGACGGGGCAGGCAACTTTATATTCTTTATCCAGAATGGAAATGTTTATCGGTTGTGCGTCTGTCATGAACCTAACTCGAGTGATCTTAAACGTGAAATCATGGCCTCAACCCGGTTTCTCGCCAGTTCGGTCTTTTCAATGAGCTGTGAGCGTTCAGTAACCAGTTTATCTTTTTGTTGACGAAGATTGGTGTTCTCGTTCTTCAATAACCCCATAGTATCGATTAACTCGTCGATTCTCTGTTCGAGTTGTTGGAGGTCAGTCTCAGTATATTCAGTATTATTTGAATCCATAAGATAATCATCGTGCTTAAACCGATTTCAGTCAACTGGTGTTAGCCTCTAATAGGTGTTTTTTACCTAACCCAGCGAGTGTTAGAATAGAAAAATTATACAAAACTGTGGTATTTCTACAATGCTCGATTTCGATACCGTGCAAATGGCGCTAAATAAGTTGGGTTCCAATGTCGATGCGACCGAAACACATGGCACGTTATGCGGGTTATTACTCGACAGGTCCGATATGGCTACCTGGTTAAAACATACACTCGAAGACCTGCCGGATGGTAGTGATGTGCTTGCTGCGGAGCAACTAAAGTTGCTGAAACAGCTATTCGGGGATACTCGGGAGCAGATGAACACCGCAGACATGTCTTTCGAGCTGTTATTGCCCGACGAATCCGAGGATTTTGGTACTCGTTTGCTCGGCCTGTCGAGCTGGTGTCAGGGCTTTCTCTATGCGGTGGGTGTGACCGGACTGGCTAAAAAAGGGGGCCTCGACGAATTATCCGAGGAGTGTTTGTCAGACCTGCTCGAAATCAGTAAGCTCAGCCATCAGGAAGATGAGTCCGAAGAAGCAGAACAGCAGTTCGTGGAAATAGCCGAGCATGTACGTTTATCCGTGTTGACATTAAACGAAGCTGTTAATCCAGTCATGCCAGCCCCTCAGTTACAGTAAAAAAGTTTAGTTTAGAGTATAAAATGAAGCCAGTAGAGTTTAAGCGCCGCCGCACCCAGTTGATGAAGATGATGGGCAAAAATACCATCGCTATATTACCCTCAGCTTCTCAGTTGACCCGCAATCGGAGTGTCGACTTTCCCTTCCGCCAGGACAGTGACTTCCTGTACCTGACTGGCTTTAACGAACCGGACGCGGTAATGGTCTTAATGCCGGGTCGCAAGCACGGTGAATATGTCCTGTTTTGCCGGGAAAAAGATCAGGAGCAGGAAACCTGGCACGGTCGTCGTGCCGGGCAGGAAGGTGCGATAGCAGATTTCGGTGCCGACGACTCTTTCCCGATCGACGATATCGACGATATTTTACCGGGTTTACTCGAAGGCACTGACGCTATATTTAACGTCATGGGTAGATATCCGGACTTCGATAAGCGCCTCATCGGCTGGGTTAGCCATATTCGTGAACAGTCACGTACTGGTATGCACGTCCCTTCAGAATTCGTTGCGCTCGATTATACTTTGCATGATATGCGTTTGTTCAAGAGTCCTGAGGAATTGCGCTTAATGCGTAAGGCGGCGGCGATTAGTGTCGAAGCGCATAAACAGGCGATGCAGACCTGTGTTCCTGGTAAGCATGAGTTTCAGATACAGGCTGAATTCGATTATATCTTTCGCAAGAATAATGCTGATCACGCCTACCCTCCGATTGTTGGGGGAGGTGCTAATGGTTGTATTCTGCACTATACGGAAAATAGTGACGGCCTGAAGGATGGCGATTTGCTCCTGATCGATGCCGGCAGCGAATTGCAGGGTTATGCCTCAGATATTACCCGAACTTTTCCCGTCAATGGCAAGTACAGTCCCGCGCAAAGAGAAATCTACGAAATCGTACTCGAAGCTCAAAAGGCCGCGATCAAAAAAGTGAAACCGGGAAACCACTGGAACGACCCTCACAATGCCGCCGTACGAGTTATCACGAAGGGACTGGCGGAAATTAAATTGTTAAAAGGCAGCCCGCAAAAACTCATCAAGGATCAGGCCTACCGCAAGTTTTACATGCATCGCACCGGCCACTGGCTGGGCCTTGATGTGCACGATGTCGGTGACTACAAGGTTGGTGAACAGTGGCGACTACTGGAACCTGGCATGACGTTGACCGTCGAGCCCGGTATTTATATCCCTGCGCATAGTAAAGGTGTGCATCGAAAATGGTGGGACATTGGCATCCGCATCGAAGACGATGTGTTGGTGACCAAAGACGGGCACGAGGTACTCACCGAGGCATTACCCAAGAAGATCGCAGATATCGAAGCATTAATGGCCGGATAAATGAGCAAGATAAAGACCGCCAATAGTGATATCACCATCGTCGGAGGCGGCCTGGTCGGATTAAGCGCCGCGCTTGCGCTGCAAGGTAGTGGGCAAACAATCAAGGTAATCGAGGCTTCCAGCCTACACCATCCCGAGAGCGGTGGGCTTAATGCGCGATCCATAGCGCTTTCGTATTCGAGCATACAGATATTCAGGGGTTTAGGCGTCTGGCAATCGATCAGAAATCAGGCTGCTGCTATTCGCGATATTCATGTCTCTAGTCAGGGGCACTGGGGCGTTACCAGGCTAAGTGCCAGCGAACTCGAGCTGGATGCGATGGGATATGTTATCGAAAGTCGTTTGCTTGCAGCCAGCCTGCTGGAAAAGGTTGAGGCTAGTGAGCATATCGAGTTGCTAACCGGAGCCCGGTTCGAATCAATCGAAACCGGTGACGAAGCTCGAATAGGCTACCAGATTGAAGGTCAGCGCTACCAGCAATTGTCGAGTCTTGCCATCATTGCCGATGGGGCTAATTCCAGCGCGCGCAAACAATTGGGTGTTGAGCACAATTCAGTCGATTACGGTCAGGCCGCTATCATCACCAATCTTGAATTTAGCAAACCTGTCGAAGCAATGGCCTACGAACGCTTCACCGAGCAGGGCCCGCTGGCTGTATTGCCGCTTGGTGGTAAGCGCTACGCCTGTGTGTGGACGCGCAATATCGAAGATGCAGAGGCCTTGGTGCAACTCGATGATGGCGAGTTTATCGAAGAACTGCAGCGTTGTTTTGGTTTTCGCATGGGTTATATCGAAGCCATCGGGCAAAGATTTAGTTTTGATTTGCAGCGAGTACAGGCTCGTCGGTTAATCAGCGGACATTGTTTGCTAATCGGGAATGCTGCGAACGCCCTGCATCCCGTTGCTGGTCAGGGTTTTAATCTGGCTTTGCGCGATATTGCTACGCTATACGATTTACTCGGGGGGCAGAATATGAGCGATCTTGATGATGAGACGAAGCTCAGCCTGTTAGCAGAATATGAAACAAATCGGAAAGCTGAACAAAACAGGGTGATACGTCTGGGAGACGGGCTGGTAAGTTTGTTTTCCAACCAGCTACCGGTATTAAACCACATTCGTGCCGGCAGCCTGGCAGCTCTCGATTTAGTGCCACCGCTTAAAACACAGGTGGCCCTGGCGGGCATGGGTATGACCTTTGGTGGCAATGCCCTGTTAAGAGGCCATTTGTAATGCCGCAGCGATTCGATATCGCCGTTGCCGGTGCAGGCATGGTAGGCGCCTGTGCGGCGCTGGCACTGGCGAACACGGGGTTTCGGGTTGCTCTGGTTGAGCCAGCCGAATCGGAACCGAAATCAAAAGCTGACGATGAGGCCTATGATTTGAGGGTCTCGGCGCTTAGTCCTACTTCACAACAGATTCTGCAACAACTCGGAGTGTGGCAAGGCCTTGATCAGAACAGGATTTGTCAGTACGAAAAAATGTTTATCTGGCACCAGTACGGCCACAGTCGAGTTGAATTTGATTGTGTTGAACTGGCCCGTGAGAGCCTCGGCGCCATCGTCGAGAATAACCAGATTGTGCGTGCGCTACAGTCGGTATGCGATGCCCGGACGAACATCGAATGGTTTCGTCCTGATCGTATCGATTCGATAGAGGAAAATTCCGAGAAGTGTCTGAAACTAATCCTTGCTTCCGGCACAGAGCTGGAGCCTGATCTATTAATTGCTGCCGATGGTCGTGGTTCCAGCACCCGGCAGCTGGCTGGTTTCGATGTGATCGGCGGTGATTATCAGCAGCAGGCGATAGTCGCTAACGTGAATACCGAGTTTGACCACCAGTTTACCGCCTGGCAACGATTTCTAAGTACCGGGCCACTGGCGTTTTTGCCGCTGGCGAATGGCCAGAGTTCGATTGTCTGGTCCTGCGATAACGACTTTGCCGATGATATGATGAGCCTGGACGATAGCGGCTTTTGTCGTGCGCTTGGCGATGCCTTCGAAGGTCAACTGGGACGCGTGGAACGCATTAGTCAGCGACAGAGTTTTCCGTTGTCCTGGCATAGCAGCGAGCGCTGGTTGAATAATCGGGTCTTACTGTTAGGTGATGCTGCGCACGGGGTGCACCCGCTGGCTGGACAGGGGGTGAATCTGGGTTTTAGCGATGTTGGGCTACTAGCGCAAAAAATCGGAGGGCTAGAGGATGCCTGGAACAGCAAAAAACTGCGACAGTTTGAACGTCAACGTAAGAGCGAAACGGCTCTGGCAACCCACGCTTTTAGCGCCCTAAAATCGATTTACGGGCTTGACCATCCGGCGATAAATCAGCTTCGAGATCTGGGGATGCAGGTTGTGCAAAATAGTCCGGTTGTCCGACGCTTGCTAATGAAGCAGGCCATGAGGAATATGGCCTGATAAATTAGGGCTTTTAAACCCTCCAATCTGCCATTATAGTATCGCTACAGACTAAAACTGCGACAGGAGAGAGCCATAATATTGGCCACCGAAGACGCAACCGCCCGGAAACGCTCAGGTAAAAGGGACTGATGCAGTTGTCTGACTCTGGAGAGTGGTAGCTATCATGTTATCCACCGAAGGTGAAAGGTCCGACCATTTTATGAAGTCGAGGCCCGATCTCTCAGGTACCCGGACAGAGGGGTTTTTCGACTAACAACTGAGAGATGTGTTATGAGCCAGAAAACTCCGCTTTACCAATCCCATCTTAAGGCATCGGCAAAAATGGTCGACTTCGCCGGATGGGAAATGCCGATCCATTACGGATCGCAGATTACCGAACATCAAATAGTACGAACCGATGCCGGAATGTTTGACGTCTCGCATATGACTGTGGTCGATGTCAGCGGGGTCGATTCCAGTGCTTATCTGCGTTATTTATTAGCCAATGATATCGCCAAATTAAGCACTGAAGGCAAAGCACTTTATAGCTGTATGCTGAATCAAAGCGGCGGTATAGTGGATGATTTAATCGTTTACTGGCTAGGCGGGGCCGATTATCGCGTGGTGATTAATTCGGCAACCAGGGAAAAGGATATCGGATGGTTAAATCAACATGTCGGCGATTTCTCTGATTTGAGCTTAAAAGAACGTGACGATATCGCGATGATCGCGGTGCAGGGGCCGCAGGCAATAGAAAAGACACTATCACTATTTGACCAGGGTAGCCGTGCTGTTATCGAGAGTCTGGGGCGATTCTTCGGTACCACTGTAGGTGATTATTTCGTTGCGCGTACCGGTTATACCGGCGAGGATGGTTTCGAGCTCTTGATGCCCAATGCGATGGCTGCTGAATGCTGGCAGCAACTGCTCGATGCGGGCGTAAAGCCCTGTGGCCTGGGAGCCCGTGATACGCTCCGACTGGAAGCAGGGATGAGTCTATACGGTACCGATATGGATGAAACCACCAGTCCGTTGATCTCCGGATTAAGCTGGACCCTGGCAATGCAGGATGAGCGGGATTTTATTGGCAAGCAGGCCTTGCTTGAGGAAAAATCGAACGGTGTTAAACAACAGCTGGTTGGCTTGCTTTTGAAAGATAAAGGTGTTCTACGTAATCATTTAAAAGTAATAACCGACAAGGGTGAAGGAGAGATTACCTCGGGTAGTTATTCTCCAACCCTGAGTCAATCGATTGCTCTGGCTCGCATCCCTTCAGGCGTTAGCGGTGAGGTCGAGGTTGAAGTTCGTAATAAACATTTAAAAGCAGATATTGTAAAATTCCCCTTTGTTCGGCAGGGGGAACCATGTGTAACTAATGGGAGTATGTCCAATGAGTAATGTACCATCTGAATTAAAATTTTTGTCGTCACACGAGTGGGTTCTGATCGAGGATGATATCGCTACCGTTGGCGTATCTGACCATGCCCAGGAATTACTCGGTGACCTGGTATTTGTCGAATTGCCTGATGAGGGCGATTCGGTTAGCGCAGGAGATTCGGTCGGTGTTATCGAATCGGTGAAGGCGGCTTCTGATACTTATGCACCTTTGTCGGGAGAAATTGTCGAAATTAACTCGGAGCTCGAAGATTCACCGGAGCGCATTAATGACGACCCGTATGGTGATGGCTGGATGTATAAAATAAAAATGGAAGATGCAGACGAAGTCGATAACCTGCTCGACGCCGATTCGTATGCCGACAGCATTGCGGAAGACGAATAAGCGCTATCCAGGAAAACAGACTTTCCCCAGAGAGGGATGTTTTAATTGAAAAATATTCATGGCTGACAGCGGCAACAAAGGGCTGACGCGCATAGTCAAAGCGAGTCAGTATTCGTGGCAGGGCATCCGCGCAGCTTATGCGCACGAAGAGGCTTTTCGACAGGAGGCGTGGCTGTGTATCGTGCTGATTCCTTGTGGGCTGTATCTGGGTGAGACAGGTGTTGAAAAAGCATTGCTGGTAGCTTCTGTATTACTGATACCGATAGTCGAAATTCTTAATTCGGCGATTGAGGCGGTGGTTGATCGCTTTGGTTCAGAGCTGCACGAACTTTCCGGACGAGCCAAGGATATGGGGTCGGCGGCGGTCGCGCTGTCAATTGCTCTCATGGTAATCGTCTGGTTTTTAGTTTTATACGGTTGATAATTGAATGATTACTTATCCTGATATTGATCCGGTAGTGGTGGCACTTGGCCCGGTTAAAGTGCATTGGTACGGTCTCATGTATCTGTTCGCCTTCGCCTCAGCCTGGTGGCTGGGTCGGCGGCGTGCATCACAGCCAAATAGCATTATTGAGCCGCAGCAGGTAGACGACCTGATATTTTATGGTGCCATAGGTGTTGTGCTAGGTGGACGCTTTGGTTCGGTTCTGTTTTATAATTTTGACCACTTTCTCGATAACCCGATGTATCTGCTCAAGATCTGGCAGGGCGGGATGTCATTTCACGGCGGGTTTCTTGGTGTGCTGGTCGCTATGGAGGTTTACCGGCGTAAACTCGGCTGTCGTTTTTTTGAGTTAACCGATTTTATTGCGCCCCTGGTACCGTTGGGGTTGGCAGCAGGCAGGTTGGGTAATTTTATCAACGCAGAATTATGGGGTGCGCCCAGCAATGTTCCCTGGGCAATGAAACTTTCCTGTGAGCGCTTCCCGCCGGAAAGTTACACCGATTATGCCGGACCATTGTGTTATAGCCCAAGGCACCCGTCGCAGCTTTATGAAATGCTGTTAGAGGGTCTGTTGCTGTTTGGAATATTGTGGGTCATATCGGCGAAACAAAGGCCGGTGATGACGGTATCGGGTTATTTTCTGCTGGTCTACGGACTTGCGCGAACCAGTGTCGAATTTATCCGTTTACCCGATGGCCATATAGGTTATTTGCTGAATACCGACTGGTTGACGAAGGGCATTGTATTATCGGTGCCAATGATTATAGTTGGGCTCGCCTTTATTATTTATGCCCGTAGAGCAGGATCGAATGCAACAGTATCTTGAATTGATGCGCCATGTTATGGATCATGGCAGCGAGAAGAAAGATCGCACTGGAACAGGCACCCGATCGGTGTTCGGTTATCAAATGCGCTTCGATTTGCGCCAGGGATTTCCGCTGATCACCACCAAGAAGTTGCACTTGCATTCGATTATTCACGAGCTTTTATGGTTTTTGCAGGGTGATACCAATATTAAGTATCTATCAGACAACAAGGTTCGTATCTGGGATGAATGGGCTGACCAAAATGGTGATCTGGGGCCGGTTTATGGTGCGCAGTGGCGTTCATGGCCTCGGATTGACGGCGGCTCGATCGATCAAATCGATCAACTCATACAAAATATTAAATCTAATCCCGACTCTCGTCGATTAATAGTGAGTGCCTGGAATGTCGGTGAGATAGAAAGAATGGCGTTACCACCCTGTCATGCGTTCTTCCAGTTTTATGTCGCTGACGGTCGCCTCTCCTGTCAGCTTTATCAGCGCAGCGCGGATATATTTCTTGGTGTACCGTTTAATATCGCATCGTATGCGTTGTTGTTAATGATGGTAGCCCAGGTTACCGGATTGCAGGCCGGAGACTTCGTGCATACCCTGGGTGATGCACATTTGTATAACAACCACATGGAACAGGCCGAGTTGCAACTGGGTCGACAACCCTACGCCTTGCCAACCATGAAAATAAACCCTGAAGTGAAAGATATTCTGGCGTTTAAGTTTGATGATTTCGAACTACAAAATTATCAGAGTCACGAGCATATTAAGGCGGCTGTGGCAGTTTAAAACTGCATAAATAAATCGATTTGGCGTAAACTATGCGAAATATCGATGCTTCCAGGCAGTTATATGACCGCACCACAAGAAAATGATATCAAGGTAAATGTCGAAACCCGTTACATCGAGGATCAATCGAATCCCGAAGAGAACTACTTCGTATTTGCCTACACCATTACTATTCAGAACAAGGGGGAGCAGGCCGCTCAGCTCATATCCCGGCACTGGGTAATTACCGATTCGAACCACAAGGTGCAGGAAGTACGTGGCGAAGGCGTTGTCGGGGAGCAACCCATTCTCAAACCGGGAGAACAGTTCGTATATACCTCGGGCACAATGCTCGAAACTTCAGTGGGTACCATGAAAGGCAGCTATCAGATGCAATCTGATGATGGCTCGCAATTTGACGCTGCGATCGAGGAATTCGTCCTCTCTACACCCAGAATACTGCATTAAGCGATACGGCACTAAATCAGTAAACGCTTGAGAATATGGCTGTTTATGCAATAGGTGATGTGCAGGGGTGTTTCTCCTGTCTCAGCCGTCTGCTAGAAAAAATCAAATTCGATGATTCGGTAGACAACCTCTGGTTTTGCGGCGACCTGGTCAACAGGGGGCCAGAATCGCTGGCCACATTACGTTTTATAAGGTCGCTTGGTGACAGGGCGTCCGTAGTTCTGGGCAACCACGACCTTCATCTGTTGGCGATTTACCATAGCGGTCAGCCGGTAAAAAGCTCAGATACGCTGCATGCGGTGCTTAACAGCAGTGATTGTGATGAGTTGATGACCTGGCTGCAATCGAGGCCGCTTATTCATTACGACAGTAAACTTGAGGCAGTGCTGGTACATGCCGGCATTCATCCTCAGTGGAGTCTGGAACAGGCTCTTAAATATGCAGGCGAAGTAGAGCGGGTTCTAATTGGCGGCAATAGCAGGGAATTTTTTAATCATATGTATGGTGACCAACCCGATCTCTGGTCGGAGGAATTAGCCGGCTACGACCGGCTCCGTTGCATCACGAATATATTAACCCGGATGCGTTTTTTCTGGCCTGATGGTCGGCTTGATATGGACGTCAAAGGTGACCCTGAAGACCATCGGAATACAGGCTTGACTCCCTGGTATGAGCTAAATAAGCGAGTTAATGATTCCGCTAGTATTGTCTTCGGTCATTGGTCGACGCTCAAGGTTGGAGCCTATGGCCGGCATTTCGCTATTGATGGCGGTTGTGTCTGGGGCGGCCGGTTTGTTGCCCTTAAAATTGATGAAAATGAGCCAAAATGGATATCGATCAACTGCCCGGCTGACTGCAGTTAATCTATATTTCTGTCAGAAAATTTAAAAAAGTTCACTACCGGCTATCGGCTAAAATGAACTTTTTATCTTTTTTATTCAATTTAAACTTCGTTTTAACCGTTATAATGGACTATTGGTTCCTGGTTATCGAAGGTGAATAAAAGTGAACAAAAAATTAATTTTTATTTCGATATTTGCTATCGTGTTTAGCCTGCTCAGCCAGGTATCACTCGCAGCTACCATCCAGGAAATAGTGCCGTCTTCCCGAGTCATTACCCGAGTCATATCCGGCATGACCATCAATGACATTATTCGCAAGATTTACCCTGAAGATAAAACGCTCTGGCCTGAAATCAAAGAAAAAATAATATCAATTAATCCAGACTCTTTTCATCCGTATTCAGATCAGTTAATTACGGGTTCACGTCTGAAACTGGTGGATATCAAACGGATCCAGCAGGAAGAGGTTAGCAACAAACATAAAGTTGGTTACGTGGTGCGACAGGAAGGTCGGGCCAGTGTCAAAGATCTGGATGGAAACATTCTGGGTCTTGAGATCAATTCGCAAATATATGAAGGCGATCGAATTACTACTGAAGTCGGTTCCAGCGTATATATTTTGATGGATGATGGAGCCGAAATATTTCTTAAGGGTGATTCGATCGTAAAGATCAGCGAATATGTCATTACCTCCGGGTACGACGAAGGCAGTAGTAGTATTCTGGATCTGATTCGCGGTGGCCTGAGAAAAATTACAGGTGCTATCGGTTCTAGCGCAATATCGAATTATAGCGTTCAGACTGGTCTCGCTACTATCGGCATTCGCGGAACCGAGTATGTCGTTAAGCTATGTAAGCTTGATGACTGTAGTCAGAATGTGAGTCGTAATGATCCCGATGCTAAACTCCACGCTGTGGTCCTGGAGGGTATGATTACTTTAACCTCTGAAGAAGATACGAAAATTTTGATGGCGGTTGGTGAATATGGTACGGCTTCGAGTGAAGAGTTAATGCTTGAAGAGGTAGCGACCGTACCCAGCGGCTTGTTGAATGAAGATGAATCGAAAAAATTCAATGTCACTATTCCGGAACAACTGGAAGCTGAGAAATCTCAGGAAGAATCCAGTGGCTGGCCGTGGCTGCTGGGTCTCCTCCTGCTCGCACTTTAGGTTTTTTGCAAAGAATCGGCTGGGTCTGATGGCTCAGCCGAACTATCCCTCTTACTGGTATGGCCGATAATAATTCACGATAATTTGAATTTAGTCTAATATCAATCATACATACTGGTAAAAAAGGTAATCGTAATGCCTGGCTATTCGAGTGTTCAAAATTATTATGAACGTCTGGTCTTTGAGTTTATTAATGAAGTATTGATTGATAAATACAAAGATATGGACGATGAGTTTTTCCTGGATGTTGCCTGCTACTCCCTGACGCGCTTGCCATCACGATATATGCGCCATGCAATCGATATGGCTTTTTATCTGGCGCCGGGAGAAAGAAGCGAAATGCAAAACCAGGTCAATGAATCGACACTGGCAGCGGCTGAATTTATCTACGCACGTCGACAGGAAGTGGCAGATGGGAACGAAGACAGCCAGGTGTAAATATTAGTTTCTCAGGCAGCAAATGCGCCAGCGATCTCCAGTAATTGTTTTATTGAGTAGTGCTGGTTACCTAATACTATAGGTTGATTGATTTGAACATACCCTTCCTTGAAAGGAACGAGGCGATTATTTTTTACCAGAAAAGTACCATTGGTTGACCCTAGATCGCTGAGGTAAATCTCGCCGTTCGTAACCTGAATCTTTGCATGCTGCTTGCTGACCGAAGGATCGTTTATATAAATATGACCTTCCCTGCCGATTACATAAGTACGGTTTTCAATGCGCTTTAATTCCTCGTTCATCAGAATTTCATTATAATGCCTCGACCCTCACCGAGTTCGAGTTTACTTCAAAATTTAGTTTTTTTCTCGTATAAATTTTACAAATGAAAATGAATGTGGGTTTTTGTGGTCGGCTTTAAAAAATACCTCCGTTTCCACCTGCCACTGCCCTTGATTAATCTCAGGGAACCAGGTATCACCGGAAAACTCATGGTTGATCAAGGTTAAATAAAGACAGGATGCACGCTCGATTGTTTGCTGATACAGGCTTGCACCGCCGATTAACATTATCTCAGCAGAGTCTCCCGCCAGCTCAAGCGCCTGGTCCATGTTGTAGGCTATATCACAGCCTTCGGCAGTCCAGCTCTGATTTGAAGTAATTACGATGTTTTGGCGTTCAGGCAGAGCTTTGCCGATGGAGTCGAAGGTTTTTCGTCCCATAACTACGGGTTTTCCCAGCGTGGTTTTTTTAAATAGCGCCAGGTCTGCGGGTAAATGCCAGGGCAGTTGATTGTTGTTGCCAATTAGACGATTTTTATCCATTGCGCAAACAATTGAAATTTGAGGTTTAGTCATACTTCTTCATTTCCAGGGTCTTACGGGTGAGCAACGAAAATTCGTGTCCGCTTAAATTTTCTGCTCGCAGCTGTTTATTGATACCACAGAGTTCAAAAACCTCGGCCGAAACGATCGATTTCAGCGAATTTGACAGAGTTTTGCGGCGTTGGGAAAAAGCTGTCTGTACGATGCTTGAAAACAAAGCAAAATCACCGACATCGAAACCCGGCTCCACCAGTGGTAACAGTCGAATAATAGCCGAATCGACTTTTGGCGGCGGAGTAAAGCAGCCCGGAGCGACGTCGAACAGATACTGACACTCGCATCGGTACTGCATCATGATCGACAAACGGCCATAGTTTTTGCTGCCAACCTCGGCGACAATTCGTTGTGCGACTTCTTTTTGCACCATAAAGTGCATATCTCTGATTTTATCAACCGACTCGAGCAGATGGAACATGAGCGGGGTGGAAATATTATAGGGAAGGTTGCCAACTACGCGGTAGGACTGTTCTGGCAGACTGTCGAACTCGAATTTTAAAATATCAGCGTTAATGACTTCCAGTTCACCAAATTTGATCGCACCCTTGTTTAACAGAGGGATCAGATCCCGATCCAGCTCGATCGCAGTTAGTTTTTTACATTGTTGTAATAAAGGGAAGGTTAAAGCGCCCTGTCCCGGGCCTATTTCCAGATAATTGTCATCCTCATTTACGTCGATTGCGCGCAGGATTTTATCGATGATATTTCGATCGTGCAGAAAATGTTGGCCGAATCGCTTCCTGGCCCGGTGTGCCGGTGGATTACTCATGCGATAGTTTGAAGTCAATGCGTTAGAAAATGGTGGTAGGGATTATCCACTAAAACCGGGCAGTTAGGAAATTTAGTAAAAAGTAATAATCTCCTCAATCCACTTGAGTCAGAAAGAAGGTTAATCATGAAAAATGTGATAAACCTGCTATGTTCAGTAGTAGAAAAGGTGTGGTTGAGGAAGGGCTACCGTGAAATATTTAAATATTCTTACCTGTAGATGATAACCGGTAATGACGATATCAAAACCGTTCTTGAGGGCGAGGATTACAGGATGAATTTCGTTTATCACGAACTGAGAAAAGCAGGGCATTGCCTACCAACCGTAGTCGTAATGAGCCATACCAGAGAAGCAGTCGATAGCCTTGAGGTATTGCGCTACGTGACAGCTATCAGATGTCGGTTTAAACCAGAACGGCTTTTTGATTTGATCAGGGAGGTTATGGAAGGCGGCCCGACTAAAGATGGGATAGAAACATGATAAGAAATAAAGAAACATTCTGGTTAATTTTGATTTTAGGTGGCATTGTTTTCTTGGTCGAGATTCTTTCGGGATCGGTTTTATATAACGTTGCTTTTGAACAACAGCGTGAACAATTGAGGGCAGTTGCCAAAAGTCAGGCCAGGTTAATAGAGGTTGTAGCGCGTTTCGAGACCAGCCTTAGCGGCAAAGATTCTGAAGATGAATCAAGCTCGGTGATCTTAAGCCAGATACGTGAGGCATATGAAACCTTTGAGGGATTTGGTAAAACAGGCGACCTCATAATCGGTAAGCTTGAAAACGATCAGATTAGACTCCTGTCGCATGTTCAACATAAAAATGATACGCATCTTCCCGGGGAGGTTCACTTAATTTCACAGAGTAATCCATTCGCAATACCGATACGACAGGCA
>Ga0224506_10001920_pt1 | contig 14608 bp, 7 predicted proteins | sample SF_Jan12_sed_USG_2_FD_169108 | JGI IMG/M metagenome (GOLD analysis project Ga0224506, IMG submission 169108) | Sediment microbial communities from San Francisco Bay, California, United States - SF_Jan12_sed_USGS_8_1 | ecosystem: Environmental > Aquatic > Marine > Sediment | place: USA... | reverse complement strand
TGAGCGGCGCTTTTGTGGCATCGACTTACCTGAGGGTTTAAAACAGGATCAAAAGCTTGCAGAACTGTTGATGACACCCTCTACAAAAGGCATATTAAAGGGCATTCCCGGTGTACCTGAAGCAGATGACGTTAATATAACCCGTCAAGATATTATAAATAATTACGCGTCATTTAATTTCAAATCTGAATCAGATGTTGATTGGTATGAAAAATTACTGGCTGAAGGCTTCGGCGTCATTAGTAACGCCTTGCAGAGACTGGATCAAATATTTGTAGATACAAAATTTGAATTTGGCTATGTCAAGGATTCTGCCGGGCAGGATAAAATGATTTATATGGATGAGGTGGGTACACCCGATTCATCCAGAATATGGGATGGTGCTCAATACCGTAAGGGTGTGATATTGGAAAATTCAAAAGAAGATTTTAGACAGTTCTTACTCAAACATTTCCCTGATCCTGATATTCTGTTAAATAAAAATAGAATGCCTGAACGGGAGGCTTTAGCCAGAGATAATCTGTTGCCGGTTGAGGTTTTTAACAGAGTATCGGATACCTATACCCAAATTGCCGAACAGATTACAGGCAAGCCAATTGTATTAAAAGATGACCCAAAATCTGACATTATTGAGATATTAAATGATCGATATGGATTGATTTTGTAGCTCATAAATCCAGTAAAATGCCCTAAAATTACTTTGAGTTGACAGGGCATTCGGTACGATAAAGAAGGTTCCGAATATTCTTAATCACAAATTGCGATTAAATTACTAAAACTTACCGCAGGACCGTCTTATGCGTTTAATTATTGGCAATAAAAACTATTCCAGTTGGTCACTAAGGGCCTGGTTAGCCTTAAAAGCAAACGGATTTATTTTTGAGGAGATTTTATTGCCTCTGGATACTCCGGAGTTTTATCAAAGGATTGCCGATCTTAATCCTTCAGGTAAGGTGCCAGCCTTATTAGATGATGAACTGCTAGTTTGGGACAGCCTGTCTATTATGGATTATCTGCATCATTGTTTTCCAAAATTGGGTATCTGGCCAACACTGCCATCGGACTTTGCGTTAGCGAAGTCAATGTCTGCTGAAATGCATTCAGGATTACAAAACTTAAGAAATGCCATGCCTATGAATATTCGTGCACATTGGGATCATTTTGAGTTTTCTGAAAGCCTACAAAAAGATATCACTAGAGTACAGGAACTTTGGACTCAGGCGCTCACTCACAAAGACAATGCCGGTCCTTATTTATTTGGCGCCAATTTGACCGGTGCTGATTTTATGTTTGCACCCGTTGTTGCTCGATTTAAAACCTATAATGTAGCCTTGTCGGTTGTTTGTCAGCAGTATTCTGATGCCGTTTGGCAACACCCTGCTATGCAGGAGTGGATTTCCGCCGCGTTAATTGAAACAGATATTGTTGATGCAGATGAAGTTGATACCTCTCTGACGTTGCTGGGTTAATTCATTATAAGGTTACCATTCAGACGTTTATTATATAGCTGGATGGTAACATCCGGGTGTTTAGGGTGCGTTCAGTACCTTATCAATATCTAAAGCTGAATGGCGTTCAGCTAGCTGTCCGTCTTCCCCCCAGGTTTTATTAACCATCCTGCCCCGCTTAACGGCAGGGCGTTTCTCGATCTGTTTTGCCCAATTCACAACATTCTTATAGCTGGATACATCCAGAAATTCTGCTGAATTTTCATATAATGTGCCTAATACTAATGAACCGTACCAAGGCCAGATTGCCATGTCGGCAATGCTGTATTCACTACCCGCGATGAATTCATTTTGTTCTAGTTGATGGTCTAATACGTCTAGCTGTCGCTTGGTCTCCATCGCAAAGCGTTCAATAGGATACTGAAATTTTTCAGGTGCATAAGCAAAGAAATGACCAAACCCGCCTCCGAGATAAGGAGCGCTACCCATTTGCCAAAATAGCCAGTTCATAACTTCAGTTCGTGTAGATAATTCTTTAGGTAAGAAAGCACCAAATTTATCTGCCAAATACAGGAGTATAGAGCCAGATTCAAATAATCGAATGTCGGTATCATGATCAAAAAGTGCCGGAATCTTACTATTTGGATTAATACCTACAAAGTCACTACCGAATTGGTCACCTTCTGAGATATCTATGGTCCAGGCATCATATTCTGCGTTAGAAAATCCTGCTGCTAACAGCTCTTCTAGCATAATGGTGACTTTAACGCCATTGGGTGTGGCTAGGGAATATAGCTGTAATGAGTGATCTCCCCTGGGTAGCGTTTTGTCATGAGTAGAGCCTGCTGTGGGTCGATTGATATTGGCAAATTTACCGCCATTGCCTGGCTGCCAGGTCCAGACCTTGGGTGGTATATATAATGGATCAGTCATGTGAATCCCTCAGGTTGTGTCATGCTAAGTGAAAAAACGCATTTGAACAAACCACCTTACGAATGTGTGTGTGACCATAAAACCCGACTATAATAATGCGAATTAATTATTGTCAACTATGATCTATTTTATGAAAGGCAAATCAATAACCTTATGTATTAATACTCGGGTAGTAATGTTTATGCTTTTACATTTATTGGATACCTGTCGGGCCTGTAAATTGAAATCTACAGTACTCATTGTTATTACACTATTTTTTCACGGTAATTCAGCGCTGTCGAGTACAGACCTCTCGTATTTAACGGCTGCAGAACGAGACTGGTTACATGCACACCCCGTTTTACGGTTAGCGATCAATTCATCTCAGTTTCCATTTGATGCGCTTGTTTCCGAAAATGAGCGTGACGGTGTGCCCGCAGAGTATATCAGCATGCTTAGTAACAAATTAGGTATTTCCATCAATGTGCAATATGTGGAAACTTCAGACCAGATACTGGAACTAGCCAAAACAAAAGAAATCGATATGATTTTAACGGCTGAAAACACACATAGCCTGAGTCACTTCTTTTCATTTAGTAGTTCGCTAATTTCTTTACCCTGGGCCGTTATTTCGCATAAGGATGCACCTGTTTATAAACCGATCAATGATTTACATAGTCAGACGATTGGAATGGCTGCTAACAGTAGCATCGTTGAATACGTTAAAAATCTTTATCCCAGATTACAGGTCAAGCTATACGATGCGCCTTTGGAGGGACTAAAAGCTCTGGAGGCAGGAAAAGTAGATGTCTTTGTAGAAAATATAGCCATTGCTGGGCAACTTATTCGGCGTCACGAATTGATCCAGCTAACTGAGTCAGTGGAAGCAGGGCTTGGGTCTCAAATCATTTGTATGGCCATTCGTTCAGACTGGCCTGAGCTACTCGGTATCCTGAATAAAGTAATAAAAAATCGAACTAATGATGAATTGAATAAAATAAATCAGCTATGGATGTACCTGGGGACTGAATCTCTTACAGATCAAAAAAATACCATTCAATGGCTGTGGCCTGTTGCAATCATACTGCTATTGATCCTCACATTATATTTTTCTGGTTATTTACGTTTATATCAACCTTGGCATAGTTTTGATCTGAAATCCTATCCCATAATAACAGTTGGCGTTGTGAGTACGTTATATGTCGCGATTGTTGTCACCATAGCCTGGTTTGGTTTGAAGAGACATGAACAAATAACGTTGAATAATACGAAAGATTTACTGGAAACGGTTCGTGATGCCACTGCTGAAAGCTTGCATCTCTTTCTGGACAATAAAAAATCGATAATTGATTACATAAGTCAAGATGATCAGTTGGTGGTTATGGTTGAAACGTTGTTGGCCCTACCTGTTAATAAAGAACTTATTATCGCTAATAGCGTGACAAGTGAAATAAGAAAATTTCATCAAATTGAACAAAAGATTTTGGGTGATTTAGGTTATTTTATTATTAATAAAGATCATATTAGTATCAGCTCAATGCGTGATGAAAACATTGGATCAAAAAATTTAATTTCTCTGCAGCGGCCAAAGTTGCTTCAAAGGGTGTTTAATGGAGAAACAGTTTTTATTCCCCCTATATATTCCGACGTCCCAATTAATGCACACACCGAATTAAATGAAGAATATAACCTTGACAACCAGCCAACGATGTTTATTGCCAGTCCAATAAAGAATGCTGATGGCGACATTATTGCCGTTCTGGCTATTCGCCTGGATCATGGAAAGCAATTTTCTCATCTATTACACTCCGGACAAATAGGTCAATCTGGTGAGACCTATGTGATTGATTCAAAAGGACTTCTATTATCTGAGAGTCGTTTTGAATCCCAGTTGGTTACATTAGGACTAATACCTGAAAATTCGAGTAGTATTCTTTCCTTAAAAATTATGGACCCTGGAGGCAATTTGCTACTGGGATTTAAACCAACAGAACAAGAGCTTAAATTTACGACAATGGCCGGTAGTATAATAAAGGGAAATACTGAGACTAATACCAGGGGTTACAGAGATTACCGGGGGGTATTGGTTTACGGTTCTTGGACATGGATGTCTGATCTTGGTATCGGATTAGCGACTGAAATTGATAAGGATGCGGCACTACAGGCTTACTCAGAATCTAAAAAAATAACAATTTTGATAATAGGAATTGTACTGATAACAACATTTTCAATGCTGTATGTGATTTTAACAATGTCTAGTCGAATAAACAGAATGTTAAGACAATCGCATGATGAATTGGAATCTAAAGTCGCACAGCGAACTAAAGAAATTCATTCAAAAGATGAACAATTCAAAGAGATACTGGAGTCTAGCCCTATCGGTGTCATGATGATCGCAGATAATGGTGCAATTCAGTATGCCAATGTCGGTGCATCGAAACTCATTGGTTATGAGCCTCAACAATTATTGAAACAAAATGCCTATGCCTTTTACGAAGACGAGCAGGTTCGAGAAACTTTATTTAAAGAGGTTAATGAGAACGGCTTTGTTCATAATACTGAAGTAAAACTAAACCGAGCAGACGGAACTATAGGTTGGGGATTAATGTCGTTTATTTCGACCCAATATAAAAATGATCCTGTTATCTTGACATGGTTTGCAGATATAACTACACGAAAAGCATATGAAAATGATCTTTCAGACGCTAAAGAAATAGCAGAGCGGGCAAATCAGGCCAAATCTGAATTCTTATCTTCAATGAGTCATGAGTTACGCACGCCTCTAAATGCCATATTAGGTTTCGGGCAGTTGCTGGAAATGGATGCTCAGGATGAGGCTGAAAAGAGAAATATCGGTGAAATAGTTAAAGCAGGTAATCATCTGTTAATGCTTATTAATGATATTTTAGATCTGTCTGCAATTGAGTCGGGTAAACTAAATTTATCGATTGAAAGTGTGTTGCTAAGAGATGTCTTTGATGAAGCCTTGTCTCTTATTACTCCAATGGCAGAGAAAAGATCCATCCAGATTATAACGCCAACATCATGTCAAGAGTGCTTTGTACAATCTGATTATATGAGACTAAAACAGATTCTTCTAAACCTTTTATCTAATGCCGTAAAATATAATCAGGATGGTGGCAGTATCAAAATCATATGTGAAGCCTACCCTGATAAGAAGTTGCGCATTAGTATCACTGATACCGGCATAGGTATCAGTGAGTCACAGTTGTTACAACTATTTCAAAGCTTTAATCGTCTTGGTGCGGAAAGATCAGGAACGCAAGGCACGGGCATTGGACTTGTCATAACAAAAAAATTGATTGAGATGATGGGCGGCAATATTGGTGTTGAGAGTCAACCAGGAAAAGGTACGATGTTCTGGTTCGAGCTGACTCAATCAGAAAATGGCAAGATTAAAAGCGTTGATGAAGACGAGACTGTTGAATACACCAAGGTGGGTAGCGAAGATAAAAGCCAGAAAATAATTCTATATATTGAAGATAATCCTGCCAATTTGCGCCTGGTCACACAAATCGTTGAGAAGCACAGCTCCCATGGTTTAATTTCTGCACCCGATGGACGGTCTGGAATCGAGTTAGCTATAGCGCAACAACCAGACCTTATTTTACTCGATATTAATCTTCCGCATCAAGATGGTTATTCTGTATTAAAAAAACTGCAAAAGAATGATGTAACCGAGAACATTCCTGTTATTGCAGTGACAGCAAATGCCATGAAACATGATATCGAAAAAGGTCATAAAGCAGGGTTTGTAAACTATATTACTAAGCCCATTGATTTTAATAGGTTAATAGATGTTATTAGTCAGGCATTGGATTAACCAATTCAGTTAGTTTTACGATTTGCGTTTATCAAAAAATCTATCTACTACGAATCAGCCAACACCTGAAAACCGGCCGTTCTTTCACGCTTGAATATCGCAAATCAAAATTAGGAGGCTATTGCCATTGTTGACCAGGTTTTAGTGTATTGTATATCGGAAATACGTTGTCAAAACTTGTTACAAAAGCAAAATGATTTAGATACAGACACACTATGTTATATACGATGACAGGACGCTAACTCTGAATGAGGCTATTGAGTAAAATGAGGTGACTGTTAACAATAAAAAAAGTAGATGAGCGCACTTTTTATGCGCCCAATGTGTTTAGGATCTGTTATGTTCATGTTTTGCAACAATGTCGCGCATATTCAAGAGTGAGTCGGCATTTAGAGAAATAGAGTAGATTCCTTTCTCGACCAGCCATTGCGTAATCTCAGGAAAGTCACTTGGGGCTTGTCCACAAATGCCAATATATTTATCGACTTTTTGACAGGCATCAATCGCCATTTCCATTAAACGTATCACGGCTTTATCCCGTTCATCATGTCCGGGTATTAATGAACTGTCACGGTCCAAACCTAGTGTTAACTGGGTTAAATCATTGGAGCCTATAGAGAAACCATCGCAGTGTTGCAAGAATTCATCTGCTAGAAGTGCATTGCTTGGAACTTCACACATAACATATAATTTTAAGCCATGTTCACCAGGGACTAACCCTTCTGTTGCCATGATTTTTTTTACGGCTACCAGTTCATTCACACTGCGTACAAAAGGAATCATAATGGCAATATTATCCAGTCCCTGTTGTTCTCTGACATATTTTAATGCCTGGCATTCCAATTTAAAGGCGTCCTTAAATAACTCTGATGGGTAACGCGACGCCCCTCTAAAGCCGATCATTGGATTTTCTTCATCAGGCTCAAATACCTTTCCCCCAATTAGCTGGGCGTATTCATTGGATTTAAAATCACTAAGTCGGACAATAACAGGGCGTGGATAAAAAGCAGCTCCGATTGTAGCGATGCCTTCAGACAGTTTTTGAGTGTAAAAGGCAGTAGGAGACGTATATCCATGACAATGATTTGTCATTTTTTCCCGCTCTTCATTGGTCAGTTTTTCAGGAAACAGGGCTGCATTGGGGTGTATTCCAATTGTTGAACCAATGATGAACTCTAGTCTAGCCAGACCGACGCCATCGTTGGGCAATGCCTGTCTTTCAAAGGCCAGTTTAGGATTTCCTAAAATCAACATAACTTTGGTTTTTAAGTTTTTAGTTTTTACTTCGTACTCCAGGTGTTCATATTTTAATTCGCCTTCATATAAGATCCCTGAGTCACCTTCGGCACAACTGAGCGTTGCTAATTGTCCATCTGACACTAACTCAGTCGCATTACCTGTACCGACGATTGCAGGGATACCCAGTTCTCTGGCAATAATGGCAGCGTGGCAGGTTCGACCGCCACGGTTGGTAATGATACCAGCAGCGATCTTCATGACAGGCTCCCAATCAGGGTCTGTGATGTCGGTTATTAGAATCTCTCCAGGTTGTAATTCACCCATTCTGGCGGCATCCAATATGACCCGGCATTTACCAACTGATATTTTACTTCCGACACTTTTACCTGTCAGCAGAACGGTTGATAATTCACTAAGGTGATAGCTCTCTTGAATGCTTGCAGACTTTTGGCTGTGCACAGTTTCAGGCCTGGCTTGCAGTATGAATAGTTCACCTGTTTCACCATCTTTCGCCCACTCAATATCCATGGGCCGCCAACATTTTGCGAGTTCCGAATAGTGTTTTTCAATTCCAAGTGCAGCTTTACCCAGTGCAGTAACCTCAGAATCAGTGATAGAAAAGCGGTTCCGATTTTCAGGTTCTACCGCCACATTTTCGATGGTAGAAACATGGTGGTTTAGTCGTGCATAACACATTTTAATGGCTTTTTCGCCCAAGTGACGTCTTATAATTGCCGGTATGTTTTTTTCAAGGCAGGGCTTATATACAATGAATTCGTCAGGATTAACCGCGCCCTGAACCACATTTTCACCCAAGCCGTAGGCTGAGGTAATTAATATTGTTTTATCAAAACCACTTTCTGTATCCAGAGTAAAGATCACACCACTTGCTGCCAGGTCAGATCGAACCATTTTTTGAATGCCAATAGAAAGAGCAACCTGCATGTGATCAAACCCTTTGTCGACTCGATAAGATATGGCTCGATCGGTAAATAATGACGCCAGACATCTTTGACACGCTGCAATGACTTCATCTGCTCCGGTAATATTTAAATAACTTTCCTGTTGTCCGGCAAATGAAGCATCTGGCAAGTCTTCGGCAGTGGCTGAACTTCTAACGGCGACATCTGTAGCCCCTAGCTCCTCGTATGCGCGAACCACCTGTTTTCGTAATTCCAAAGGAAATTTAGATTTTAGAAACAGATTTCTAACTTGCCGGCCTATACTTTTAAGCTGATCGGTATTTCGGGAATCTAGTTGCGATAGGAGGTCTCTAATAGGTTCCAAAATTTGGTTATACTCTAAAAAGTAACGATAGGCATCTGCGGTAATGGCAAACCCCGGGGGGACAGCCAATGATGTGTCTGATAGCACGTGATTAAGTTGTCCCAGGGATGCATTTTTACCACCGACGATGGGAATATCCTGTAGACCCAGTTCACTAAACGAACGAATGAAATTAGGGATGTTCATGTTAACCTCCTATAAAAACGACAGCTATATTTTTCTAGTTGGAGCATGGTTCGCAGATTAAGAATAGCGAGCGATTTATTTGATCAGAATCAGTGAATGGGTGAATATATATCGGTTAGAAAAAGTACTGGAGATTAAAATAACTATAAATACCAGTGCTATCTATAGTTATATCTGATATTTAATGTAGATAGATAAACGATATAAAGAAACTTACCTGTAGTTTCGTGGTCCAATTCAGGGTGAAACTATTCATTTAAATGGAGCCGACAATGCCGCCATATATCAGTTATCGACCACTGGTTTTATACACACTGACGCTAATATTTATTGGATTTTATGGTGCGCGTGTTTGTCCCTTCATAGATTCACTATCTGTGAGTCAAATCATTAACCCATTATTGGTCATCTTTCTTATTCAGCTGGCAGTTAGGCACTCGGGGTTCAACCGTTTTATATTACGGCAAAAGCTTGAGAGACAAGTTAATCTCGGGTTTTATTGGGATTATTTTTTGTTTCTTTTTGCAGGTTTGTCTTTGACCATTTTTAATATGGCCTATCATGATTTTCCGTTTGGAAGCGGATTAAAAGTATTTGTGTCATTTGCCAGTCTTGGTTTTTTTGTATCGGTTGAATTAGCTCTGGATCATGAACGGCGCCTGGTTGATCATTTATCAACAAACAACATCAGTTTACAGGCACCAAATACCTATTTTCCGCTAGTCGGCAAGTTTTCAATATTCGCTTCAGTAGCTGTTTTGTTTATTGTCGGTAGTTTCTTTTTGTTGGTTAATAAAGACCTGGATTGGTTATTAGATCCGGAAAATCAGATTTCGTTAGTTGATGGTAAACAGTCAATATTGAAAGAATTTTTCTATGTTGGCTTTGCCCTATTGGGGTTTGTGTTAGCAATTATATTTAGTTATGCAAAAAACCTCAGAATATTTTTCAATCATGAAAAAGAGGTGCTTAAATTTGCCGTGAGTGGTGACCTTAGTCGTCGGGTAATTGTGGGCACTCATGATGAGTTTGGCGAAATAGCCCATCAAACTAATGAGATGATTCAGGCTTTAAAACTTCGCAATGAAGAGCTTCAGTACACTCAAAACGTCACCATTATGACTCTGGCTTCTGTCGCGGAAACACGTGATAACGAAACAGGTGCCCATATTGTCAGAACACAGAACTATGTCAGGGTATTAGCTGAATACCTCCGCGAACAAGCGGATTTTTCTCAGGAGTTGACCGAAGACGTCGTCAATCTGTTGTATCTGTCTGCACCTCTACATGACATAGGTAAGGTTGGAATTCCGGATGCTATTTTACTAAAGCCCGGTAAGTTAACACCAGAAGAATTCGAAATTATGAAACAACATGCTCAACTCGGTGGTGACGCCATCACCAGGGCTTTAGGGGATAAAGCAGAAACATCATTTTTGCGTTATGCACGTGAAATAGCATCTAGTCATCATGAAAAGTGGGACGGTTCTGGTTACCCTCTGGGTTTAATGGGAGACGATATTCCTCTCTCAGGACGACTGATGGCAGTTGCTGATGTCTATGATGCACTTATTAGCAAGCGTGTTTACAAAAAGGCATTCACTCACCAGGATGCGGCCGAAATAATAAGAGAAGGTAGGGGGAAACATTTTGATCCTCGAATAGTTGATGCATTTGATGCACTAGAGAATGAATTTATGAAAATAGCATCTGAGTTCGCTGATTGAAGCTCTGTTTGATTGTTTGATGCGTATGGCGATATGTTAGGTAGTCGGTCATGTCGTACTGTGTCACTCAGATCATTTATAATTTACAGATAAATACCTCTTGAGAAATATATATTGCCTAGAATATGGCTAAGGACCAGGTCATGCTGTATGCTCCGCGCCGCCAGACTTGTAGAACCAACAATTTTAGTCAACTATTTACACTTACAGGTTCTGTGAGCAGTTTAATAGGTTAAAGGCTTATTTTACCAGGTTGGCACTTTACTATCCTTATACATGAAATTTGTAAAAAACATTTCAGCTCCGTTTGGAGACCATTTGTTTTTTGGAAAGGCTCTCAAGTTAAAAGACATTCTCTGTTTCTTACCTGGTTTTGCCTTGATTTCTTATATTTATTTAGGCAAATGACAGGTTTTAGTACCTGTCAATACAGAGAATAATCCATGAAATTTAGTGAGTTAGACCTTTCAGATTCCATTTTAAAAGCCATATCAGATAAAGGCTATGAACAGCCTTCACCTATTCAAGCCCAGGCTATCCCTCCGGTACTTGAAGGTAAGGATGTTATGGCTGCTGCTCAAACGGGCACAGGTAAAACGGCTGGATTTACGCTGCCTATATTAGAGTTGCTCTCTAAAGGAGAACGCGCTGGTGCGAATCAGGCTCGGGTACTCATTCTTACACCAACCAGGGAATTGGCTGCTCAAATTGGTGAAAGTGTGGAAACCTATGGAAAATATTTACCCCTGTCTTCTGCTGTTGTCTTTGGCGGGGTTAAAATAAACCCACAAATGATAAAACTACGTCGAGGCGTAGACGTTCTGGTAGCGACACCTGGTCGTTTATTGGATCTGTACCAACAGAAAGCAATTCGATTTAAAGAGCTTGAAATTTTGGTTCTGGACGAAGCTGACAGAATGTTAGATATGGGTTTTATTCATGATATTAAAAAGATTTTGGCGCTTTTACCCAAGAGTAGACAAAACCTGTTGTTCTCTGCGACCTTTTCAGATGAGATTCGTCAGCTAGCCAAAGGCCTCGTCAATAACCCTGTTGAAGTATCAGTGACCCCTCCAAACTCTACGGTTGATCTGGTTGAACAATGGATTTGTCCCGTCGATAAAAGCAAAAAGTCACAGGTTCTTGCAAAACTGATTCATGATAATAACTGGCAACAGGTATTGATCTTTTCACGAACGAAGCATGGTGCGAATAAGTTAACCAAAATTTTGGATGCAGATGGTATTCAAGCAGCGGCGATTCATGGTAACAAAAGTCAGGGTGCGCGAACTAAAGCGTTAGCAGACTTTAAAAATGGTAAAGTCAGGGCTTTGGTTGCGACCGACATTGCCGCGCGGGGATTAGATATTGATCAGTTACCACAGGTTGTTAATTTTGATTTGCCCAATGTTCCCGAAGACTATGTACACCGTATCGGCCGGACAGGGCGCGCAGGTGCGACTGGACAGGCAGTATCCTTGGTCTGTGCTGATGAGTTTACATTGTTGGCAGATATTGAGCGTCTTATTAAACAGATCATAGCAAGACATGAATTAGAGGGATTTAGTCCGGCAAATAAGTTACCCGAATCAAAGTTGAATACCAAGCCACAAAAACCAAAGAAGCCGAAAAAAGCCAAAGTCGGTCATCGAGATGGCCAGAGGTCCGGTGAAATGGCAGCAGGACATAAACCTTCGGGTCGCAACAACCCAAACCGAAGTGGCTCAGGAGCTGCTTCAACCAGAGCACCACGTAGAGGTCGTTAATTGGTAGTCATTTAATTGCCTCAATTTTTGAAAAATTGTTGAGGCAATTACGCTTTGAACCTGAAAAAATTTCAATCGTAGCCGACTTTATCCTGATTATTACTAGATTTTAAACTGCCCAATCATAGCGTCAAAGTTGTTAGATAGTTGATTTAATTCTTTTGTCGCCTTCGTTGTATGTTCAGTACCTTCAAATGTACTATTTGCCAGTTCAGATACGATCATTACATTTTTATTGATGTCTTCAGCAACCACGCTTTGCTCTTCTGTTGCGCTGGCAATTTGAGTCGACATATCAGCGATTGACGAAATCGAACCAGTAATTGATGATAGTGCCTCAACTGCAAGTTCGGCTTGTGTAACGCTTTCTTTTACACGCTGTTGGCCTGAAGTCATCATTTCTACAGACTTTTTAGATCCCGTTTGAAGTTTACTAATCATGCTTTGAATCTCTGTTGTAGATTCTTTCGTTCTGGTTGCCAGAGATCTGACTTCGTCAGCAACAACAGCAAAGCCCCGGCCTTGTTCACCGGCTCTCGCTGCTTCAATTGCAGCATTTAGCGCCAAAAGATTAGTTTGTTCAGCAATGGATTGAATGACCTCAATAATATTATCAATATCATTGGCTTCATTTTCCAACTGATGAATAACAACAGCCGTTTCCTCAATCGTTTGAGAGAGAGCTCGGATACTTACAATGGTTTCAGCAACAACTTGTTGTCCATCCTGTGCAGCCATGTTTGCCGATGCCGATGCTTCAGCGGTTGAGTTTGCGTTCTGTGCCACTTCTTTAATCGTTGCTGCCATTTCGGTTACCGCAGTAACGATAACATCAGTTTCTGATGACTGTTGCCCTATACTCTCCTGCGAGTTCTGGGCAATTTTTGAAACTTCTTCAGAGGCCGCTGCCAGTTGCCTGGAGTTGCCTGATATTTCCCTCATCATGGTATCAAGCCTTTCGACCATATTAGCGCATGCACGCATCAGTACGCCCGTTTCATTATTTGGGAAAGTATTAATTTCAACGGTTAGATCACCTTCAGCAACACGCTGCATCACGGTAACCGCTAATTGCAGCGGTTTTAAACTTGTTTTGATAAGCCAAAAAAGTAGTCCAAGTGAAATAGTCAAAGTTATCAGGACTATAGTAACGGTTAATATGCCAATCTGAGAATTCCGGCGGTAACTTTCCGTATTGTCCTGAACGGATGCTAAGTTCAAGATTGGGCTACCTTTTGAGTCCACAATAGACGTTATCGTAGTTGAGTATGACTGTGAATTCATATCTACACGACCAGAAAAATGTTCACCGATAGAAGGAATGTCGAACTTTAAGGCATCAAATAATGTGGCATCCGTTGCGTAGGTAATTTTGTCATTTGCGTTAAAAATCGCGAGATCGGAAGAACTATTACTCTTGAACTCACTAATGGATGCATCGAGGTCTTTTGACAACACTCCGACACCAATTAGCTGGCCGCGATGGTACAGTGGAATGGTTAAAGAAGTACGATAAATTCCATCATTATCCACTGCAATGCCACCCTTTAATTCTCCCACTTCCATCGATTCAAGAATGAGTGGGTTAACCGTCCTGCCTGACATCTGGCTTGGCTCAGAAAAAATGATATCACCATTTTTATCTGTGAGTTGCAGTTGCGTAATAACATCCGAAGCTTTTAAGCGCTTATAGGTGGGTAATAGTGCTTCTCTGGCTTGATCAAGCGTATTCGTTCTTAACGCTGTTAATGCCGCGTAATTTCTGGTTAATGATGACGTATCGGATTCCAGTGTATCTAACTGCGATGATATAATCTGCTGCCATAGAGTCGCTTGACTTTTTATCGCTGCCTCGTTAAATCGATTGTCACTCTCAGAGTGGTTTAAAACACTGGCAGTTATAATGACAGATGCCACAATGGCAATAATTATCGTTGCTAGCAATGTGATTCGGGTGCTTAATAACATTATTGATACCAAATATTTGAATTGGTCATGGCAAAGATTTGGCCTTCACCGTTGGAATATCAGTTCTATTCTGTTGGATATCTGTGAGATTTCCAGTCAGGGTAACCCAAGCGATAATAGTATAGATTTGTGAAACCCCACTCGACTGCTTTAGCAGTAGCGGCAGCACTTCTCAAACATGAAGTGCCATTGCAATATATGACAATGGCTTCGTTTTTAGTTGCTTCTGCA
>Ga0224506_10001919_pt1 | contig 14616 bp, 16 predicted proteins | sample SF_Jan12_sed_USG_2_FD_169108 | JGI IMG/M metagenome (GOLD analysis project Ga0224506, IMG submission 169108) | Sediment microbial communities from San Francisco Bay, California, United States - SF_Jan12_sed_USGS_8_1 | ecosystem: Environmental > Aquatic > Marine > Sediment | place: USA... | reverse complement strand
TGTTTCAACAAAGGAGTGATTATTAGCCTAATGTTGAGGCGACAGGAGTGGAGGTTAGTACAACAGTCCCAGACTTTCTGTTAAGGATAACATGTCTATATGTCGGACCCAGCACATCACTTTGCTTGATATGAAAGCCGGCCTGTTTCAGGAGCTCGCGGGTTTTTGTCACATTTCTTTCACCGACATCCATTTGCCCGTTATCATTCACCGAGAACATCATACCACCACCATACAACCCCACTTCGAACTCAGATGGTTTATACAGGCGTTGATTTAGTACACGACTTAAAGTGGCAATCGCCTCAGTCGCATAACGCGGACCAGAGTTTACTGAGCTGGACGGCAGGACGATATGGGTCATGGCTGCAATTCGGTCCACAGGGTGCCACAATGTCACGGCTACACAAGAGCCAAGCAGGGTTTTGATCTGCTCCACCTCGTTACCAATATAAATGGCACCGGGCATCAAATAGAGTGAACGCTCTATTTTCGCTTCTACCGCATGGCTCCAGGATAATCCTGATAGTGGCTGTACAATAACTTGTGACATAGATCTTCTCACTACGCATATCAATTGTCCGTAATGATACAAGATGTATATTTCAAAAATAAGTAATACCCATCAGGATTAACAGTAGCCTTACGTTACTATCGCTTTAACCTGATACGATTCAATGGTTTTCTAAAAAAATCTACCATTCAATAAGATAACTTGAAATTACCGCACCCTGCCAATAGAATGCGCACCAAAATGTGGCAGCATACCCTTAGCGTAAAAAGATTACGTAGTTCATGGAAAAAATACATGTCTAAACATTCTGAATTTCTTTCTATCTCTCTAATAAATGAAGAGTTAAAACAGGTCTTTATACAGTCCCGCAAGGTCTATATGGCGGCACTAAATGCCATGTTTATTGCAAGAAAGATCAATAGCGGAAATGCTTCAGGTTTCGCTTCTGTAACGAAAGAGTTACAAACCTTTAGTCATAAACTGACGGATTTAACTCAAATTGTTGAAGCAGATATTAATCGCAACATTTCGAATTCCGCCAGTTCAATCAAAAACATGCGTCTGAGCCGCCTATTGTCTGAAGCATTACACAATGCTGGCAATGGACTTCCCGAGTTATCACGTAGATTTTCACTGGAATCAATAACAGCCAAACAACTCGAAATTAACACTCTCAAGGAGAATGATAGCAAACAACTAATGAACACACTAAAGATACTGGAAAAACATTGTGGTATAGGAAGCAGCCTCTCCGTCTTGGCAAAAATAGAATCCAGTACCGTTGGCCAATTCACAGAAGAACTTTCGACGATCTCTAATCAGATCGAAACAGTCATAAACCATATGCATGAAAATTTAGACGTTGCTATTTCACTGCATCAAAAGGCTGCCTAGAATGAAAACCATACAAGTTATATACGAAAATGACGATCACAAATGGTATGTCGTCGCCAGAGACCCTGAAAAGCCAAACTACCTGATTGACACAAACGAATACCTTATTACCTCTGCGGACAAATCACTATTAACCGATCCCGGTGGTATGGAGATCTTCCCTGCAGTATTTTCTGCTTTAAGTACGGTATATGATCCAAACAAAATTAGTGCACTATTCGCTTCTCATCAGGATCCGGATATTATCTCGTCACTGGCTCTATGGCTGGAGTTCAATCCAGAACTCAAGTGCCACCTTAGCTGGCTATGGGGTACGTTTGTGCCCCACTTTGGTGGTAAGGAAGATACCTTCACTCTGCTGCCCGATGAAGGAGCCCCGATAAAGCTGGGCAAACTGACCCTGCAGGCGATCCCAGCACACTACCTGCACTCAGCAGGTAATTTCCACCTATATGATCCAACGGCGAAGATATTGTTTACAGGTGATATTGGTGCCGCCATGATTCCGCATGAAAAGGATTATCTCTTTGTCGATGACTTTGATTCACATATCCAATATGCAGAAACATTTCATCGTAGATGGATGGGCTCTAACAATGCGAAACATCGCTGGTGTGAACGTGTTCGTGAAATGGAAATCGATATGCTTTGCCCTCAGCACGGTGCCATATATCAAGGGGAAAATGTTAAACGCTTTATTGACTGGTTTGAACAACTGGAAGTTGGTCAGTACTAAACAGAACTATTCTGGCGGGGGCAATACCGCCAGAATATCATCATAAAACCTGCATCTACACCACTACCCCAGAAGTTCCGCAAGCATTCTGCTCATCTATATACCTTTCTTAAATAACTCACGATATACTAACGGAACGAATTTACCGACCGGCCAGATTTGGATGATATTTCATGGTTCAGTATTCAGACTTTGTCTCTGTTACTCATATAAATGAAGAACTAAAACATATAACAGCACATTCTCGTCGTATATATCTGGCGGCATTAAACGCCATGCTGATTGCACGTAAAATCAGCTCCAACCGTTCCGGCTTTTCTTCCGTTACCCAGGAATTACAGTCATTTAGTCAAAAACTGGATCTGTTAACAAGCAGTGTTGAAAAAGAGATAGGCATCCTTATTAGTAATGAGGCTCAATACCTTAAGATTCGGCGACTTGCCAAGCTTGGCAATAAAACCCTCAATTCTGCAGAGATAAACCTGACGACTCTGGATCGTACAGAATTACTGAGCCGCTTGAAGCTAAAGCAAGAAAATGCTGACTCACAGAAAAACGAAAGTCGAAAAAATATTCTGCTTACATTGAGAAATCTGGAAAAGCATTGCGATCTTGGTGAAAACCTAGCCATTCTGGCCAAGGTAGAATCCACCACGGTTCGGGAATTCACCCAGCAACTCACTTCCGTTTCACTGGAAATCGAGAATGTTATTGTAAATATCCACAAGTGTATTAACCGCGCGATGCGTATTCATACCAAAGCAGCCTAAGATAAAGCGCCGACTCTAGATCACAACCTGATATCTGCTATACCTTTAATATACAAAACAAGGTGCATGTATGATATTAAAGACCCTGTTCCGAATCCTTTGGGTATGCCTGTCATGGCTAGAGCTCAGTGTAGTAACGCTGCTACTGTATAGCCTCTCTTATCTACCTCGCCGTCTCACCAGGCTCTTCTATTTTACCCTCTTCCGTTATTGGTGTAAGACCTTTGTCTGTGCTCTGGGTGTCGAGCTGAATCTGCATGAAAAAAATCATCATGCGATTCCTGAACAATATATTCTTATCGCCAACCATCCTTCCTCCTTTGAAGATGTAGGTATACCCGCTACTTTTCCTGTCCACTCCCTGGCCAAGGCGGAGGTAGCAGATTGGTGGTGGGCTGGTCGTATCACGGTAGCGGCCGAAACCTTATATGTACAAAGAGAATCAAGAGAGTCACGCCGTAATGCCAGTAAAGAAATAATCAGTGCATTAAATACAGGCAAGAGCATTGTGATCTACCCGGAGGGAGGCTGCAAAGGCAGGCGCATATTTGAATCGTTTCGTTATGGCGCATTCGATATATCATTACAGACCGGCGTCCCTATACTGCCGGTATTCTTACACTACGAAGCGCAGGACACATTTGAATGGCGTGAACCCTATACCTTGATACAAACCTTTTGGAGAATTATTAACTCACAAAACAACCGTGCGAATATATACCAATACGACGCTATCGATCCTAAGCGATTCCAAAGCAAGGAAGATTATAATGCCTATGTCCATGAGCTCTATCTTAAATGGCAGGAGCGTTATCTGGACTGATACTGCCTCTCACTTGTAAGCTATCAAACTCTATGTTTTTACCTTACGCCAAACCCGCAAACCCAGCGGCCATTTCACTACATACGTTTTATGCTCGTCCCCCCATAAAGTATGTAAATCCGCCATTATCCTCTCTATCGGATTGAGATCCAGCTCCGCTTCGTAGCGCTTAACTGCAGACCAGGTATTCAAGTAACCAATTACCTGTGTGAGGTCCCACCTTAATGACATCTCAAATGTTGGAGGTTCGATTATGCTCAATGGAAGCTCTATTTCGGCATAGGCATTTTCCACCATGCGCCGTTCAAAGGGCCAATACGGACCCAATATTTCGTGATACAAATCGGATATCAGCTCGTCGATATCATTATTGATATGCATCAACCCATAGGTCCATACTGCCAGTATACCGTCCTCAACCAGGACCCGCTCTACCTCTCGGGTAAAGGCCGAAAGATCAAACCAGTGCAGTGCCTGCGCTACCGTTACCAGATCCACCGACCTGTCGGCCAGCTGGGAGTTTTCAGCCGTGGCGCAGCGAAAATCTACACCCTCGACAGGTAACACTTGAGCGATCTGCTCGGCACTGGCATCGGAGGCAATTACTCTTTGGAAATATTGTCTCAGCGAGATAGCAGCCTGACCATTACCTGTAGCACAATCCCAGGCAATTCGATGTTGAGAGGTTAATGTTGACAGATAGGAAAATAATTCCTGTGGGTATATTGGGCGATATTGCTCATAATCTCTGGCATGTCCAGAGAAATGATCCTTAAAATCCTTATTCATTTGTATACATTCTTTCTGACATCCTTCCGGTACCAAATCAGTGATACAGGATATTTCAATCCCTCTTTCAGCAGAAAGATTAAAAGAGGTAAATCACTTTGATACTCACTCGCTCTGATTGGAGATGGAAAAGCTGATATTTCCAGTAGCTCCGCCATGCTCATTGCCCGTTTCATATGCAATGAATCACTCACGATGAGCGCATCAATAAAGCCCTGTTGCTGCATTATTCTTCTGGCCTGCAACAGGTTTTCATAGGTACTGGTAGAGATAGACTCAGTATATATATCCTCTGCATGGATGCCGTTTTGCAGTGCATAGAGTCTTGCCGCCGCGGACTCTGCCGGCTCTCCAGTTTGATTCTTCCCTCCGGTAAAGATGATCTTGCGGGCAATATTGGCCTTATACAGGACGATGGCATGATTTATTCTCTGTTGTAAAACCACTGACGGCTTTCCCGTCCTCACTGCCGCACCCATAACAATGATGACATCGGCCTGTCGTTGAGTGGTTTGGGTAGAAAAGCGATATACCTCCCATATAGAAAACAAATAAAAACTGGCTAGCACCAACCCGCTACCCGTGAGGTAACACCACATTCTGCTATTAACACAAATACCTGCACGCAAGCTCATAAGTACAACTACCGCAAGCGATCGAGGATCTTTCTTACCGGGGCATAGCTTGTGCGATGTATCTCAGTCACACCCAGTTCCTCCAGTGCTTGCAGATGTGCCTTGCTCGGATAGCCTTTATGTTTGGCCAGGCCGTAACCGGGATATTTTTTGTCCAGCACCACCATCTCTCTATCGCGCGTTACCTTGGCGATAATCGAGGCAGCAGATATACATGGCTCGGTAAGATCACCCTTGATAATTGCTTCAGCAGTACATGGCAGCCTGGGGAGCTTGTTACCATCGACCAGGGCATGCTGTGGTGCCGGTTGCAGCGCTTCTACCGCACGCCTCATGGCCAGCAGTGAGGCCTGCAGGATATTTATCTCGTCTATCTCCTCAACCTCTGCCCTACCAACCGCCCAGGCCAGGGCCTTCTCCTGTATCTCGACATACAGCAGCTCACGCCGCTTTTCAGTCAGCTTCTTCGAATCGGTAAGCCCCTCTATAGGGCGTGCCGGGTCGAGGATCACCGCAGCAGCCACCACAGCACCGGCCAGCGGGCCACGACCTACCTCATCAACCCCGGCCACCAGCTCAAGCTGATGTGTAAATTCAAAACCGTTCTGTTGCATCGTCTTAGTCAATTTATCCACACTTTGTTGATTTATCAGGCCGATAGCGCCTGCCTGCATTGATTTAAGTGGGGCTAAATGCGATCATTTGCCCTCGTTTATAGCAGTCATTTTGACACGCCAGAAACAGAAAGACATCTTTCAATAGAGCATCAAGGAACATCATGAGCAAGATTCGCACAGCGGTAGTAGGCGTAGGTTATCTGGGTAAATTCCACGCCGATAAGTATGCTGCCCTGCCCGATGCAGAGCTGGTTGCCGTATGTGACGCCAGTGCCGATACCGCCAACGAGATTGCCAGCAAGCTGGGCGTAGAAGGCATCACCGACCACACCCAACTTTTCGGCAAGGTAGATGCGGTCAGCATCGTGGTGCCGACCCAGCTGCACTATGAGGTCGCCAAACAGTTCCTTGAAAACGGCATCCATGTGCTATTGGAAAAACCCATTACCGCCACCGTCGCTCAGGCGGAAGAGCTGGTAAAGATCGCCGCAGAGAAGAAGCTGGTCTTCCAGATCGGTCATCTGGAGCGCTTCAACCCCGCCATCCTGGCCCTTGACGAGGTCATGGCCACACCGCTGTTTATCGAATCCCAGCGTATCGCGCCGTTTAATCCACGCGGTGCCGATGTCAGCGTGATCCTGGATCTGATGATCCATGATATCGACATCATCCTCGATCTGGTCAACTCTCCGGTGAAGAGCATTCAGGCCAAGGGCGTAGCGGTACTCTCCAAGGATATCGATATCGCCAACGCCCGTCTGGAATTCGAAAACGGCTGTGTTGCCAACGTCACCGCCAGCCGTGCAGGGATGAAGAGCGAGCGCAAAATGCGCCTGTTCCAGCACGATGCCTACATCAGTGTCGACTTTGGTAACAAAAAACTCGGTGTACACAAAAAGGGCGACGGTGAGATGTTCCCCGGTGTCGCCGAGATCGACTCACAGGAACAGATATTTGAGGCCGGTGACGCCCTGTATAGCGAAATCGAGTCCTTCATTAAGGCCATCCAGAACGGTAGCGAACCGGTAGTCAGTGGTGAAGCGGGCAAACGTGCGCTGGAAACCGCGATGGAGATCACCCGCCTGTTGGGTCTGCAGTCCTAACCACCGCATTTAAAAACGAATTGAAACAAGGATAACGATTATGAGCATCCCTATGGTTGACCTGAAAGGTCAGTACCACACCCTGAAGGCCGAGATCGACGCAGGCATCCAGGAGACCCTGGAGAACACCGCCTATATTCTCGGCCCAAATGTACATGCCTTCGAAAAAGAGGCCGCCGACTATCTGGGTGTGAAGCATGCTATCACCTGTGCCAACGGTACCGATGCCCTGCATCTGGCCCTGCTGGCAGCCGGTATCGGCGAGGGTGATGAGGTGATCACCACCCCGTTTACCTTTATCGCTACCGCCGAGGCCATCGTTTATGTCGGCGCTACCCCGGTATTTGTCGATGTGGAGCCCGATACCTACAACATCGACCCGACCAAGATCGAGGCGGCCATTACTGACAAGACCGCCGCCATCCTGCCGGTGCATATCTTTGGTCAGCCTGCAGACATGTCGGCGATCATGGCCATTGCCGACAAGCACAAGCTTAAGGTGATCGAGGACTGTGCCCAGTCCTTTGGCGCAGAGGTAGATGGCAAGATGACCGGTGGCATCGGTATAGCCGGTTGCCACAGCTTCTTCCCCAGTAAGAACCTGGGCTGTTATGGCGATGGCGGCATGGTAACCACCAATGACGATACCATCGCGGCAACCCTGCTGCAGCTGCGTAACCACGGTTCCAGCGTGCGTTACCACCATGACATCATCGGTTATAACAGCCGTCTGGACGAGATCCAGGCCGTGGTCCTGCGTGCCAAGCTCAAGCACATCACCGAATACAACCAGGGACGCCGTCGTGCCGCCCACCAGTATAGTGCGGGCCTGAATGCCATCGATGGCACCACACCTCCACATGAGGATGGCAAGGGTAACCACGTCTACCATCAGTACACCCTGATTTCCGAGCGCCGTGACGAGATCATGAAGGCCCTGCAAGAGGCCGGTATCGGTTGTGCGGTCTACTATCCGATCCCGCTACACAAGCAGAAGGCCTTTGGTGACAGCACCCAGGGTGTTGAGATGCCGGTCAGTGACAATATCGCCGCCAACTGTATGTCCCTGCCGATCTTCCCTGAACTGAGCGAGGAGCAGGTCAACACCGTACTGGACATAATTCGCGGGGTTATGAGTGCCTAAGCTGCCCGATGATGCCAAACGCATCATGATCGTCGCCGGAGAGGCCTCCGGCGACCTGCATGCGGCCAATTTTGTCAAAGCAGCACTTGCCATCAATTCCGATCTGCACTTCTACGGTATCGCCGGGACGAAGATGCAGGCCGCCGGTGTCGAGGCGGTACATGATGCCGCCGAGCTGGCGGTAATGGGACTGATCGAACCTCTGCTCAACTACCGCAAACTCTCAGCCGTACTCACACACATGAAGCAGCTGGTAAGTGAAGACCGGCCTGATCTGCTGGTGCTGATCGATTATCCCGGCTTCAACCTGCGTCTGGCCAAAACCGCCAAGGAGTATGGTGTCAAGGTGCTGTTCTATGTCAGCCCGCAGGTCTGGGCCTGGCGTCAGGGCCGGGTCAAGAAGATCGGTGAGCGTATCGACATGATGGCAGTGATCTTCCCCTTCGAGACCGAGTTCTATGAGCGCTTCCAAATCCCGGTACGCTATGTCGGACATCCGCTGGTGGATGAGGTACGTACCACGATGAGCAAGGAGGCCGCACAGCAGCATTTTGGGCTAGATAGCAACCGTCGTACAGTGGGCCTGTTCCCCGGAAGCCGCCGTGGTGAGGTAAAGCGCCTGTTACCGATCATGCTCAAGGCGGCCAAGCAGCTCAAACAGTCCCATCCCGAACTACAGTTTATCCTGCCAGTCGCTTCGAGCCTGAAGCCGGAGATGATCCAGCCCTGTCTGGACGCCGTGGATGTCGAGGTCATAACTGTCGAAGGACAAAGCTACGATGTAGCGCAGACCTGTGATGCAATCATGACCGCCTCTGGTACTGCGACACTGGAGATCGCGATGCTGGGGATTCCGATGGCCATCACCTACAAGGTAGCCTGGCTGACCTGGATCATCGTTGAACACATGATCAAGATCCCGCATATCGGACTGGCCAACATCGTTGCAGGAGAAGAGGTCGCAAAAGAGTATGTGCAAAATGCAGCCACACCCGAAGCACTGTCCAGAGAGATCGGGCATATTCTGGGTGATGCGGACTATGCAGCGAAGATGAGAGAGAAACTGGCCGAGGTGAAGAGAAGACTGGGAGAAGGCGGGGGTTCTGAAAACCTGGCCCGCCTTGCACTGGAGATGCTAGACACCTAGCTAACGCAATATACCCCGGCGTGAAGCCTTGAGGAAATTGGCGAAGTTCTCAACCTCTACGTACTTGGCTGATAATTCACTCATTGCCGCAACCGCCTCTTCCCGGCTCTTGTTCGAACGATAAAGCAGTTTGTAGGCCTGTTTTATGGCACTGCGTACCTCGACGTCAAATCCCCTACGCTTCAGGCCTTCACTATTCAAGCCAAACGGCGCTGCCGGATTACCAGAAACCATGACATAAGGTGGTACATCCTTACTGATGGCACTACCCATACCGGTAAAGGCATGTGCACCTATCGAGGTGAACTGATGCACCAGGGTAAAACCACCAAGGATGGCATAGTCACCTATCGTGACATGTCCTGCCAGGGTGGCATTATTTGCGAAGGTGGTATTGTCGCCAATCTCACAATCGTGGGCGATATGAACATAGGCCATGATCCAGTTATCACTACCGATACGGGTAGCACCACCGCCGTCCTCTGTACCGCGATTGATGGTACAGAACTCGCGTATAACGTTGCGATCACCAATCTCCAGCAGACTGTTTTCGCCATGGAACTTCTTATCCTGCGGAACCTCACCAATCGATGAAAACTGGTAAAACCTGTTTTCCCGACCTATACGGGTAGGACCCTGAATAACTACGTGGGGACCTATCCAGCTCCCCTCGCCTATCTCGACATCAGCACCTATAACCGAAAATGGACCTATGGTGACATTGTCAGCAATCTTTGCGCCGGGATCTATGACAGCGCTCGGATCTATACTCATTCAACCTCTCTTTCGGCACACATCAGCGTGGCAGAAGTAACAACCTTACCATCCACAGATGCCTTGCCATCAAAGCGCCATACCCCTCGCTTGGTCTGCAATACCTCAACCTCCAGCACCAGCTGATCACCGGGGATTACAGGCTGTTTAAAACGGGCATTATCGATACCAACAAAGTAATACAGAGACTTCTCGGTCGGCTTGCTGTCGGTAGTGACAAAGGCAAGTATACCAGTGGCCTGAGCCAGAGCCTCAAGTATCAACACACCCGGCATAACCGGACGATGTGGAAAATGACCGGTAAAATAGGGCTCGTTATAGGAAACGTTTTTTATTGCCCGCAGGTATTCACCCTTTCTAATCTCCTCGACCTTGTCGACCAGGAGGAAGGGGTAGCGATGCGGAAGGTGTTGCATCACTTGATAAATATCCATCGTATCCAACGATTTACTCCTTATTCTTTTCGAGTCTTTGTTCTAGTGCTTTGAGTCGTCGAGCCATATCATCCAATTGTCCAAAGCGCGCATAATTTCTGTGCCATAACTTGAATGGCTCTACCGAAGTACCGGACGAGTAAATACCGGACTGCTTGATGGATTTAGTCACCAGCGACATGGCCGTCACCTGCACCCCATCTGTAATCTCCAGGTGACCCAGTATGCCTGCACCACCACCTATACCGCAATGGCGGCCAATCTTAGCGCTTCCCGCAATACCGACACAACCAGCAATCGCGGTGTGATCGCCTATCTGTACGTTGTGAGCGACCTGGATCTGGTTGTCCATTTTAACACCATTCCCAATCAAGGTATCGTCCAAAGCACCCCGGTCTATGGTGGTATTGGCCCCTATTTCCACGTCGTCACCAATTGAGACACCACCGATTTGGGGAATTTTAATCCATTTGCCCTGATCGTTGGCAAAACCGAAACCATCGCTACCGATCACGACACCGCTGTGGATATTGGCTCGCTTGCCAATTTTGACGCCGTGGTAGAGGGTAACATGGCTCGCAAGTCGGCTACCCTCACCCAGTACACAGCCCTCCCCGACTACCGAATGGGCGCCGACAACACAGCCTGCCTCCAGGCAAGCACCGTCAGCAATGACAGCAAATGCAGCTATCGATACACCCTCTCCTAATGTTGCCCCAGACGAGACTACTGCTGTGGAATGTATACCCGATACCGTATCTGGACGATTATCAAACAAGGCCGCAACAAGAGCGTAGGCCAAATAGGGATTTGCTACTATCAGTTTATGGCCGGAAAAATACTTTGCCTCATCAGCAGACAGGATCATGGCTGAAGCCTGACAAGTGGATAACTGCTTACGGTATTTTGCTTCAGCAAGAAAACTCACCTGACCAGCAAGGGCTTGAGACAGGGCGGCTATACCATCCACCTCAAAATCAGCATCGCCAACCAGTTCTGCATCGATATGAAAGGCAATCTCAGCCAGGGTCAGCTTTTGCATAGTTCTATTTGCCTGCCTTACCAAGTCTGTTCTTACCGTTGGCTTGATTATTCAACTCCTGTAATACACGAGCAGTTAAGTCCACTCGACCACTGGCATATACATAGTCTTCAAGAATCAGATCAAAACGATCTGCCACAGCCATTTGTTGAATAACCTGTTGTATCTGTTGTTGCACCTTACTGAAGATCTCATTCTGACGAATATTCAGATCCTCTCGAAATTCATTTTGTGCACGCACAAAATCACGTTTCCCAGAGAGTAACTCATGTTCCAGTTTTCTACGCTGTTCGTCAGTCATAATAGCGCTATCGCGCTGCAGCTGTTCTTCTTTCTTCTTCAGATCATCACGCAACTTGGCCAGATTATTTTCACGCTCAGAAAATTCTTTTTGTAAGAACTCCTTAGCCAGTTTAACCTGTGGTGCCTCATTCAGTATCCGTGCAGTATTTACAATTCCAATCTTCAATTCTACCGCTTGCACATAACCGGATGATATCAGCAGTAAACTAAATATAACTCTGCGTATGGTTACAAACAATGTAAATCCCTCTATCCCTGACTAATATGGCAAGCCAATAGAAAATTGAATTGGCTGTAAGGTATCGGTAGTTTCATCATAGGCCAAAGGTACAGCATAACTAAGTTTTAATGCACCAAAAGGTAACAACCAAACCATACCAACCCCGGCAGAAACTCTTAGCTCACTACCCGTATATTGTTTTGCACTGGAAAATACATTACCAGCATCTACAAATACACCTACACGTGTACTTTTACTGTCCTCTGATGGCGGAAACAGATACTCCAGGCTGAATAGGGTCTCAAATGCTCCACCTATATATTCATCAACAGGGTCACCCAGACCGTCGGTACCTTTGGGACCCAGACGATTGGGCCAGAAACCACGAATAGATTCTGGGCCACCAGTGTAGAAGTTTTCAAATACCGGATATGTGGTAGTACCTCCGAAGGTGCCACCATAATTTATCGTTCCTTTAAATCGGACTGTAGAATGCTTTCCTATCGGCAGGAAATTATTCTGCGACAGATTCAACTTATAAAACTCCAGCGAATCACCTGGGATGGTAGTTTTCAAACTTATCTGTGTACGTGAGCCTGCTGTAGCAAATATTGCATTATTGCGGTTGTCACGCTTCCAGCCCAAGGTCAGGTAATTCAGATAATAGGGTGATTGATAACTACTCTCAAAATCCAGTATCTCTTGTGGTGTCGTTGCAGTTGTAGTTAAAAGCGTATTTTCGTAAGTATAACCCACGTTCATCGTATTCAATTCGTTGATAGGCAGGCCATAGGAAACGCTCAACCCTTCATTATTGGTAGCATATGTGGCCGTATCCAGTTGAGTCGAATCATAGGTTCTACTGTACAGGCTAATCGAGCGACTGATGCCAGAATCCGTTGAATATGGATCGGTATAACTGATGCTGTATATATTACTGGTCTCGCCTTCATTAATAGTAATGCCAAGGCTGGTTCCGGTACCCAACACATTGTTTTGTTGAGTACTCAGGTTCACGGCCAGACCACCATTTTCCGGGGAATAGGAAATACCACCGGAAAGAGTACCGGTACTACCCTCTGTTACATCTATATTCAGATCGACCTGATCACTGACACCACTCACTCTGGTCTCGGTAATATTAACATTCTCAAAATATCCCAGCCGCATCAAACGTTGGCGCGAGATATTGACCTTTTCGGTGGACAGTAATGCACCCTCAGTTTGTCTCAACTCCCGACGAATAATATCATCACGGGTCTTCACATTGTTTGAGGTGGTTATTCTGCGAACATAGATCCGGGAACCTGGATTAATTCTGAAATCAACCGAAACCGTTCTGTTTTTGCTATCGACTCGAGTAAAAGGTTCTGCTGTTGCAAAGGTATATCCCTCTTCAGCGATACGTTTTTGAATAGCTGACGAACTCTCTGCCATGGATTTTCTGGAAAACACATCATCTTGCTTCATTTCAAGTAATGATTCGAGTTCTTCAGAGGGAACAACATCGTTATTTGCAATAGTTACCGAACCAAATTTGTATTGTTCCCCTTCAGAAATATTTAGCGTTACAAATAAGCCCATACGGTCTGGTGTTATGGATACCTGACTTGATATCAATTTGTAATCAACATAACCACGATCAAAATAAAATGAGCGCAGACTTTCAAGATCTGCAGCGAGTTTCTGTTTCGAATATTTATCAGCATCAGACCAGGGCAAATAGGTTTTATATGTACCCAAATTCATCTGAGCTAAAAGGCGTTTCTCTGAAAATACATCATTACCAATAATATTTATCGAACGTACGCGACTATCTTCACCTTCATTAATATCGATCGCTATACTTACACGATTGCGTTCCAGCGGAGTAACCGTCGCATCAACTTTTGCAGAATATTTTCCTCGTTCAAAATATTGCGCACGTAATTCCTGTTCTACTCTTTCCAGTATTGAACGATTAAATACCCGGCCTTCTACCAGCCCCACCAGTTTCAGCGCCTGTTCGATATCGTTTTTCTCTATTGCCTTATTGCCTTTGGTTTTTATTTCGGCTATAGAGGGACGCTCACGCACAATAACAATTAATGCATTTCCATCACGTTCCAGTGAAACATCATGGAACAAACCTTCCCTGTATAAACTCCGTATCGCTTGTCGAATGGTTTCCTGATCACTGATTTGATCATTTACTTTAATCGGTAAATTACTAAGCACTGTACCTATAGATATACGTTGCAAACCCTCAACGCGGATATCCTTCACAGTAAAGCTATCGAAAGCATAAGCGCTGTGCGCGCTTAACATGAAAATAATCGGCAAAAGAATAAAAAATCGCATTAGAGAATTCTTATTATACTCAAGGTAATAAACGGGCAAAATCGTTAATAAACGCAATGCTCATCAAGGTTAATAACAAGGCTATACCGATCCGCTGACCAAAAATCTCGACCTGTTCAGAGACAGGGCTGCCTTTTACAAATTCAATTACATAATACATCAGATGCCCACCATCCAATAATGGAATGGGTAAAAGATTTATAATACCGAGGCTTATGCTGATCAGGGCAAGGAAGCTGAGAAATTCGGACAGACCAATACTCGCCGTCTTGCCGGCATAATCTGCGATGGTAATTGGACCACTCAGATTGTCCAGTGATGCTTTTCCAAT
>Ga0224506_10001918_pt1 | contig 14616 bp, 15 predicted proteins | sample SF_Jan12_sed_USG_2_FD_169108 | JGI IMG/M metagenome (GOLD analysis project Ga0224506, IMG submission 169108) | Sediment microbial communities from San Francisco Bay, California, United States - SF_Jan12_sed_USGS_8_1 | ecosystem: Environmental > Aquatic > Marine > Sediment | place: USA... | reverse complement strand
ATTACCGCAAGAACAGGTTGCTTTTATTTCCTGATAATCAGGATGAATACTTTCTTTCATGAGAGTCTCACTTTATAGGGTTATGACTGTTTTATGTGCCGCAACTTTGTTACCAACAAAGCACCGCACGATGTTATTAGGGTTGCACAGACTGCTAATCATGGTTAGCCTTGCTAATCACGCAGCCTTTTTTGGCCACCCTAAATTTGGGAAGGCGCATCATACCAGAGTAAAACTGAGTTACAACCGATTTCCAAACAATGCCAGAATTCTACCGTATCGCCGTCGCAACACCCTTACGCAGAAGTTTTATATATCTGCCACCCAAGGATCCTGAAGTGGTTATACCCACTATTGGTTGCCGTGTACTGGTGCCATTCGGCCATCAAAAGTTATTAGGCATTGTGTTGGGCATTGAAAGCCAATTGGAGCAGGGACTGGATCCAAACAAATTGAAAGCGATTGAAGACTGCTTCGACACCAGTCCTCTATTGTCAGAAAGCATGTTAGATTTCTATCTCTGGGCTGCCAGCTATTATCAAACCGGCGTCGGTGAAGCGTTAATGCAGTGCCTGCCCGCGTTAGGGCGCAAGAAAAAACCGGTGTCTCGTGAAACCCAAACCTGGTGGAATCTGACACAAAAAGGCCAACAATTTGATCCGGCCTCGATCAACAGGTCTGCGGTAAAACAACGACTGTTATTGGAATACCTGCAACAACATCGCCAAATTAATCGAGAGACGCTGAACCGCCTGCAAATAACCCCCTCGTCCTGCCAATCTCTGGCTAAAAGAGACCTGGTTACCATTGAGGAGCGTATTCCTGAACAGACGACAGGGTCAACCGTTACCGAACACCAATTCACCCTGACATCAGACCAACAAATCGTATTTGATGGTTTAAAAGGCCACCTCAATGAATTCAGCTGCAGCCTGATTGAAGGCGTAACAGGCTCAGGGAAAACCGAGGTCTACATCAGCCTGATCAAGGCCGTGCTCAATGAGGGTAAGCAGGTACTCATTCTGGTTCCCGAAATTGGTCTCACCCCTCAAACCTATAACCGGATTCAACAACATATCGACCATCATGTGGGCCTCATGCACTCCGGGCTTACTGATCGTGTCAGGACCAATGCCTGGTTCGATTTTAGTGAAGGCAGAACCCGGGTCTTGCTAGGGACTCGATCCGCTATTTTTGTCCCCATGAAAGAGCCAGGACTAATTATTCTGGATGAGGAGCATGATGCCTCATACAAACAACAAGACAGTTTTCGGTACCACGCCAGAGATCTTGCCATTAAGCGGGCGTCCCTCGCGAATATTCCCGTGGTACTGGGTTCGGCTACGCCATCTTTGGAATCGTTAAATAACGCACTAACCGGTAAGTATCACCTGTATCAACTCAACCAAAAAGCCAAAGCCAAACACCGGCTTCCTGTTGAACTGGTGGATTTAACCCGCCATCAACATCATCTGGGTGTCAGCCGGCCAGTGCTGGAAAAAATGCAGACCCATCTTGATCGTGGCGAACAGGTTTTGCTGTTTCTCAATCGACGCGGCTTTGCACCTTCTTTAATGTGCAATCAGTGTGGCTGGGTTGCCTGCTGTTTGCATTGCGACGCCAAAATGACCCTGCACAGCAAACCAGCTAAAATGCTTTGCCACCATTGTAACTATCAACAGCCAATACCCTATCAGTGCCCGCATTGCGCATCACGTAATTTGGAAGCGCTGGGGCAGGGAACGGCTCGAACCGAATCTTTTATACAGCAACAATTTGATCAGTACCCGGTCATACGAATCGACCGGGATGCCGCCAAAAGCAGTCAGGAGTTCCAGAAACTGCTTGAGCCAGTCCATAGAAACGAGGCCTGTGTATTAATTGGCACTCAGATGTTAGCCAAGGGACATGATTTCCCGGGGGTAACCCTGGTTGCGGTGCTGGATGCCGATTCCGGACTGTTTTCGAGTGATTTTAGGGCCGCCGAAAAGACATCTCAACTACTGACTCAGGTCGCAGGACGAGCAGGTCGAAGCGATCTGGCTGGTCATGTTATGGTGCAAACCTGGCACCCGACTCACCCGGTATTTGAATACTTGCAGTTCGGCGGTTACGGCGCCTTTGCCCGCGATCACCTATTGCCTGGCCGCCAACAGGCACAATTGCCTCCCATACAGTCCATGGCGATGATTCGTGCCGATTCGAAGCGAGAACACTCGGCATTGGAATTCTTACAAAAAGTAAGCCACATGCTACCCGAAACGATCTTGCAGGTTGGTCCTTATCCGGCCATATTATCGAGACGTTCGGGTTATTATCGGTTTTGGCTTACGGTTCAACATCCAAATCGACGTCAACTTCAGTCAGCACTAAGCCAGATCGCCCAAACTATTGAAGCTGGATCACATACCAGCAATATAAGTTGGGGAATTGATGTAGATCCTGTCGATATAGGTTGAATCCTGAAGATTAGTCACGATAATAGGCGCCAGATATTTTGGGAGAACTCCTTTGGCAAAAGATTATGCAGCAAAACAAAAACCCGCACCAGAACCGGTCATGCAGTCAAGGGTGCCGCGCTGGGTCTGGTTGTTCACTACCGTCATCTCAGGTTCGTTTCTAGTCCTGTTAGTTTATCTGTCTAACATGACGGAGTCAGAACAGATACCAGAAATCTCAAAAGTTACTGAAGCAATCGTTAACAGCCTTCCTGAAGCACAGCCTATTGATGAAACAACACAGGCCAATGAGCTGGAACAACAGGTTGAGCAAGCACAACAGGCTTTGAGCTTCTATAAATTGTTAACTGAACAACAGGTAAAAGTTGCGCCACAACCAACGGATACATCCGCTGAATCCAACAGTAAAAGCTATGCCTACATGTTACAAGCTGCGTCATTCCGCAACGAATCGGATGCCGAAAGTCTAAGAGCACAGTTAATACTCTCGGGAGTACAGGACACCAATATTGAACCCGTTCAAGTGGCCGATAAGGGCACTTTTTATCGAGTCATGATTGGCCCTATATTGAATCGATCAAAGATGAATTCGATTAAGGATATTCTGGTAGATAACGATATATCGCCCATTGAACGAAAAATCGCGTTAACTGACAAACCATAGATAATTCAGACAGGGTTTCAGTTCTGCTTTCTAAAATTGAAACTCCACCCCCCTGTCTTCAGCGATTTTTGCTCTACCCCCTTTAATTGCTTTTATCTGACCCCATATTTTTGGCAACAATTTAATAAATAACAGGATTTCAGATGACCACTATTGTTTCTGTGCGTTCAAAAGATCAGGTTGTGGTGGCTGGTGATGGACAGGTTTCACTTGGCAACACGGTTATGAAAGGCAATGCAAAAAAAGTTCGGCGTTTATATAACGACGAGGTCATTGCGGGATTCGCCGGTTCAACGGCCGATGCCTTCACACTTTTTGAAAAATTTGAGGGTTATCTGAACAAGCATTCCGGCCATCTCACGCGCTCTGCTGTTGAGCTCGCCAAAGAGTGGCGAAGCGACCGGGCATTACGTCGATTAGAAGCTATGCTCATTGTTGCCGACAAAGAGGCTTCATTGGTAATCTCTGGTAACGGTGACGTAGTTGAACCGGAACATGGCATTATTGCCATTGGAAGTGGTGGTAATTATGCGTTAGCCGCAGCACGTGCGCTCATTGAAAATACCGACATGTCAGCCGAAGAAGTTGCACGAAAAGCCATGAGCATAGCCGGTGATATCTGTGTATTCACCAACCACAGCACTGTCATCGAAACACTTTAAAACTAATTGATTTTTCGGCAAGACCGAACCAAGAGAGCAAACATGTCACAAATGACACCCAGAGAAATTGTATCCGAACTGGATCGCCATATTATCGGCCAGGACCAGGCAAAACGAGCCGTTGCAATTGCGCTGCGTAATCGTTGGCGTCGACTTCAGCTGGACGAATCCATGCGCGAAGAAGTTACCCCTAAAAATATTCTGATGATAGGCCCAACAGGTGTTGGTAAAACTGAAATCGCCAGACGATTAGCAAAACTCGCTAATGCACCCTTTGTGAAAGTGGAAGCCACCAAGTTTACCGAAGTGGGTTATGTAGGCAAGGATGTTGAATCGATCATCCGTGATCTGGTAGAGACCGGATTGAAATTATATCGTGGACAGGAAATGCTCAAGGTTGCTGATCGAGCTCAGGACGCCGCTGAAGATCGTATTCTCAATGTACTTTTACCCCCTGCTCGCAGCGGTGATGGTGAACCGCAAGAAGACAGCAATACCCGCCAGATATTCCGCAAAAAACTGCGAGAAGGCCAATTGGACGACAAAGAAATAGAAATTGATGTTGCCCAGGCCAGAGTGGGCGTAGAAATCATGGCTCCTCCTGGTATGGAAGACATGACCAATCAGTTACAGAGCATGTTTAGCAGTCTGTCGAATGATAAAACCAAAAAACAAAAACTAAAAATACCAGCCGCATTAAAAATGTTACGGGAAGAAGAAGCCGCAAAACTGGTCAACGAAGACGAACTAAAGCAAAAGGCGCTTAGAGCAGTTGAAGAAACCGGAATCGTGTTTATTGATGAGATCGACAAAGTAGCCAGTAGCAACCATAATGGGGGAGAAGTTAGCCGGGAAGGCGTTCAACGAGACTTGCTGCCATTGATCGAAGGTTCAACGGTTTCAACCAAGCACGGTATGATCAATACCGATCACATTCTGTTTATTGCATCTGGAGCCTTTCACCTAAGCAAGCCTTCAGACCTGATTCCCGAACTTCAGGGCCGCTTACCTATCCGCGTCGAACTAGGAGCTTTGAGCCCGTCGGACTTCAAACAGATACTGACTGAAACCGAGTTTTCACTTACCGATCAATACAGAGCCTTATTAAAAACTGAAGGCGTAGATCTGGAGTTTCATGTAGAGGGTATTTCCCGAATCGCCGAAATCGCATTTCAGGTCAATGAAAATACCGAAAACATCGGTGCGCGACGGTTGCACACCATAATGGAACGACTATTGGAAGAAATCAGCTTTGGCGCTACCGAACATAGAGGCCCTGCCGTCATAATAGACGCAGCCTATGTCGATGAGCGTCTTGCAGAATTGGTTAAAGATGAAGATCTAAGTCGTTTCATTCTGTAATGACCCGGATATACCAAAAGCCCCGTACGGGGCTTTTGTCTGTTTTTCTAACAAAACGCTTTTTAGTCTGAGGACCGCCTGGTCGTAATCTTAAGCAGAATCAATGACACTACATAAGCTAAAATAATTCCAAAACCATTGGCGAATAAATCCAGCCATTCGGCATACCGGTTAGACAACGGCTGCAATAGTTCAATTAGACCACTCCATACAAATACGGCAACCAGTAACCAAGACCAGTGTGCCGGTCGCAACAGGGCAATTGGCAAGGCAATAACACCGTATGCCAGAGAGTGATGCAATTTATCCGAACCGGAAACCCTGGGTAACTGATCCACCGGAATTAACGACATAATGGTCACGGCAACCAGTAAACCAAGCGACAGACCTAAGCCATATCGCTTGAATAACATCACTACCGTTTTCACGATTCGAAAGACTGTTTCTGCAATGCGGTGAGTTCCGAGATTGATTGTTTGGCAAGTGACAATAATGCCGCCAACTCTGCATCGTCAAAGGTTTTACCCTCTGCTGTACCCTGTATTTCAACAAAGCCACCGGTGTCAGTCATAATGACGTTCATATCTGTTTCAGCCTTTGAGTCTTCAGGGTAATCCAGGTCAGTTACCGGCTTGCCGTTATAAATACCGACAGAAACCGCTGCGACCCAATGTAAAATCGGATCCTTTTTAATCATTTTGTTGTGCAGAAGATACTGAATGGCGTCGACCAGGGCGACCATACCACCGGTAATAGCAGCAGTGCGGGTGCCGCCATCAGCCTGAATGACATCACAGTCAATGGTAATGCTGTTTTCACCCAGCTTTGCCAAATCCACCGCCGCTCGTAACGAACGTCCGATCAATCGGCCAATCTCTACCGTACGACCACCCTGCTTACCGCGCGCGGCCTCTCGCCCCATACGCGAATGGGTAGAACGAGGTAACATGCCATACTCTGCGGTAATCCAGCCCTGCCCCTGGCCTTTCAAAAACCTTGGGACTGAATTTTCAACCGTCGCCGTACAAATAACCTTGGTGTCTCCAAATTCAACCAATACCGATCCTTCTGCATGGCGGGTGTAGTTTCGGGTGATTTTAATATCTCTAAGTTGTTCTGGAAGACGGCCACTTGGACGCATACGAGCTCCTATAATTATATAATAAAACGCTATTGTAACCCGACTGGGATTTACTGGCTAATACAGTACCGATCTTTATAATGGACATCGCTAAAACGAGGCTTCAATACATGCAACCAGGATGATAAAAATTATGACGTTAAGTATGACCGGATTCTCCCGCCAGGAAATCGCCGAAGACTGGGGTTCATTATCTATCGAAATAAAATCAGTAAATCATCGCTACCTGGAAACCTGGTTTCGCCTGCCTGAATCGCTCAAGTCGTCAGAAACACAGATTCGTGATCAAATTCGAAAAACCATAAAACGGGGTAAACTGGACATTCAGGTTCGACTTACCACAACCAGCGGTCGCTCCGAATCCATCCAGGTCAATGACGCGGCGTTACACAACCTGGATCAAGCTTTAGAGCAGGTACGCCACATAGTGCCCGAAGCCAAACAGCCAACGGCTCTGGAACTCCTTAGCTGGCCAGGTATTACGCAAAGTGCCGAGTTGGATGTTGAAACCCTAAACGCGGTATTAAAAACCCTCACGGCCAATGCCATCAAACAACTGGTAGAACACCGTAGACGTGAAGGAGTGGAGTTAGCTCAGGCCATCGAAGAACGGTTAATTGCTATCAGCAACATTGTTGCTGAAGTCAAAAACAGCCTGCCCAATATTCTCCAACAACAGCGACAAAACCTGGCTGACAAGGTAGCTGACTTAAGGGTAGAAATTGACCCTCAGCGCCTTGAACAGGAAATTGTTCTATTAGCGCAAAAAGCCGATGTTGCAGAAGAACTGGATCGGTTAAATGCTCACATTCAAGAAGCGCGACACATCCTCAAAAAGAAAGAGGTAAAAGGCCGTCAACTCGATTTTTTAATGCAGGAATTCAATCGCGAAGCCAACACCCTGTCGTCAAAATCTATTGTAACCGAGACAACGCGTAGTGCTGTGGAGTTAAAAGTATTGATTGAACAGATGCGGGAACAGATTCAAAACATCGAATAGGTTTTCGACGCGTATATTATGGCGGTCTTGATTGCCGTTGCTTTATGAGAGTAACATCCTTCAATATTCTACTATGATGCCAATGTCTATTTAGTCTCTAATCTGTTTGTTGCGAGGTTGTAAATTTGAATTACCGGCGGCTGGAAACCTTTATCTGGGTGGCAACTCTGGGCAGCTTCAATCGCGCGGCAGAACGGTTGCATACCACACAACCCGCTATTTCCACTCGTATGGCCACACTGGAAAACGAGTTAGGCGTACGCCTGTTTAACCGTGAACAGGGAGCGGGAAAGCTTTCTTTAACCGCCAAGGGTACCGAGCTGTTACCCTACGCCGAAAAGATTGTGTTTATGTCGGAGCAGATGCGCAAACGGGCTAACCAGGCAGCGCAGTTTTCCGGCACTTTACGGCTGGGCGTATCAGAAACCATCGTTCACACCTGGCTTTCCAAATTTCTTAGCAGGCTGCATCATGAGTTACCAAACATAGATGCTGAAATTACCGTTGATGTAACCGGGCAGCTTAGTGAGCAGCTTCTAAATCGATCTTTAGATCTGGCATTTCTAATGGGTCCCGTCTCTGACCCGACCATTGCTAACATGCCGTTGTCAAAATACCCGCTTGCCTGGGTTGCCAGCCCTGAGTTAAATCTGCCAGACCGACTGATGTACCTGGAAGAAATATCGGCCTGGCCTATCATTACCTATGCACGCAACACCAAGCCATTTGTAGAAATACAACAACGTTTCCGTGAGGTCGACACCTTACCAGCAAAGTTCTTTTCATCCAGCTCCCTGGCAGCCTGCCTTAAACTGACGCTGGACAGTGTTGGTTTATCTACCCTGCCAGTAGCCATGATTGCCGGGGAGCTGGAGCGCGGAGAGCTAAAAAGAGTAAAAGCCACCTGGACACCATCGGAGCTGGTGTTTACCGCATCCTATCCGGTTGAACCCTATACACCAATCGCAGAAGTAGCCGCCAATATTGCGGTACAGGTTGCCGCAGATAACGAGCCTTAATATAAAATTTTTTTATATTAAGAGTTAAAAAAACATAACTAGACAATAATATTTCAGGCTGCCATGCTAACTGACATTATAAAAATAATTACTGGTGTCGTTTATGAATCTTCCTCAACCTTCACCCTTTAAAACAGAAATACAGTCAGATGCCGCTCGTTTCCGACAACAGATCCGGTCGGGTGAGTTTACCGGCCAAACCAGTGGCTGGTGCCCTGGCCTGGTTCAGGGAAATATTGTTATTTTGCCAGCAGACTGGGCAACTGACTTTCTATTGTTTTGTCAATTAAATCCCGTTTCCTGCCCTCTTATTCATGTATCACAACCCGGAGAGTTTCTCATGCACCCTCTGGGAGCCGATCTGGATATTCGCACCGATGTACCCGAGTACCAGATTTTCGAAAACGGTGTTCGCACCCAAAAAGCGTTTGATATCCGTGAATATTGGCAAGATGATTTTGTTACCTTTGTACTGGGCTGTTCCTTTTCATTTGAGGACGCATTAAAACGCGCAGGAATTTCGATACGCAATGTAGAAAACAACACCAATGTTTCGATGTATCGAACCAACATGCCCACCAAGACAGCAGGCCGTTTCTCCGGGGAGACCGTGGTATCCATGCGACCCTTTACTGCCGCAGATGCCATTCGAGCGATCCAGATTACCACCCGTTTACCCCGTGCCCATGGCGCACCCATACATATGGGTGATCCCGCTTTAATTGGCATCAATAATATTAACCAACCCGATTTTGGCGATCCAACACCGGTTAACGATAATGAAATTCCGTTATTCTGGGGCTGCGGCGTAACGCCACAGGCTGCTCTTGAAAACGCAAAACCACCCATTGCAATTACCCATGTACCGGGAAAAATGGTGGTAACCGATTTACTCAATGAGGAATTGGCGGTGTTATAACAGGCCTTCACATCAGGTAGGTAATCAAACTAAAAGAATAATGACGGCAATATTCGCAAAACAAAAAAAACAGGAGAGACCAAATGTTCAAATCAATCGGTGCAACCATTCTGGCAACCAGTTTGGCCACAACTTCGCTACAAGCTGCAGAATGGCACATGCCCACACCCTATGGGGATGCAAACCTGCCCACTAAAATAGCCTATGAGTTTGCTGAAGAGATTAAGCAGAAAACCGGGGGTGAACTGAGCATAACGGTTCATTCCGGCGCATCGCTGATCAAACACCCGGAAATTCCTCGTGCAGTTAAAACCGGCCAGACCCAGATGGGCGAGATCTTTATAGGTATCATGGGCAATACCCACCCTGTGTTCAAACATGACAATATTCCGTTTCTTGCGACCACTTACAGTGAAGCAAGAACGCTCTGGGAAGGAGCAAAACCAGAACTGGAAAAACAACTCGATCGCGAAGGCATGATTTTGCTGTACACCGTTCCCTGGCCCGCACAGAGTCTGTACACCAAAGCCCCTGTTGAAACACTGTCGGACTTACAGGGTCTGAAAATGCGTGCCTACAGCCCTTCGACCTCTCGTCTGGCTGATCTGATGAACACGACTCCTACTACCGTTCAGGTACCAGAAATACCCCAGGCATTCAGTACGGGAATCATTGATGCAATGATCACGTCACCATCTACCGGAGCCAACGGTCAGGCATGGGATTATCTTTCTCATTTCACTGAAATTGCCGCCTGGATTCCTAAAAACATCATCGTGGTAAACAAGCGAGCTTTCCGTAAACTGGATAAAAAAACCCAAAATGCCATTATGGAAGCTGCGGCGAATGCTGAAGCCAGAGGATGGGATGGTGTTGTTGAGCAGGCTCGAAAAGATACACAGACACTGGCAGACAACGGCATTGTAGTCTCTAAGCCAAGCAAAGCGTTAATGGACGAGCTCCATAAAATTGGTGATATCATGGTCAAGGAATGGCAGGAAGAAGCACCGAAGGAAGTGGGTGCCATTCTCAAGCGGTACAACAACTGATCATCACTATCATGATACTGGCTGTCTTTGGACAGCCAGTATCATATCGGAGTCCACTATGAAATCTCTTCGCGATAAACTCTATATGACATCCGGCTATCTATCAGGACTATGCATTCTGCTAATCATGCTGATCATACTGGCTCAGATTGTGGGTCGTTTTTTTGGCTTCATTGTTCCTTCTGCAGAAGACTTCTCCGGATACGCACTGGCCGCCAGTACTTTTTTTGGTCTGGCCTATACCTTTCGTGAAGGTGGACACATCCGCGTTACGCTGGTTATCCAAAGACTTAAACACTCGACCCGACATTATCAGGAATTGTTCATCTTAATTCTTGGTTTGGCATTGGTGTCTTATATGACCTGGTACTGCAGTTACATGGTCTGGGAATCCTATGTTTTTGAAGAAGTCTCATATGGCTATATCCCCATTCCACTCTGGATCCCTCAGACACCCGTTGCACTGGGCATGCTGGGACTAAATCTGGCCGTTCTGGATCAGTTAATTGCGGTATTGCGAGGAAACAAACCCTCCTATGCGAATCATGATGATGAAATAGAACTGGAGGAAATCTGATGGATATCCTGTTTCTCTCCTTTGTACTGGCCACATCTATGATTCTGATGTTGGCCGCGGGTATCTGGGTGTCACTGGCCCTGGTTGCTGTTGGTGTACTGGGGCTATTTTTGTCTGGAAATGAACAGATTGGTTTGCTGTTTGCTACTTCGAGCTGGGGTGCCAGTACCGGCTGGGCTCTGACCGCACTACCCATGTTTATCTGGATGGGTGAAGTATTATTCCGTACCCGTTTATCTGAAGACCTGTTTAAAGGTCTTGCCCCCTGGCTGGGTAGCCTGCCCGGTAAACTATTTCATGTAAATGTATTAAGTTGCGGTGTATTTGCGGCTGTTTCCGGTTCATCCGCTGCTACTGCAGCCACCATTGGCCGAATGACCTTGCCTGAACTGAAACGTCAGGGCTACAGCGAAAAAATGTCAATAGGCACTCTGGCAGGCTCTGGCACACTTGGATTGTTGATTCCACCTTCAATTATCCTGATTGTGTACGGCGTCGCTGCCGAAGTATCCATCAGTCGCTTGTTCATTGCCGGCGCACTACCAGGCTTAATGCTGGTAACTTTATTCATGGGCTACATCGCTATCTGGGCTTTATTTAATAAAGACCAGATGCCACAGGCTTCGGAAAAAATACCGTTATCAGTCAAGCTGGCATCACTGAAAAAGCTATTGCCCATAGCCGGTCTTATTGGTTTTGTATTGGGTTCTATATACGGGGGACTAACCACACCTACGGAAGCGGCAGCTCTAGGCGTATTTGGCGCACTGTTGCTGGCCGGTGTCACCGGGTCTCTTACCATAGAGTCGTTCAAAGACAGCCTGTTGGGAGCCGTTAAAAGCTCCTGCATGATTGGGTTAATTCTGGTAGGAGCCCATTTTCTCACACTGGCAATGGGCTTTCTTGGCATCCCCAGAGCGCTGGCCGAGTGGATTGGCACCCTGGGGCTTTCACCTCTGGCCCTGCTGGCCTGCCTGACGGTGTTCTTTGTCATTCTGGGTTGTTTTCTGGATGGCATTTCGGTGGTTGTTCTCACCGTTGCCGTAATTTTACCCATGGTTCAGCAGGCAGGCATTGATCTGCTATGGTTTGGTGTATTCATTGTTCTGGTCGTAGAGATGTCACAGATTACGCCACCTGTAGGTTTCAATCTGTTTGTTATTCAGGCACTTACCGGTAAAAACATTCTGTACATTGCCAAAGCCGCGCTACCGTTCTTCTTTTTGATTTTGATCGGTCTGGTGTTGATTACCCTGTTTCCAGAAATTGTTACCTACCTACCCAGAACAATGAGCCAAGGGTAGCAACAGGCGCTGATAACAAAGCATTTGGTAAACAGGTAATACAACAGGATGAGTAAATCATGAAAATAAATTGTGATATGGGTGAAAGTTTTGGCGCATGGCACATGGGCATGGACGAACAGGTGATGCCCAATGTCGATATGGCGAATATTGCCTGCGGCTTTCATGCTTCAGATCCATCGGTGATGGATAAAACCGTTCGACTGGCTAAAAAGCATGGGGTTACCATTGGAGCCCATCCCGGCTATCCGGATTTACAGGGATTTGGTCGCCGTGATCTTAAAATGGCAGCGGACGATATCCGTGCAATGATTCTCTATCAAACCGGTGCTCTGGAAGCCATTTGCAGAGCGGCAGACACCCATGTCAGCTATGTGAAACCTCATGGTGCTTTGTACAACAACATGATTTCAGACCCACTGGTAATGTCTGCCATCATGGACGCCATGGTTGATCTGGGAGGGAAATATCCCTTGGTAGTCATGGCCGTTCCCGAGTTTCGCGAGATCGAAGCCCAAGCTGCCGCCCGGGGCATTACTGTCTGGTTTGAAGCTTTTTCAGACCGGGCGTATGACGACCAGGGCAGACTGGTTAGCCGGTCTCTGCCGGGTGCCGTTCATCAGGAATTCGGTCGTATTGAACAGCAGGTAAAAGAGCTGGTTCATGACGGTATGGTCACATCCATTTCAGGCCAGAGAATTCCCATTAAAGCCGATACAGTCTGCATTCATGGAGACGGTCTACATGCCGCCGATATTGCAGCACACCTGCGACAGGTGGTGACCGGCTGATGAAAATTGATTCGGTCAATGAAAACAGCATCCTGATCTCTTTTGGAGATGAGATCAGTGACCATCTGGCTGGATGCGTCTATGCCGCCGTAAAGCTCATAAGAGCTGAACTGCACACCCTGATTATCGACTTGATCCCTTCCTTTTCAACTGTACTGGTCAGCTTTGACCTTAGACAAACCGATAGTCTGAGGTTCAAGTCTCAGCTGAAACGTCTGCTCAGTGAGATTTCAACTACCGATTCCAATGAACCGTCACAGGGTAAAATCGTTGAGCTTCCGGTTTACTATGGTCCCGAAGTCGCACTGGATATGGACGACATATGCCAACATTCAGGCAAGAGTGCGGAGCAAGTCATTGAAATACACAGTTCTGGCCTATATCGGGTATATGCCATCGGCTTCACACCGGGCTTTGCGTATCTGGGCAATGTTGACCTCCGTATTGCCATGCCAAGAAAAGCAACGCCAAGACTTAAGATTCCAGCTGGCAGTCTGGCCATAGCCGACACCCAGACGGCGATCTACCCCAGCATTAGTCCTGGTGGCTGGCAGATCATTGGCCGGACACCGATCAAAATGATTGACTGGGACAGCCGCACACTGGCGTTAATGGAAATGGGAGATCAGATTCGATTCAACCCTATAAGCAAAGACGAGTTTTTAACACTTGGAGGTTCGCTGGATGGGCTTTAAGGTGATTGATCCGGGTATGCTTACCCTTATGCAGGATCATGGGCGTTTTGGCTGGCAACATATAGGCGTTACCACCGGGGGGCCCATGGATGAGTACGCTTTCTACTGGGCCAATCACCTGCTGAACAACATCCCGGAAGCCGCTCAACTGGAGGTTACATTTGGTAATCTGAAACTGGAAACGGATCAGAACTGCACCATTGCAATAACGGGAGCAGATCTGGGTGCCCGAATAAACAATCAGAATGTTGCTCCCTGGCATAGTTATCAGCTAAAGGCGGGTGACACCATCAGTTTTGGCCAGCCCATATCCGGCCTAAGAGCCTATTTGGCTGTTGCAGGCGGATTTGTTGGCGAAAACAAACTGGGAAGTCTGGCAACGGTGCTTCGAGAAAACATTGGTGGTCACCGTGGCGATGGTAGCAAAATTTCCAGAGACGATTACCTGGTAACTCTCCCAAAGGCCCATGCACCTTCTGCCAGCACACCGGAATGGGCCATTCCCGACTACCACAGTGACACGCACCTTGGCGTCATTCTGGGGTATCAGCAGGATAGTTTTCCCAGACATGAACTGGCTCTGTTTTTCATGTCCGACTATGAAGTAACCAATGAAATTGACCGGATGGGCTACCGGCTTTCTGGAAGGCCGGTTCGATCAACGCTGAAAGGTATTGTATCGGAAGGCATTGCTCCAGGTGCCATTCAACTTCCGAGTGACGGTCAGCCAATAGTGTTGATGAAAGACCGACAGACCATTGGAGGCTATCCAAAAATTGGTTGTTTAAGCACATTGGAAGTGGGCAAGCTGGCACAGCAGAAACCGGGTTCAAAAGTATCCTTTTACCCAATGGACGTATCTGAAGCTGAAGGCAGACGGGTAATTTTTAACCGAAGGCTTAACCTGTAGCACATCAACCCGGGAAAACGGAATGATGTGTCCGGCTTACCCTCGATGTTTTAGGCCTCCTCTG
>Ga0224506_10001917_pt1 | contig 14617 bp, 10 predicted proteins | sample SF_Jan12_sed_USG_2_FD_169108 | JGI IMG/M metagenome (GOLD analysis project Ga0224506, IMG submission 169108) | Sediment microbial communities from San Francisco Bay, California, United States - SF_Jan12_sed_USGS_8_1 | ecosystem: Environmental > Aquatic > Marine > Sediment | place: USA... | reverse complement strand
CGTTTATTACCTGTCGTTTACCTTTGTGTCCAGGGGGATACAAAAAGAGGCAACAGCTTTTGCCACGGATCAAAGTGGCGTATTTGATAGTTTTAAAAAACAACAATACCTGGACTCCATCTGGAACGAAACGGTATATACTCTTTTTGGAGTAGACTATACCTATAAGGAAGTTAAAGATACGGAGTTAAATCTGGGGCTGGATCTCCAGGGAGGAATGCATGTTGTGTTGGAGGTTTCCCCGGTAGATATCATAAAGGGTTTGAGTGGCAACAGTGATGACCCGGGTTTTATCGCGGCGTTAAACCAGGCCCGGGAAATGCAGAAAAACAGCCAGGAACAATATATTGACCTTTTTCATGAGGCCTATCAGGAGTTAAATCCCGGAAAAAAACTAGGACCGATTTTCGCTACGGCAGCCAACCAGGGTAAAGTAAGTTCATCTGATGATGATATGGTCGTCATGCAAATGTTACGTGAGGAAGTGGCCGGGGCGATAGATCGTTCAGAGATTATTTTAAGGACGCGGGTGGATCAGTTTGGCACTTCTCAACCTAATATCCAGCGTTTGCCAGGAACCGGACGTATCCAGATTGAGATACCCGGTGCAGAAAACCCGGAGCGTGTTCGGAAGTTGTTGCAAGGGGTTGCAAAACTCCAGTTTTGGGAGGTGGCTGAGCCCTATGATATTAATGGTTTAAATGGCATCAATCAATTATTGGCCCAAACAGAAAGGGGAACAACCTCTGCTTTAGAAGGATTGGAGGGACAAACGGAAGCGGAGTCGCTAAAAGAGTTGCTCAGTGCCGATGAAGGAGATTCTACCGCACAGGAAGTAGACTCGACACAAGCAGCAGTACGTGACAGCCTTTCATCACTGATTGATTCCTTATCTTCAGGAGGCATGTCGCCTTTGTTGGCACTGTCAGTTCCTATGGGACAATATATGTATGATTTGGCAGACACTGCCCGCATCGGGCAATTGCTTCGTAGAGAAGATGTAGCCCGTTTGATCCCCCGTAATATTGGCTATTTCTGGAATGCCAAACCTATCGATTACCAGGGACAGGAAGTATTGCCCCTTAACTTCATCCGAAAAGGGCGTGGTGGTGAACCACTCCTTGAAGGTGATGTAATTACAGATGCACGGGCTGACATTGATCAATATGGAAAACCGGCTGTAAGTATCCGGATGGATGCCATCGGTACCCGGAAATGGGCTGCCGTAACAAGAGAAGCAGCGGCAAAGACGCCACAAGGCAGAATTGCTATTGTACTGGACGAGTATGTTTATTCCGCCCCATCGGTGAATGAAGAAATACCTAATGGCAACAGCCAGATTTCAGGGGCTTTTTCGCAGGAAGAAGTTAAGGATTTATCAAATATACTGAAAGCAGGTTCTTTACCTGCTCCGACGCGCATTGTTGAAGAGGCAATTATTGGAGCTACGCTGGGGGAACTCGCTCAGAAGCAGGGTGTTTTTTCTATTATTTCAGGATTGATTATCGTAGTCCTTTTTATGGTGGCATATTATTCCAAAGGTGGATTTGTGGCTAACCTGGCTCTGCTTTTCAATATATTCTTTATCCTGGGCATACTGGCTAACTACAATGCGGCTCTTACCCTTCCGGGTATTGCAGGTATTGTGCTTACGATAGGTATGTCCATAGATGCCAACGTCCTTATTTTTGAGCGTATTAGAGAAGAACTACGAAAAGGTATAAAGTTGCGTGAGGCCATAACCACGGGTTATCAAAAAGCCTTTTGGACTATCTTTGATTCTAACCTGACTACACTTATCGCCGCAACGGTTCTTATTGTTCTTGGCCAGGGACCGGTTAAAGGGTTTGCTATCACGTTGTTGATTGGTATTTTCTGTTCATTCTTTTCAGCTGTATTCATCACTCGTGTGATTATTGAGTGGATGACCCGGAAGGGAGACGAAAGCAAGGTGTCATTCAGCACCCCTCTTTCCGGGGGATTGTTGTCCAATATGAATATTAACTTTATGGGCTATAGAAAAAAGGCGTATATCTTCTCAGCGATCTTCATTGTGGCAGGATTGATAGCCATGATGACCAGTGGAGGGCTAAATATGGGCGTTGATTTTAAAGGAGGCCGTTCTTATGTCGTAGCTTTTGGAGCTCCTGTTGAAGCCACTACGCTTAAGGTTGACCTGACCAATAGTTTTGAGGACGCAGGCACCGAAGTGAAAAACTTTGGGGGTAACGATGTGGTTAAAATAACTACGGCATTTTTGGTAGATGATGAATCGGATGATGCGGATGAGAATGTAAGAAAGGCACTTGTTGCCGGACTGGAGGCCTCAACGGGCAGTAAGTTTTCACCAAATGATTCCAAATTGGATGAAGGGACGTTTACGATATCCAGTTCCGCAAAGGTTGGTGCAACAATAGCTGATGATATTAAAAACGCTTCGTATCGCTCTATTATACTGGCATTGGTGCTGATTTTTATTTATATCGCGGTGAGATTTAGAAAGTGGCAGTTTGGCCTTGGAGCCATTGTGGCTCTGTTTCATGATACCTTGTTTGTGTTGTCTTCTTATGCTATAGCAGGAGTGTTGGGTATTTCTTTTGAGATAGATCAGGTTTTTATTGCTGCCATCCTGACCATTATTGGTTATTCGATCAACGACACCGTGATTGTGTTCGACCGAATCCGGGAGTATCTGAATCTGGGCACCAGCACTGATTATGAGAAAATATTTAACTCGGCTATCAATAATACGCTCAACAGGACGGTGATTACGTCCATGACAACCATGATTGTGGTGCTGGTATTGTTGATTTTTGGAGGAGAGGTACTGCGGGGCTTTTCATTTGCTATGTTCATTGGTGTACTGATTGGAACTTATTCTTCCATGTTCATCGCTTCGCCTATTGTAGTAGATCTGGAAGTTTCAAAAGCTAAATTGCAGAAGAAAGTGAAGGGATAACGGCAACCGTCCGTTTTTTTAGCGGAAAAGGAAAGCATATATTTATAGATGCTTTCCTTTTTTTTTGACCTTGTCAATAAGCTGGCTTTATGCCTTGAGGTGTGAGTAATAATTTTGCAATGGGGCAAACATTTTTTGCAAATACGATAATTGGAATGTTGAATTTTGTAAATTTGTCTGGAAACTAATCGGAATTTGATACTATGGGATATATCGAGCCGGCTCCATTAAAGGACCGGGAGAACCCTTTTGAAGCGATGATGTCAAGATTTCAGATCGCTTCTCAGCTTCTTGGCTTAGATGATGAAGTCTATAACGTATTAAAAAACCCGGCAAAGCAGGTTATTGTCAGCATTCCTATTACGATGGATGATGGTTCTATTCGTGTCTTTGAGGGTTATCGAGTCATCCATTCCAATATTCTTGGCCCATCAAAGGGGGGTATAAGATTTGATAAACGGGTAAATCTGGATGAAGTAAAAGCGCTTGCTGCATGGATGACCTGGAAATGTGCTGTAGTGGATATCCCGTATGGAGGTGCCAAAGGGGGTGTTTGTTGTAATCCCCGGGAGATGTCGAGGGGTGAGATGGAACGTCTGGTGAGGGCCTATACAACCTCGTTACACGAAATATTCGGTCCGGATAAAGACATTCCGGCACCTGATATGGGAACCGGCCCCCGGGAAATGGCCTGGCTGATGGATGAATATTCAAGGTCGCAAGGAATGACAGTCAACTCAGTCGTAACAGGCAAACCCCTTGTTCTTGGGGGATCTTTGGGCCGTACCGAGGCAACAGGACGAGGTGTAATGGTGTCGGCATTGGCTGCAATGGAAAAATTAAAAATTAACCCATACCGGGCTACTTGTGCTGTACAGGGATTTGGAAATGTGGGATCATGGGCAGCTTTATTACTCGCTGAACGGGGAGTGAAAGTAGTGCCAATAAGTGATATATCCGGAGCTTATTACAATGAGAAAGGGATAGACATAAAAAAGGCCATCGAATATCGCGATAATAATAACGGGATTCTGGAGGGATACACCGACGCAGAATACATGGACGGGGATGATATCCTTTTTATGGCTGTGGATGTGTTGGTACCAGCAGCTACCGAAGATGTCATTACGGCCAGTAAGGCAGATAGCATAAAGGCACGACTTATTGTAGAGGGAGCCAATGGACCTACCTCTTCTAAGGCTGATAAAATTATTGCTGAGATGGGCATCATGGTAGCCCCGGATATCCTGGCTAATGCCGGGGGGGTAACTGTTTCCTACTTTGAATGGGTGCAAAACAGGCTGGGGTATAAGTGGACAGAAGAGCGGGTTAACCGCAGATCTGACCGGATTATGAAGGACGCTTTCGATAAAGTTTATAAAGTTTCCGTTCAGTATAATGTGCCTATGCGAATAGCTGCTTATATTGTGGCCATTGATAAAGTAGCCAAAACTTATAAATATCGCGGAGGATTTTAAAATGACTATTCATAAGGAAGGCCGGGCGTTGCTGCTCGGTTTGTTGATCGTATTAACAGGCATTGTTGCGCTTGTCTGGTATTTTTTGACTCAAATTTGGTTTTTAATCAGCGCAGCTGTCGCACTTGTTCTCTTTTGTCTGGTGTTGCAATTTTTCAGAAATCCCCGTATAAAAATCAATTACGGAACGAAGAATGTACTTGCCCCGGCTGATGGCAAAGTAGTTGTTGTGGAAGAAACAGAAGAAAATGAGCATTTTAAAGACCGACGGATACAAGTATCTATTTTCATGTCCCCGCTCAATGTGCATGTGAATCGGAGTCCCCTAGAAGGTGAAGTCAGTAAATTCGCATATCATCCCGGAAAATACCTGGTAGCCTGGCACCCCAAGTCCAGCACCGAAAACGAACGAACAACCATGGTATTAAAAACAACAAATAATACCGAGTTACTCGTTCGTCAAATTGCAGGTGCTGTGGCCCGTCGAATTAAATGGTATGTGAAGGAGGGGGATCAGTTGGGACAGGGAGCGGAATATGGATTTATCAAATTCGGATCACGACTCGATGTCTTTCTCCCGCTTGATGCTAAGGTTATTGTAAAGCCGGGTGATAAGACCAAGGCTGGCCGTACAGTGATCGCGGAATTGTCATAATAGGGAGTGAGTTTAAACGGTCATGATTTCTTCCTCTTTTTTATGTAAGAGTTCGTCTACCTTTTTTACATGATCATCAGTCATCTTTTGTACCCGATCCTCTGCCCGCTTTACTTCATCTTCCGAAGCACCGTCTTTTTGTAACTTTTTCAGACTGTCATTCACATCTTTTCTGATGTTTCTGATACTCACCTTACCTAGTTCACCTTCGTGTCTTACCTGTTTTACCAGTGCCACCCTTCTTTCTTCAGTAAGTATCGGGATATTAATGATCACTTGTTCCCCGTCATTTTGTGGATTCAATCCCAGGTCTGAATTGATGATAGCTCTTTCAATGTCGTGAAGAACAGTTTTTTCCCAGGGTTTGATCATCAATGTGCGGGCATCCGGGGTGGTAACGGATGACATCTGGTTTAACGGGGTAAGCGTCCCGTAATAATCCACCTTGATGCTGTCAAGCATGGCTGGATTGGCTTTGCCCGCTCTTATATGTGAAAGTTCATAGTTTAAATGTTGTATTGCTTTATCCATGTGTTCGTTGGCATCTTCCAGATACAATTCTATTTCCTCTTCCATGTTAAATTAATTTAAATCATAAAATACATTAAATTTCAGCTAATTAAGGTGCCTTCATTTTCCCCTTCGAGTAAACTCATCAGGTTACCTTCGGTATTCATATTGAAAACGACGATCGGCAATTTATTTTCCATGCACAACGTAAATGCGGTCATGTCCATGATATCCAGGCCTTTTTGATAGGCTTCCTGAAAAGAGAGAGAATCATATCTCTTGGCTGAAGGATCTTTCTCGGGATCGGCCGTGTATACTCCATTTACCCGTGTTCCTTTGAGAACGACTTCGGCTTGGATTTCAATAGCTCTTAAAGCAGCTGTAGAATCTGTTGTGAAATACGGATTGCCGGTTCCGGCACCAAAAATGACTACCCGGCCTTTCTCAAGGTGTCTGATGGCCCGTCGTCTGATAAAGGGCTCACAAACCTGTTCCATGGCAATCCCTGACATCAATCGGGTATATATGCCCTTTTGCTCCAGTGCGCTTTGCAATGCCATGCCATTTATCACAGTGGCGAGCATACCCATATAGTCTCCTTGCACACGGTCAAATCCCGCATTTTCAGCTTGTACACCCCTAAAAATGTTTCCGCCACCTATTACAATAGCAATTTCGACACCACTGTCCTTCACTTTTATGATTTCACGTGTATACTGATCCAATCGTAAGGGGTCTATTCCGTAATTGGCTGATCCCATTAATGCTTCTCCACTTAGTTTAAGTAAAATCCTTTTGTACTTCATCAGACGTTGTTAATTGATCGCAAATATATTTAGTTGATATTGAAAATAACTTTATCGTTCTTTAAAATCGAAATAAAACCTGGTTTTTTTCCACCCCTTGCCCTTTTTGTATTTCTACTACAGCTATTTTTCCCGAACGGTCAGATTTAATCATGTTTTCCATTTTCATGGCCTCCAGGATTAATAAAGGATCTCCGGGTTTTACCTCATCTCCTTCTTTTACTTTAATATCCAGTACCATGCCGGGCATGGGGGCAACCAGGTCATTTTTTTTGCTGTCTTCCGGCTTTTTCATCCCCACCCTTTCGTACAAAATATCTGATTTTGTTTTTAGATTAAAAGTATAGGTTTTTCCATTGATCAATATTTCGATTACTTGATGATTATTGCCGTTTGTTTTTATTTCGGCGTGTATACACCGATTATTCAGTAAAATGAAGTAATGGTTTTCCGCTGTGGATTTGATTGTACCATCAAATGTCTCGCCATTTATAACAAGCCGGTCATGTTCCCTAAGGATACTGTACGTTTGATGAGGACTTTCAAGGTCGATGATCATGGCTTCAAAGATAATATTTAAGTAGAATACTTATGAGAGTACGCGGGTATTTTTTAATTTTGCCATTGAATAGGGGTGCCTTAATACACGGGCTGAGAATATACCCTCTGAACCTGAATCCGGTAATGCGGTCGTAGGAAAAGGTAAATATATTTACGGGATAAGCCCCTATCGTTCCCGTAGCGTAATCAAAAACTATAAAAAAATCAAATGATTAGGAGAAGTTTCATTGTTTGCCTGCTAGCGTTATTTGCTTATCAGGTAGCGAATGCCCAGCAAGGGCTAAGGGGTATTGTGTTGGATAGCGAAAACCAGCAAGCCGTAGAAAATGTATTAGTCCGGATTTCCGGACAAAAACAAGGCGCAAGTACTGATGTAAAGGGTGCTTTTTATATGGATAACCTGGCGGAAGGTGAGTATTCACTTACCTTTTCGCATCTTGGGTACCACCAGCATGAAACAATTGTGAAAGTGCCCTTTGAAGGTGTTTTGCAGATTGCCCTTTCCCCAAGATATTATATGGCCGATCAGGTAGTGGTAGAGGCTACCAGGGCCGATGAAAACACACCGACTACGTATGTGAATGTGTTGGGTGAAGAAATTAAGAAGCAGAACTTTGGGCAGGATGTGCCCTACATGCTTGAAAATACCCCATCATTGGTTACCACAAGTGATGCCGGGGCAGGTGTAGGCTACACCGGTATGCGTATCAGGGGTAGTGATATGACGCGCATAAATGTGACAATCAATGGAATACCTGTAAATGACAGTGAGTCACAGGGCGTTTATTGGGTAAATACCCCCGACCTACTCTCATCAACAAGCTCTATTCAGGTGCAGCGCGGGGTAGGCACCTCCACCAACGGGGCGGCAGCCTTCGGGGCAACGATCAATATGCAAACGAATGAGCTTGAAGAAGAAGCCTACAGCGAATTAAACAATACAGTAGGTTCATTTAATACGTTAAAAAACACATTGAAGTTTGGAACAGGCTTGATAAACGGCCATTGGTCGTTTGACGGACGCCTCAGCAGAGTTTCCTCTGAAGGGTATATTCAGCGGGCAACATCAAACCTACAGTCATATTATTTGGCGGGGGGGTATTACGGTGAGAAAACCACTATCAAGGCCATCTCTTTTGCCGGGAAGGAAGTTACTTATCAGGCGTGGTGGGGAACACCGGAGGCCCGCCTGACTAATGATTTGGAAGGAATGAATTTTGTGGCTGATATGAATTGGTATTCCACTGAGCAAAGGGACAACCTGCTTAATTCAGGGAGGACTTTTAACTATTACTTGTATGAAAACGAGGTGGATAATTACATGCAAGATCATAATCAGTTGCACATAAGCCATGCCTTCAATAAAACGTTGACAGCCTATGTGGCTCTGCATTATACCTACGGCAGGGGCTATTATGAGCAGTTTAAGGAAGGTGAAGACTTTGCAGATTATGACCTGACGGAATTTGTCACGGTTGGAGGTGTGATGAACACAACGGATCTTATTCGCAGACGGTGGCTCGATAACCATTTTTATGGATTGACCTATTCTGTTCAGAAAGAAAATGACCGCACTAAATGGGTTTTGGGCGGGGGATGGAATAACTATGAAGGTTCACATTTTGGGGAAATCATCTGGGCACAGTTTTCACCCAACCAGCCTAAAAACTACCGCTATTACGATAATGATGCAGATAAGCGGGATTTTAATACCTACCTGAAAGTAACCAGAGAGCTCATGCCGCAGCTGATCTTTTTCGGGGATGTGCAGTACAGGGGAATTAGTTATCAGGCACAGGGCCCGGATAATGACCGGGTAGGCGGTGTCCCAAAAATGATTGACGTAGCAGCAAACTATAATTTTTTTAATCCTAAAGCAGGATTTACCTGGCAGTTGAATGACGAAATGAAGGTTTACTCATCGTATGCATTAGCAAATCGTGAACCTGTCAGGACTGATTTTATTGACAATCAGGACGGCACCACGCCCCGGCCAGAGCAGCTTCACAACGTTGAACTCGGAATGAAAATCATAAAGCAGCATTTACACCTACAGGCAAACATGTACTACATGGGTTATAATGATCAATTGGTTATGACAGGCGAAGTAAATGATGTGGGTTCGCCCATTAGGAAAAACGTAGAGGACAGCTACCGTTCAGGAATAGAAGTTTCTGGTAATTATGAAATAAACAGCTTTTTCGATATAGGGGCAAATCTGACTTTGAGTGCAAACAAAATAAAGGAGTTTCGGGAAATAATTTATGATTATGGTGTGGCCTGGGATGAATTTAATGTTATTGAAAACATTTATACCAATCCCGACATTGCCTTTTCTCCTGCCGTGATTGGGGGGGGTATTTTCAGTTATAAGCCAAAGGAAAACGTGGAGTTTGCCTGGATGGTAAAGTATGTAGGTAATCAATATCTGGATAATACTTCAAATGAAAACAGGAAAATAGATCCATACCTGACTAATCATTTAAGGGTGAGCTATTCACTTTATCCAAAATGGATGAAAGAAGTAAACATGGGACTGCTGTTGAACAATGTGTTGAACGAATGGTATGAGTCAAACGGATATACTTTTGGCTACCGGGGCGGAGGTTTAGATATACGAGAGAATTACTATTACCCCCAGGCCGGAAGGAATTTTTTGCTTTCTGCTAATCTCCGGTTTTAATAATGACAGTAGATGTGTAAATTTATGCGATGAGCAACAAGCCAGTGATATTTTCACCTGTTGGGTTCCTCAGGCTTACCAGAGCCTGGAACCTGCTCATCGTAGTATTAACGCAACTTTTTACAGCTTATTTCCTGCTGATCAAACCTCATGAAAAACTGGAATTTAGTTTTTCGATTATTCTGCTATCCCTGGGTACGGTGTTCATCGCTGCGGCAGGTTACGTGATCAATGATTATTATGACGTAAAAATCGATTATATCAACAAACCAGGAAGGGTGGTTGTCGGGAAATACATGAAGCGAAGGGCTGTCATGATCACACATGTAGCGCTCAACGTGATTGGCTTAGGCATTGGCTTGTATTTATCACTGAAAATTTTCGTCGTATTTTTATTAACAGCCGGCTTATTATGGCTATACTCCAATCAACTAAAGCGCCTGCCCTTTGTGGGTAATTTTTCAGTGGCGCTCCTCACAGGCCTTACTGTGTACATCGTAGCTTTGTACATTGGCGACAACAATACACAGGTCTTGTTGTTTTCTTATTTTGCCATGGGGATGACCCTCATCAGGGAAATAATAAAAGATATACAGGATAAGGAAGGTGACCGCTCATTCGGATGTAAAACATTACCCGTAATTTGGGACATCAGATCAGTGAAAAGGTTGTTGTACGCTATAATTGTTGGGTTTGTATTAAGTGTAGCTTTTTTCACCAATCCCGATATCAGTAAAATGTGGTATATTTTCCTGACAGTATTTATTGTTTCTCAATTAGGGCTCGGTTTGATGTTGTATTTTGCAGACCAAAAGAAACATTACGGCCGGCTGAGCATGTATTGTAAACTGTTGATGGTGGCTGGTATTTTATGTATGGTGTTCTTTAACTAAATGGTGATTTATCAGAATGATGATATTCCGTATCGGGCAAGAGGAGTAGAAATATGGGATCACACGACAATCAATAGATGTCAGCCGGCTCCATGAATAAATTGTTCCGGCAAGGACTTTAAACAGAAAAACAAATAAATATATAGTGATGAAAAATATTGCTGTTTTTGCTTCAGGCTCAGGTTCAAATGCAGAGCAAATAGCTAAATATTTCGAGGGCCATCCGGAAATGAGGATTGTGGCAATATTAACCAACAATCCAAAGGCCGGGGTTATTGAGCGGGCAAAAAATTTTAACCTGCCATATAAGGTGTTTTCAAAAGCGGGCTTTTACCAGGGAGATGAGGTGCTAAACTACCTGATCGAAAAAAAGACAGACTGTGTGGTGTTGGCGGGTTTTCTATGGTTAATGCCTCACAACTTGCTTAAAAAATTTCCATGTATGGTAAATATCCACCCGGCATTATTGCCAAAGTATGGAGGTAAAGGGATGTATGGTATACATGTGCACACCGCCGTTTACAAAAACAAGGAAACCAAATCGGGGATCACCATTCACATGGTTAATGAAAACTATGATGAGGGCAATACAATTTTTCAAAAAGAATGTGATTTGGATCCGAATGAGCAACCTGAGGACATTGCAAAGAAGGTGTTGAAACTAGAACATTATTATTATCCGCGGGTTATCGAGGATTTGATTAGAAATGCTTGTAAAAAGTGATAGTTTTGCAGTTCAAATGAATTGCGTCTATGAACAATAAGAAGATACAGTCGGCTTTGATATCGGTTTACTATAAGGACGGGTTGGAGCCAATCATTGAAATCCTGAAAAAACAGGGAGTTAAAATTTATAGTACAGGTGGCACACAGCATTTTATTGAGGAAGCTGGAGCAGAGGTCGTTCCTGTTGAAGAAATGACGGGTTATCCCTCTATTTTTGGGGGCCGTGTCAAAACGTTACATCCCAAAGTATTTGGAGGTATCCTACATCGGCGTGACGATAAATCAGACCAGCGGGAAGCCACGCAATATAACATACCGCCTATCGATCTGGTCATTGTAGATCTTTATCCATTTGAGGAAACGGTAGCATCCGGGGCTTCCGAAGATGAAATTATTGAAAAAATAGATATCGGAGGGATTTCACTCATCCGCGGCGCGGCAAAGAATTTTAATGATGTCTTCATTGTTTCTTCCAGAGAGCAATATAAAGAGGTAGTAGATATACTCGTTTCGCAGGAGGGAGAGACTACACCCGCACAGCGCAAAAGGTTTGCAGTAAAAGCGTTTGATATAAGTTCACATTATGACTCGGCCATTTTTAATTATTTTAATCATGCCGGGGAAGAATTGAGTTTTAAACAAAGTGTAAGAACTTCTGTTGCATTGCGTTATGGTGAAAATCCGCATCAAACGGGAACTTATTACGGAAAACTTGATGATTTGTTTGAAAAGCGCAATGGGAAGGAATTGTCATACAATAATCTGGTGGATGTAGAAGCTGCGGTGAGTCTGGTGGAAGAATTTCCTGATGAAATAGCTTTTGTGATTGTAAAACACACCAATGCTTGTGGAGTCGCCACGGGACAATCAGTTGAAGCCGCATATAAGAAGGCCCTACAGGCCGATCCCGTGTCAGCATTTGGCGGAATATTGGCTACGAACCACATTGTAAACCTGGAGACAGCACGGCTAATTAATGAATTGTTTTATGAAGTGCTAATCGCACCGGGATTTGAAGATGAAGCCTTAGAATTGTTGCTATCAAAAAAGAAAAGAATTATTTTGCAGCAGAAAAAACCTTTTAAAGCAGATACCCAATTCAAAAGTTTGCTCAATGGGGTTTTGGTTCAGGATAACGATAACGTGACAGACAGCGCAGAGCATCTGCGTGTTGTTACAACTAAAAAACCAACAGCGGAGGAGATCAACGCCTTAGTGTTTGCAAGTAAAATAGCAAAACACACTAAATCAAACACCATTGTATTGGCCAATGACGGTCAGTTACTCGCCAGTGGTGTAGGTCAAACTTCAAGAGTTGATGCTTTAAATCAGGCCATATTAAAAGCCAACGCTTTTAATATGGAGTTGAAGGGGAGCGTGATGGCTTCGGATGCTTTTTTTCCTTTTCCTGATTGTGTAGAAATTGCTGATGGTGCTGGAATTACTTCGGTAGTACAGCCTGGCGGGTCAATAAAAGACCAGGATTCAATAGATTACTGTGATAATCACAGTTTGTCTATGGTTTTTACAGGAACCCGTCATTTTAAACATTAAAAAAATGGAGATAAGTGAAATAGATATTTAACAAATTTGTAAATTTCTGCGATAACATCCTCCTTTAAAATTATTTAAGTTTATATGGGATTATTTGATTTCTTTTCCAGTGACATAGCTATAGATTTAGGCACGGCCAATACATTAATTATCCACAAAGACAGAATAGTTGTTGATGAACCTTCGATCATTGCTATTGACAAGAACACCAACAAAGTAATAGCCATTGGGAGGGAGGCCATGCAGATGCATGAAAAAACCCATGAAAACATAAAAACCATTCGACCGTTGAAAGACGGTGTCATTGCTGATTTTCATGCTGCTGAGCAAATGATCAGGGGGATGATCAAGATGATTGACAATAAGAAGAAATTTCTACCTTCCTCGCACAAAATGGTTATTTGTATTCCATCAGGAATCACTGAAGTTGAAAAAAGGGCGGTTAGGGATTCCGCAGAGCATGCCGGAGCCAAGGAAGTTTATATGATCTATGAGCCCATTGCAGCAGCAATAGGGATCGGTGCGGACATTGAACTGCCTATCGGGGCAATGATTGTGGATATTGGCGGAGGTACGACTGAAATAGCAGTTATTGCCCTGTCTGGAATTGTATGCGACCAATCCATCAGGGTGGCCGGGGATACGTTCAACAGAGACATCCTCGACTATATGCGAAGGCAACACAATTTACTGATCGGTGAGCGATCTGCTGAAAAGGTGAAGATCGAAGTTGGTTCGGCACTCACTGAACTCGACAACGGGCCGGAAGATTATGAAATAAGGGGGCGTGACCTGATGACGGGAATACCTAAGGTAATACGTGTATCCTATTCTGAAATTGCTTTCGCCCTGGACAAGTCAGTATCAAAAATTGAAGAGGCCGTGTTAAAGGCGTTGGAGATATCACCTCCTGAACTTTCGGCCGATATTTATGACAATGGTATACACCTTACAGGTGGAGGGGCCTTGTTAAGGGGATTGGACAAGCGCCTTGCTTTAAAAACAAAACTCCCCATTCATATCGCTGATGATCCTTTAAGGGCTGTGGTCAGGGGAACGGGCATGACTTTAAAGAATATCAAAGGTTATCGTGCGGTTTTAATGACCTGATAACCAAACCAGTAAAATGTATCAGATATTTAAGTTTCTGTTTAGGTTTCGGGCTTTGTTGTTTTTTGTCTTGCTCGAATTTATAGCCATATTAATGGTTTTACAGAATAATCAATATCATCGGGCACGTATATTCAATTCTTCAAATAGTTTTTTTGCCCGAACGCTGGAATTATCTGATTATGTTGCTGACTTTTTCTTGTTGCGGGAGGAAAACCAACAGTTGGTTGAAGAAAATGCCTTATTACACAAAAAGTTAAAGCAACTTGAGCAAAGTATCTATTCGATTAATTCACGGGAAATCACGGATCCCGATTTGATCAATCAGTATAATTTTATTGGAGCAAATGTGATAAACAGTAGTGTTTACCAGATCAGCAACCACATCACGGTGGATAAAGGAGCGCTTGATGGTGTAAGGCCGGGAATGAGTGTATTCAGTGCGCAAGGGGTAGTGGGTAAAGTCCGGGTGGTATCTGACCACTTTGCAGTGATCAATTCTTTGCTGGACACTGATTTTTTGATTTCTTCCCGTATAAAAAGCAATGGGGAAATAGGGACGGTCAGGTGGAACGGGGAAAATGCTGGAACGGCTAATCTGGACTATATTGCGCGTCATATCAAATTGCAAAAAGGTGACACAGTAGTGACATCGGGCTTTAATGCCGTATTTCCACCCGGA
>Ga0224506_10001916_pt1 | contig 14620 bp, 12 predicted proteins | sample SF_Jan12_sed_USG_2_FD_169108 | JGI IMG/M metagenome (GOLD analysis project Ga0224506, IMG submission 169108) | Sediment microbial communities from San Francisco Bay, California, United States - SF_Jan12_sed_USGS_8_1 | ecosystem: Environmental > Aquatic > Marine > Sediment | place: USA... | reverse complement strand
TCCGACACGAAGTATTGCAACATCACGCAACCCAATTCAAACAGATTACCTACTCAACCGATTTCTATAATATGAGCGGCTGTCGGGATATGTTATTTCACGTTAAAGAGCATCGCTATACGCCATTACAACTCAAAGAATTTTGTGGCCAGCTAGACATGGAATTTCTAGGTTTTGTTCGTTTGCAGAATGAAACTAAAGAGGCTTTTGACAAGAGGTTTAATGACGATAAAAGCCGCATCCAATTGGAAAACTGGGACCAACTTGAACAGCTGGCTCCGAACACGTTCTCTGGCATGTATCAGTTCTATTTACAGAAGCAACCCGTTTTGTGAGTCTGCTAAAAAAGCAAATAACAAAATTAGCCAGCCACTTTATGAAAGTGGCAATAATCGGCGAACAATTTTATTAAAGTCGTTATGAATATTAATCACTCCATGATTACATAAATCTTATAAAGAGCGAATTACTCCGCCTGCACTGAGTGGCGCAATACGGATTCTATCTCCTTCGGTAATATTTAATGCACTAGCAGTCTCAGGCTCTATACTAGCGATGTTATTCTTAAAGAATATATTAGAAGTCATACAGCACCGAAAGTCTTCAAAACTGCTATTGCAGACTAGATAGCTTTCACCTTCAGAGACTTTTTCTTCGATTTTAACCTCAAGTTTAAAACTTTCCCGAACCATTCGAATATCTTCAGTTCGCGCCTCTAAGGTGACACCTCCATCGAATATGTCAATGTAACCTGTATATCGCATACCTTCACTTTCTAATAACTTCCTTGCCGGTGTGGTTTCCACGTGCGTTTGAGCAATTGCTTGTTGAGCAGTTTCTGGGAGCAAATTGGTGTAGATCGTATTTTTAGGCATTAATTCCGCTATAAATACCTTGTCCATTGATGATAATCTATCCGCTTCTGCAAATTCTATTGAAAAAAAATGCCTCCCTAGCCCTTCCCAGAATGGCGATACATTATTGCTATCGGTCATACCGCGCATTTCTGCAATAACATGATCACTGAAACGTTCTGGAAACTCTGCCATGAACATAAAACGTGATTTAGATAAAAAAGCTCCATTTCTACTGTGTCGTGCTTCTGGTGTTAGAAACAATGTACATAATTCGGAATATCTAGTGTGATCATTACTGATCGTCAAAGTGTTAATTTCATTATGCACGTTCAACTCACGAGAGGAATGCACCAATGTACCTACCCTATAGTTGTACCAAGGTTCATTAACACCTACTGCTGCCTCTATACCACAAATTCCTACTACTACATTGGTTTCCATATCTTCCAGCACAAAAAGATAGAACGAATCTCCAGGAGGTGTTCCTGGATTGAAAGCCTTTAGCGCCGAATGTAACTTTTTTAAAACTTGCTTGTCATCATCTTGGAGTGATGTAAAACCTTGCCCTGTTATTTTTGCCAGTTCTCGAAGTGAACTATAGTCTTCAGCGGTGATTGGGCGGATGATCATCATTTAATTAAATTCCTGATATTAAAAAATAGAAGGAAATTCATGCAATCTAGAACTTTCAACCTGAACACGTCGACACCATAATTAATTTTTATAACATAATTAAAACAGCGCCAACCTGACGATTAATTTCTATCCGACAACTTTCGAAATTAATTCAAACATTGCATGATCTAAAGCTGCTTACTGCTAATTTTATCTACTCGTTTGGCTATCGCTACGCACTTAAAATGTTTCCAACCATTTGACCCGTATGTTCACCTTCATCAATGATAACTTTTCCTTTTAAAAGAACGTTATCTATACCAACTGCATATTGGTGAGGGTCTTCATAGGTTGCTTTGTCAATCACAACTTCAGGATCGAATATTGTCACATCTGCAATCATGTTTACTGCAAGACATCCACGCGTTTTTAACCCTAAGATTTCAGCTGGCATCGATGTCATTTTCTTAATAGCTTCCTCTAGTGACAATATCCTTTCACCTCTAACATACTTTCCTAAAACTCTTGGGAAAGCACCATAGTACCGAGGATGAGTACTACCTTTATGCAACTCACCATAGGTTGCGAGTGCACGAGCATCACTAGCAATTATCGTAGATGGATGACACATGATTGTTTTGATATCAGTTTCATCCATGCAAAAAACCAGTGTTTTGACAGCTCCTTTTTCATGAATCAATAAATCAAAAACAAAATCAAGCGGGTCAACACCAAGCTCTTTCGCAATAACTGAAATCCGCTTACCCATAATACCTTTGTATTTTTCAGAATGAACCATAGCGATTTGTACGTTTTCCCAAGGTGCCGTATTGTAAGCGTGGATACCCTGCTCTATTTCTTCATTGATTTCTGCACGAATTCCCTGTCTTTTATGAGGGTCAGATAGATATTTTATCATCTTGTCATTACCATCTTCTATTACCCAGTTTGGTAGGTAATCTACTAATCCGGTGCCCCAAGCCACATACGGGTATTGATCCCAAGAAAGACGTACACCTCGATCAACAGCACTTTCCAAAATCTCAAATAACTCGGCGGCCTTCCCCCAGTTAAATTTTCCTCCAAGTTTTAAATGTGAAATTTGTACTTTACAGCCGGACTCCTCACCAATGCGTATCGCTTCTCTAATCGCTGGAAAAAGCGTTTGTGCCTCGTTTCTGATATGGGTTGCGTATAACTTATCTTTCCGTTTAAGTACACCACAGAGACGTATTAGATCTTCTGTCTTCATATGACTATCAGGAACATACTCTAAGCCAGTAGATAGACCAATCGCACCTTGATCTAGACTAAGCTCTAACAGATGCTCCATAGCTTGCATTTCAGATTCATTTGGAGAGCCTGTCTTATTGCCCATCACTGCTGAGCGAAGTGTACCGAATCCCACCAACGGCATTAAGTTAATACCCAAAGGCAAATTAGTTAGATAATTCAAATATTCAGCAAAAGACACCCACTCCCGTCCGATGTCATCAGGCTTTCTGAAGTCAGAATTAACAATCAAATGGTTGCGTACTTCCGCCATAAATTCTTTGGATAGCGGAGCTGCACTCATTCCGCAATTTCCTATTACCTCAGTAGTCACACCCTGCCTAATTTTGCTTTCAGCGCGTGAATTTACAGTAATCGTAGCGTCAGTATGGGAATGAATATCTATGAACCCTGGGCATACTATGCGATTAGAAGCATCAATGGTTAGTTTTGAATCGCTATTAATAGAAGGTTTAATTTCAACAATCTTTTCTCCCATTATTGCTAGATCCGCTTTAAAAGCTGGAGTGCCAAGCCCATCTATAATTTGGCCATTTTTTATAATTATGTCGTACATTTTTTATCATCCAATTTCTAAATTAAAAGAGAATAGTCAATTTATTGGGTAGTGACAGGCAACTTCCCCGCCCTCAGCGGTGGCTTCCAGGACAGGAGCCACCTCTCGACAAAGACCCTGCACTTTATTGCAACGCGAAGCAAAAACACAACCAGAAGGAAGGTTAAAAGGACTCGGGACTTCTCCCTCTAGCACGTGAATTGGCTTTGAATTAGGATCTGTTGAGAAAACATTGTCAGTCAAGGCTTTAGTATATGGATGATAAGGTTTTGTATTAACTGACTCGGCTGACAATATTTCTACAATATTACCTAAATACATAACGATTATTCGGTCACAAAAATAGTTTACTAATGCCAAATCATGCGAGATAAAGAGATAAGTAAGATCCATTCTGTCTCTAAGTTCGCCTAAAAGGTCGATTATTTGCGCTTGCACAGAAACATCGAGTGCAGCAGTAGGCTCGTCTAAAATAAGAATCTCTGGAGAAAGCGCCAGTGCCCTTGCAATATCAACACGCTGTTTTTGGCCACCGGAAAGTTGGTGAGGGTATGAATGCCCATGAATAGGCGATAGGTCAACCATTTCCAAAAGTTCATTAATTTTGGCCAACCTTTCTTCCTTAGAATGTTTGATATTTCTAATTTTAAAAGGTTCACTAAGACTTCGGTAAACAGTATATCTTGGATCCATAACCGAGAATGGATCTTGAAATACCATCTGCATGTGACGTCTTTGTTTTCGTAATTCTTTTTTAGATAAACTAAGAATATCAAGACCGTTCAATGAAACGCTTCCCGCCGAAGGTTCAATAAGCCTTAATATCAATCTGGCTAAAGTTGATTTACCACAGCCAGACTCTCCGACTACGCCAACAGTCTCACCCTTACGTAATGAAAAAGAAACATTATTTACGGCCTGAATGGTACCAATCTTACGAAGTAAGAGACCTCCTCTCACATCAAAAGAAACCGACAAATTACTTACGTTTAGAAAGTTATCCACGTTTAAATTATTCCTTATTCGTATAGATGACAGGCAGCCAAACTACCGTTTGAAACTTTACTCATCGCAGGAGCAACAGCCTTACATTGTTCTGTGACATGAGGGCAGCGTGTGTGAAAACGACAGCCTTCTGGATATTTATTTGCATTTGGCACACTACCAGCAATAGCAGAAAGAGAGCCCTTTTTCATACCCATATATGGGATGCAACCTATCAACGCTTGTGTATAAGGATGTTTAGGACTTTCGAATATTATTTTTATTTCGCCGTATTCGACTACATTTCCTGCATACATGACAGCCACCTTATCGCAGACCTGTGCAACCACACCTAGATCATGTGTTATAAGCAGTAGACTTATACCTCTCTCAATAGTTTGCTCCTTGAACAAACGCATAATTTGCGCCTGTACCGTAACATCTAAGGCTGTCGTCGGTTCATCTGCTATAAGAATTTTTGGATTCGTAATGAGACCAATTGCAATAACAATCCTTTGTTTTAGGCCACCGGATAGTTGATGAGGGTATTGCATATAGACTTGAGCTGGAGAAGGAATCCGAAGTTGTTCCATAATATCGAGAGCAAGTTTCTTAGCTTCTTTTACTGATATTTTCTTATGCTTTCTTATACCCTCAATTATTTGATCTCCAACCCGAAAAACGGGATCTAAAGATGTCATAGGGTTTTGTGGGATATATGATATTTCTATGCCACGAACTGTTTGCATTTCACTATCAGAGAGGGTAAGCAAATCCTTCCCTTCAAAAAGCACTGAGCCGAAAACATTACCACCAATAAGAGGGGTTAAACCCATAATTGATTGAGCCGTCAGTGACTTACCTGATCCTGTCTCACCTACAACTCCAAGAACTTCGCCAGCTTCTATTTCAAAAGATACACCATTTATAGGGCTGACGACCTTTTCCTTCGATCTGAACTCAACAGAAAGATCTAAGACTTTCAAAATCGCCATTATTTATTCTCACTATTTTTGACATCCAGAATATCATTGAGAGCATCACCAAACAGGTTAAAGCCCAAGACAGTAACCATCATTGCGATGCCTGGAAAAATGATCACCCAAGGTGAAATAAACAAATACGCGGTACCTGCACTCATCATTGCTCCCCAACTTGGAGTCGGCGGCTGAGCCCCCATTCCCAAAAAGCCAAGCGTAGCTTCTAATACAATCGCATTTCCGATACCGATAGTCGCAGTAACAATTATAGGTGATATACAATTAGGAATAAGATGCTTAAATAATATAGCGATATCTGAGGCACCTAAGGATCTTGCTGCTTCGATAAATGTCGTACTTTTCAAAGATAAAATTTGTCCACGTATTAGTCGCGCGTATTCTGCCCAATATGACACACCAATAGCTATCACGACACTTTCCAAACCCGCACCTAAAACAGCGACGAGTAACAATGCGATAAGAATTGCGGGCATAGACCAAGTCAAATCTGCGAAAGTAGTGAGTACAACGTCAACGGCACCTCCATAAAAACCAGCGATCGATCCTATAATTACTCCAATGACAACAGATATCGCAACAGATAAAACACCAACTACAAAAGAAATTCTTGCCCCTCGTATAATTCGACTTAATAAGTCACGACCAAATTCATCTGTTCCCAGCAGATGTTCTGAGCTAGGAGCACTATTCAACAAAGCTATATTCTGTGCTTTAAACGAATAGGGTTCTAACCAAGGCGCAAATATAGCGACAAGCACTAGCGCTAAAATGATGACAGTTCCTAAAACGCCCATCTTATTACCTGAGAATCGTTTTAAAACAACGATCCAGGGAGATTGGTATATTGGTTGTTCCATCCTAATTTCCCACTCTAAATACATGAAATTCGATCATTTGTAGGCATCCCTTACTTTAGGGTCTGCATATACGTAAATGATGTCCGCTATAAAAGCACCTATTATCACCGCCATCGTTAAAAAGAGCAGAGACATTTGCACAACCGGATAGTCTCGGCGGTATAGTGCGGTGAGCAGCATATTTCCAATTCCAGGACGACTAAACACAATTTCAATAGTTACAGCACCACCCAGTATCCAACCCAACCTCAACCCTAATATAGTGATCACAGGCATAAGCGCGTTTCGAAAAATATGTTTGATAACAATTGTCTTTTTGGCCAACCCCTTTGCATAAAGGAGAAGTACGAACTCTTTATTGATCATTTCTAGCATGCTAGCCCGAGTGATTCTGGCGATTAAACCAGCACCACCTAAACCAACAGTCAAAGCAGGTAAGACTAACGTTTCCCAACTACCAGATCCTGATACAGGGAACCAACCAAGGTTTACAGAGAAAACCAACATAAGAATTAGGCCCAACCAAAAAGCTGGAACCGTAACACCTAGTAATGCAATGACCATTGCAAAGTAATCGATAAATGTATTTCGAAAAGCTGCTGATATAACCCCTAAAAAGATCCCTAAGACAAAAGATATTAGAAGTGAAGCAACGCCTAGATAAATAGTGAACGGCATATTGTGAAAAATCATATCTGCAACAGGCTGTTGCTCGATAATTGATTGCCCCATATCACCTAATATAAAGGACTTCATCCATATTATGTACTGAACAGGAAGAGGCTTATCTAATCCATATAATTGAACAAGATCATCTCTGTCACTCTCCAATGATCCAGGACCTAGCAAAGAATCAATAGGATCTCCCGGAACCATATGAATTAAAGAGAAAACCACGACTGATATAATTAGAAATATGGGTATGAGTAATAAGGTACGTCGAAGTATATAAATCCACATAATCCTACTTTTCCAAATTGACCAGTCTACGACTAGACCGATCATGCATTTATTGAATATGTTACTTTCTGAATTTTTAGTCTCGAATATGCTCTCCCAGCTATAGGTGCCAGAAGAGCATTATGATTTCGACTATGGCGTATTGATCAAACGTTAGTCAAAAGTTACATCTTGCAATGGAGGACCAATCAATATTTTAAAGCGAGGTTCCGGTAATGATATACGCTTACTGATGGCGTGATTGTTTACAGTATTAACAATCGGAGCCCATATAAACTGGCTCAACAGATACTCATGATAGTCTTTAAAGTTTTGAATACGTTCTTCAGCAGTTTTAGATCTAGTCATGGCTTTATGCATCAAATAATCTGATTCGTTGTCATGCCACATAGATACGGTAGGATATCCTGGGCGAGTTGAGTTAAAGAACCATTCAAGAATGTCTGCGTTATCCCAACCATAAGAGCGCACTACTAAGTCATGTTCGCCTTTTTTGAATTCAGACTTAATTGAACTAGGATCAAACTGTTCAATATTTACTTCAACACCTAAAGCTTCAAGTTGTGCCTGTATTACAACCGCTGTTTTACGTTCAGAAGAATCGCTTTTGCTCCAAAGGGCTAGAGAAAGTCGCTTTCCATCTTTAACCAAAATTCCGTCACTACCTTTAACCCAGCCTTCATCAGATAATATTTTTTTGGCTTTGTTCAGGTTAAAATGAATTTCATATTCAGGTGCAACTTTACGAGCAGGCAAACGATCAATCAGATAAGTATAGGCTGGTGCGCCATACCCTTGGAATACTGCTTCAAGGATACTCTTCTGATTAACGGCTAGCGCAATTGCTTCCCTTATCTTTACGTCACTCAAAAACTCACTTTTCGTGTTCATGACCATATGAAAGTTTGTGTTACTAGCCATCGAAATGACACCTGCACTTGGATCAGCGTTGATCTTATCTAAAAACAAGGTCGGAGCACTTTCCAGGATATCTACACCACCAGTTTTTAATTCTAGGAAGCGAGTCGAATCTTCAATAATTTCTTTGACAACAATACCATCATATTTTGCTGGACCTTGATTGTCAGACAAAGGTGAAGCCCATCGATATTTCTTGTTTGTTTCTAAAACAACCTCAACACCTGAACTCCAGGAAACAAACTTAAATGGCCCCGTACCCACTACATATTTACGACCATATTCGTCACCATATTTTTCTACAGCAACCTTACTTGGAATGCCGGTAAAAGAAGATGTGAAATTATATAGAATGTTAGGATCGGGACGACTCATGTTTAATACAACGGTCAATTGATCTTTGATATCAATGGTATCAACTGCTGCAACCATGTATTTAGATTTGCCTGTAGCCAAGTTCTGTAAAAACCACTTTAATACATCTGCATTTAGATCTGATCCATCATGAAATTTAACGCCAGGTCGCAATTTAAACTCTATGGTCAAACCATCATCTGAAACATTCCATTTTTCCAGTAAATGCGGGTAGATGTTGCCATCAGCTCCCATTTCTACCAGACGATCGTAAACTAAATAGTATGCGTTGTTTGTTTTGTTTGTTGTAAATGGGTTGAAGCTATCCTGACCGGCATTTCCAGCATCCATAGAAATCTTAAGGATTTTTTCTGCTGCCATAACAGGTGATGCAACTAGCGATAAAGATGCAAGAATTGCAAATAGCATCGCGATAAAAGGATTTCTCATTATTATTGTCCTCGATTTTGACGATGTTTGGGTATTTAACCAATATGCTTTTTGGTTTCTCTCTCTAACAATTTATAAGACCAACATCATTAGTATCTGAGCGATCTTCATATTTTGCTAATTTATTATTATTATGTACCCCATAGCGCTCAATTATGCTTAACACCAAATACTCTGCACCAACCAATCGAAGTTGCGTATGAAAAAAGCAATCATAGGCAACACACAGATCATCGAAATTGATTAAAAGAAAGTCTACGGCGGGGGCAAGCCGAAATCTCATAGGTAAACATAACCGTATTACCAGTCTCCTGCAGTTCAAAGAAAACCAATACACGGTTATTTAACACATCAGTGGCTGTGATTCGTGTTTTCGTTATATAAAGCGTGGCAAGGGCAATCCTGAAATACGTCCTTTTCCAAAATTTGAACAATCTGCGCTTCGGTATAGTGTGATTTTGTCACAAAGGCGTCCCCTTGGCTCTGAGGATGCCAGAGAACGCTATTTATTAACGCCAGTATTTTAGGAAAGGATTACAAGAGAACAAACTCAAGCTGTACTCCATTGTCTATATCTGTCACCAAAAGAACTAGAAAATACCTGATAAAATAACAATTGAAAGGCGGTATGTCGATTTGCTAGTCACGTATTTAAGTTGAAACTATTGCTGAAAACAGTTAGTTATTTAGTTAAATAGAAAAATATGAAGATGTATTACCTTAATACAGAATACTAACCATTAGAGTTAAAATAACTATGTAGAATATGATTATTAGATTCTTTTCTGAGTATACTGATAAACCTCTTTTCTATATCTGATAACCGCGTTTTTTCTGGAGTAACCAGATAAATTTTTACCAACGGTAGATCTTCATAAGGTGGTAATTGCCAGAGTAAATTGTTTTCGACATATAGTTTTGCAGCCTGGATAGATAGCGACCCAAACCCAACGCCGGACATAATTAAACGTCGAACCTCTTCCTCATTTGATGAAATAGCAGCCAGCCGCCCCCAGATTTTTTTGTCAGATCGAAACTCTGCGATAACACTTAAGCCTTCACCAGGCTGGTCACTTTCAAAAGAAACATATGGATAACTGCTAATATCCTCAATTTTTAAATCCTGGCGACCAAATAGGTCATGACTAGGACCGCAATAGAAACCTAGCGGCTCATTACCCAGCTCATCAATTCTCAATTCTGGTTGCGAAACTTTCTTATTGCTAATACCAATATTTAAGCATGAACTTGAAACCGAATTTATGATTTCAGCACTAGGGTGAGTATTGAGACTAATTAATACATTTGAATATAATTCATTAAACTTCCTCAGTGCCCTGTCGAACGGAGGAAAAGAAATATGGCTAGCGATTTGGATTTCCAATTTCCCCTGAAGTGTTTCCTCGGTATGAGTAAAATTATCAACTAAATCCGATATTATACTATTTGCAGATGAAAGCTGTTCATATACTCGCCGACCTTCATAAGTTAGCGAAAACTCGCCTTTTCGACGAATGATTAACGTGACACCAAGGCTAGACTCGAAACGCTTTAGGGAATTACTGACACTTGGTTGACTTAACGATAGTTTACGGGCAGCGCCGGTTATACTGCCTTCTTCCACTATAGTGTTAAAGGTATACAAAAGGTTCCAGTCAAGGTTTCGTAGAAATCGTTCACCAGCCGTAGACATAACTCCTCCAATTTTTTTTAAATCATATCATGTTAGTTAACAAATTCTATTTTATATAGCCATGGATTATGGGGTACATAATAAAGGTAAATTAGCTAAATGTGTGTTTCGCTTGGATAATCCCTAACTTGCTTGACTGCGCCTGGTAGCTCAGTCAGTCAGCAAAGGAATTTACAAAGGAATTTTGTTTCATGGCGCTATCTATTCCGAGTAAAGAGTTTCTCAGTTAGTTTATTTAATAGCTTTATCACAGACAACAGCTTTTACTTTTTTATGGACATGGTTAATTCGATATGAATGAACGGCATGACAATATCAAGCAGGTTAAGTTGACCCCCCCCTATTTAATTTTTTTAGGTGATGCGAAAGACTTTGTGGTAGCCAAGGTGGCAAAGGGGGTTTCCTACTGGCGTCCTGAAAAATGCCTAGGCCAAATGAGACTTTCAAGTGCCGAGGCCGACCTAGGTATACCTGATATGAATATTCAGCAAGCTGCCGCTGCTGGTGCGAAAACGTTCATCATTGGCGTTGCTCCAGTCGGTGGTGCCCTACCGATGAACTGGATTCCTATTCTGGTTGAGGCAATGAAAGCCGGTATGGACATTGCTAGTGGCCTGCATCATCAGCTTAGTGGAATACCTGATTTAGTAACCGTGTCTATACAAACTGGCCGCCAATTATTTGATGTACGTAAGCCTCCTTTAGAGTTGACATGCGGAACTGGTATTCCGCGGTCTGGCAAACGATTATTGACTGTGGGCAGTGATTGCTGTGTAGGTAAGATGTTCACGTCACTGGCTATTCATAGAGAGATGAAGTCACGAAATATCGACGCGACATTTCGCGCTACCGGACAAACTGGGATTTTAATTGATGGGGCTGGTATTCCTGTCGATGCGGTTGTTTCTGACTTTGTTGCCGGCGCGGTTGAAGCACTTTCTCCGTCTAATGACAAAAGTCACTGGGACATTATTGAGGGTCAAGGATCGCTATTTCATCCAGCATACGCAGGTGTGAGTTTGGGACTGCTGCATGGTGCACAAGCAGATGTATTAATCCTATGTCACGACGTGACCCGCACGGAAATGGATATGATGGTTGGTTATCCAGTACCGAATATCAAAACCTTAATACAAACGAATCTACAACTTGGGAAACTCACCAACTGTAATATTAGATTAGGTGGCATAGCTTTAAACACATCATCCATTACTGAAGAACAGGCATTTGAAGTAATTACTCGTTATGAGGATGAATTTGGTGTCCCGGTTGTAGATCCTGTTAGAACGGGTGTAGCAAAAATCATAGATTCACTGGAGACATATTGATGCGTCAAATGACGATCAAAATTGAAAAATGGGAGCTAAAACGGCCCTTTATCATTTCGCGAATGGAACCAATGCTTCATGGTGAAGTAATTGTGGTAGAAATTTCCCAAAATGGGATATCCGGTCGTGGAGAATGTGAACGAGTTGATGTTTTCGAACCTGAGTATCCTTCGGTGGCTAAACAAATTGAAGAATATATTGACATTGTAGAGCAAGGTGTAACGCGTGAAGATTTACTAAGGATCATGCCTTCCGGTCATGCTCGTAATGCCATAGATTGCGCCCTGTTCGATCTTGAAACAAAGAAAAAAGAAATACCTGCATGGAAGTTAGCAGGTTTAGACCAAGCCCCTGAAGCCGTTACTACAATGTATACTTTGCCTCTTTCAGACTCCTGTATTATGGCTGAAATGGCAGATCAAAACAGCCACCGTCCCATACTTAAATTAAAGTTGGGACGAGGAAATGATATTGAACGTGTTACAGCAGTAAGGAACGCTGCACCGCACTCAAGATTGATTGTCGATGCGAATACTAGTTGGACCTTAGATCAGTTACTTGAATATTTACCTAAGCTGGTCGATCTCGGCGTAGAACTGATTGAACAGCCTTTGCCCCCAGAGCAGGACCATTTATTAGATGGGGTCAACTCAGCGATCCCCATTGCAGCAGATGAGTCTTGCCTAGATCGAACATCGCTCGCTAATTTAGTGGGGCGCTACCAAGTGGTGAATGTAAAATTGGATAAAACGGGTGGAATTACTGAAGCATTGGCTTTAACCAGAGAAGCTAAGAAACTGGGTTTTGATATCATGGTAGGTTGCATGATCGGTACGTCATTGGCGATAGCACCAGCATTGTTATTGGCTCAGATGGCTCGCTGGATAGATCTTGATTCACCATTATTACTTACTAAAGATCGTAATCATGGCTTAGTTTATAAAGATAGTCTGATATCTCCGTCATCACCGGCACTTTGGGGTTAACTTGTGGAGCAATCTAAAAGCACGCCTCGCCTAGAAATAGACCTATACAAAATCCGTCACAATGCTGCCTTTCTAACAAAGAAACTTAAGACATTGGGTATTTCGATCACAGGTGTAACCAAAGCTTCACTAGGTTCTCCTGAAATAGCCAAAGCTATGCTTTCGGGTGGTGTGAGTTCCATTGGTGACTCTAGAATCGAAAATATTCAACGAATGAAGGAATCTGGCGTAGATGCCACTTTTATACTATTGCGGTCTCCACAAATTAGTCGTGTTGATGATGTTGTTCAATACGCTGATATTAGTCTTAACAGTGAACTAGTGGTTATCGAACATTTATCAGCCGCTGCTCAACGGTTAGGAAAACGGCATCGTGTTATATTAATGCTAGAGCTTGGAGATCTGCGAGATGGGATACCTCCATCGAAAATTGAACATTTCGTAGCTCAGTGTCTGAAATTCAGCCACATAGATATTGAAGGTATAGGAACTAATTTGACCTGTCTAAGTGGCGTTGAGCCAGATGACGAAAATATGGCTAAGTTAGCATCAATCGTAAACAAGCTAGAACTCCAATTTGGACTCGATTTAGCTACAATATCCGGTGGTAATTCAGCAACCTTGCACTGGGTATCCAATACAAATGGGCCAATTCATATTAACAACCTCAGGTTAGGTGAATCTATTCTTTTAGGTAGAGAGACTCTATTTCGAGAACCCATTGTTGGTCTATATCAGGACGCAATCACACTAGTAACTTCAGTAATTGAATCTCAAGTAAAACCTTCTATGCCTTATGGTAAGGTCGGTCAAAATGCTTTTGGTTTAGAGCCTGAGTTTGAAGAACTAGGTGAGATATTGCGTTGTATTCTGGACATCGGACAGCAGGATGTTCATTTAGATGGAATCAAACCAATAAACCCACAAATTACTATACTGGGCGCTAGCAGTGATCACTTGGTAGTTAATGCTTCCTTGGTTCCGGTGTCAGTTGGTTCAGAATTGAAATTCAGCCTCAATTATGCAGCCCTATTAACCGCCATGACGTCCCCGTTTGTAAAACGGAATTACTTTTAAATATAAGGTAAGTTAATTTCAATTTGATATTGTTGATTTTTATCCAAAACTGACTCTGAATCTGGTATTGCTTATTTCAACTCAATTGATGGAATGTATGCAAATGACCAGTTTGGTTTAACAGTCACCGGGCGTCCATATATGGCTAAGATATATTTCACTAAAACAAAACAGCCCTGAAAATAGGGCTGTTTATCAAATATTACTTCATGTTATTAATCAGTAATCACACATTAACTTTTGAGATTCACTTTGTTAGTGAAGACACTGCAATTTTATCCCGATTGGAAATGTAATAGCTTACGCCAACGGTGACATCATAATATGAGTCAAACTTATCAACATCAGCAAGCAGATCAAACGTTCCTAGCTCAATATTTGCGTATAATGATGCTCTTGGCGTCATAAAGTAATTTACACCGGCATAAGGTGTTACAGACAGATATGAATCCGACCCAAGCTCTGTATTACTGACTAAATCCTTAGTTTTCCAGCTACCTAAACTTCCGTAGATTCCAGCTTTATATACCAGTCCGGAATCCGTTAATCCTTCATGACCAAACCATTTGGTCACACCAAAATCAATTTCTTGGTAGGCATAGCGGAAATCCTTGGTATCAACAATGTAATCCGTTCTGCTGTAGATGGTGGCGCCCAGGCTAACAGACAGTCCATCAGAAACGTAGTAGCC
>Ga0224506_10001915_pt1 | contig 14621 bp, 11 predicted proteins | sample SF_Jan12_sed_USG_2_FD_169108 | JGI IMG/M metagenome (GOLD analysis project Ga0224506, IMG submission 169108) | Sediment microbial communities from San Francisco Bay, California, United States - SF_Jan12_sed_USGS_8_1 | ecosystem: Environmental > Aquatic > Marine > Sediment | place: USA... | reverse complement strand
ATTCTTCTAATGAATTCCCTTTTATTTCTTTTTGGTTATCTTTTACATATTGCGAGAAGTTTGAAAATTTATATTCTTCAGAATTGATTGTAAATAATATAAAATCTTCATCATTAGTGTTGCTCCAATTACCCTTTAGTAATGTCTCATTAAATAGGGATTCTAAGTTATTAACTTCTTTCTTTAAAAAATTGTTTTCTTTTTTAAGTCGTAACAGTAATAGTTTTTTGCTAATCGCTACACGCTCATCTTTTTTAATTCGATTCTCTATTTGGGGTTTAATTTTATCAAATGATTCTATTTCATGTTTTCCAATGTACTTCACGATATGCCATCCATAAGGGGTAGTAAAAGGGTCAGAATATTCGTTAGGATTTTTTAATGAGAAGGCTATTTCTTGAAAACTAGGCGGCATTTGACCCACCCCAAAAGGTTTAAGTTTTCCTTTATTGTTTTTTGTGTTTATGTCTTCGGAGAACTGTCTACACGCCACCTCCCATTCAACGCCATTATTTAATTGGTCATGTATATCAAAAATTTTGTCTTTGGCATTTTTATCCTCTCCGTTTTTAACTCGCACCATAATGTGAGCTACCTCAACCTTATAATTTGGACTTCTGTCAACGACTTTTATGATATGATACCCGAATTGAGTTCGTACAGGAGTAGAAATTTTTCCTACGGGGGTATTATAAGCTGCCGTTTCAAATGGATATACCATATTCATTGAAGAAAAATAACTTAGGTCTCCTTTATTTGTTTTGGCAGAAGGATCATCTGAAAATTGTTGTGCTAACTCACCAAAATTGTTTTCTAAGATTGCCTTTTCTCTTATTTCAATAATTCGCATATACGCCTTTAACGTGTCTTGGGGGGAGGCATTTTTATCTAGTTTTATAAGAATATGGGAGGCTTTAATTTTTTCTTTATACCGAAGGTAGGCCTCATTTATTAAGCTATCGGTGATTTTATTCGTCCGTAAATAATTGTCAGTAAGCTGGTTTTTATACTTATTAAACTCACTTTTAAATGCTTTTGTAGTATCATACCCGAGTTGTTTCGCTTCTACAATCTTCAATTTAAAAATTTGATATAAATTAAGGTAATCACCAATATCCTCTTTTGTATACCCTTTATTATTATTAAAGTTGTTTTTTTTATACATATAAACAAACTCCTCTTTATTTACTTTTTCTACATCATTAATGGTAAAAAGTATTTCGGGCTTATTTTTGACAGTTTTTTGTCCAAAAGTGATGCTGCAAAATGCAAAAGCAACTAGAAAAGAAATAAGTATTCTCATTTTTTATTCTTCATTCATATAAATTTAACTGCAAGTTTAGCAAAATTTAAAATGAGATGAATAAATGCTAGGAATTAGTTTACACTCAGCTTTTTGAAAAGCTTACAAGTATTCTTATTATTAATTTTTACAAACTGAATATCATCCATTATTTTCTTTACTAAAATAAGTCCAATCCCTCCTTTTCGTTTTCTTTCGATGAGGTCATTTACAGAAGGTTCATTGTAAGTGTTAATATCAAAACCAATCCCTTGGTCTATAATATTAAAGGTAATGCCTTTATTGGGTTGGATGTTGATTTCTACATCTAGGTGATGGTCAGGGTTACATTGGTGTGCATGAATCATAAGGTTAGCACATACTTCATCAATAGCTAATACCAACGTGCTAATGTCGATATCAGAAAGGCCATGTTTCATCAAGGTATCATTTACAAAAGAACGAATCCCTTTTAGTTGGTCTTTACTACACGATGCTGTAAACTTATACTTCATTTAAATATGATTTTGCAGCCTCCAAACTACTTTCTAACGTTAACAATTGATCTAGTCCTAAGATTTCAAATACATTTAAAACCTTTTCGTTTAGTCCAAAAATTACTAATCTGATATTGTTGTTTTCTATATCTTGTATGTACGACATAAAAACACCCAGCCCTGCCGAAGAGATATATTTAAGCTGAGAACAGTCTACTAGGATTTTTTTATCGTCACCTTCGATGGCGTTTTTAATTTCTGTATCTAGTTGAATAGATGAACTGGCATCTACATCACCACCTACAGTTATCTTTTTAATATCTTCCTCAAAAGAACTTTCAATATGTATCATTTTTAACGTATTAGCCGTGAGTAAGTTTTTATCAATTATTAAATTTTATTACAAGTGTTGTATAATCATCGTTTATAAAAGAGCTTCCTGTAAAAGCATATAAGTCTTCTATTAATCGCTCTTGAATTATGGTTGTTGACGCATTTGTATTTGCGTCCAATACTTCTTTTATTCGGTCGTAGCCATACTCCTCGCCATCATTATTTCGAGCTTCAGAGATTCCATCTGTATATAATAAAATAATATCTCCAGGTAGATATGCTAGTTTGTTTACTTGTATATATTTATGAAAATCACCATTTCGGAGTATCCCTAACCCCAAACCTTTATTGGTGAAAAATCGTGTTTCATCCTCCTTCTTACTATAATATATAGTAGGACAATGTCCTGCCCTTGCGAATTCTATTTCTTTTTTTTCTGTATTTATTAGAAAATACGATACTGTAATAAACGATGCTTTCTCTAAACAGTTGCTAATGGCATTATTCGCATTAATTAAAAATGCTTTACTTGACAAACCTAATTGCGCCAAACTCTGGAAAACGCCTTTCATTTGAGACATATGAAAGGCTGCTGAAGTTCCTTTTCCTGAAACATCGCCAATTATTACTGAAAAAAGATGATCGTTTACCTGATGTGTGTCGTAATAATCACCTCCCACCTCATCGGCAGAAACAGAAAAGGCTTTAATGTCAAATTGATCATTATTATTTAAAATGACAGGCAATAAACTCGTTTGTACTTCTTTTGCAATTTTTAATTCTTCTTTTAGCGTTCATTTCCTAATGCCTGACTAATTAATCGAGAGTTTTCTACCGAAACTTCGGCCTGTGTCACAAACGTTTTAATAATATTAGAAGAGTCTTTATCAAAACCATCTGCTACATCTTTAAGGAGAGCTAACATACCAATTTGTTGATTTTGTACATTTATCGGGAAATAGATGATAGACCGATACCCCACTCCTTTTAGCTTATTAATTTGTTTTTTGTTTTTTTCTGTATTATGGTTTATCTGTTTCTTTATTTGTTCTATTTCAAGTTTTGAAATGTTATCTGTATACAACCCATTCAATTCGTTTTGATTCTCTACCTCTATCCAAGCACCATCAGCAAGTACAGCACTAACGGCACTCTCGAGCAGTAGGTTATACACCTGCTCTTCACTTTGATCCGTTTGGATAGATTGACTTAGTTTTTGAAAATTTAATACTTCCTCTAATTTTTTCTCAAACACCGATGATGTAGGAAGGTTAAATAATATTACTAATAGAGAAAATAGTGCATAAATGAAAATAAAAGCGATAAGAGATAATAAAAACACATTATCCCACAAGTCTGTATTAAATTGATTTTCAACACTAATAATGCCGTATAAATTAGAACTGAAATACCCTAAATATAATAACGTGAGGAAAATCAATAAAATGCTTTTCCATTTCTGTTTAAAATTAAGATAGGCTACCCAACGCATATTCGCTGAAAGGAAAAGCCCCATCATTATCATAACGACAACATAATAGAGGGTAAGGTTTGGGAAGATTTCAAAAGGAAGTGCACTATACGCTAGGCTAAAAAGTAAGGCGTATTCAAATACATTCCATATTCTAACCAAAAACTTAGTTTTCTGATATAGAATTAACCTTTTCCACACAATAAATGTAGACACTAAAAACACCGTTATTAGTGCGAGGTTAATGAGATAAACAAAATCTAATAGCAAGACATCTTGAGCGAGACGAGTCGCCTTTAAGGCAAGTAGAAATAATTTTAAAGAAAAAGAGATGATGGTGCTTATAAGCCCTGTTACAAAAATTCTCCAGAGCAAATCGGTAAAATTTACAGTTTCTGCCCTACCAATTTTAAATTTATAAAACAGGTAAATGGCGATAATAAATAAGCTGAATATAATATTTGGAAGGTTATGGCTAAAACCAGAATCGATATTACTTGTATTTCCGAACACCACAAACATATCGGATACCATAAATGATATCCATAATAGCACGGCTACTACAAGGCTTAATTGTGATATGGCTTTTCGTGTGAACATGTTGGGAAACAATTCCTTAAAACGTTGGGGCTAATATATAAAAAAATACCAGCCAAAAGGACTGGTATTTCTTAAATGGTAACCCTGGACAAATATTATTTACTAGAATAGTTTGGTGCTTCTCTTGTAATATGAACATCATGAGGGTGGCTTTCGTTAAAGCCAGCAGAAGTAATCTTAACAAATTTAGCTTTTTGCATTTGTGGAATATCTGGGGCGCCACAATACCCCATTCCTGCTTGAAGTCCGCCTGTTAGCTGATACAACACTTCAGAAACCAGTCCTTTATAGGGTACTCTACCCACTATTCCTTCTGGCACTAATTTTTTAATATCATCTTCCGCATCTTGAAAATATCGGTCTTTTGATCCATCTTCCATTGCTTCTAATGAGCCCATTCCTCTGTATGATTTAAACTTTCGCCCTTCAAATAAGATGACTTCACCAGGAGCCTCTTCTGTTCCAGCAAGTAAAGAGCCAATCATCACACTACTTGCTCCTCCAGCGATTGCCTTTACTACATCTCCTGAAAATCGAACCCCTCCATCAGCAATTACAGGTACTCCTGTTCCTTCCAATGCTTTTGAGGCTTCATAAACTGCGGAAAGCTGCGGAGCGCCTACACCTGCAATGATTCGAGTAGTACAAATACTTCCTGGCCCCACGCCTACTTTTACTGCATCTGCACCAGCGTCAGCAAGTGCTTTCGCTCCTTCTCCAGTAGCCACATTGCCTACAATTACATCTAAGTCAGGAAACGTTGTTTTTATCCGCTTACAAGTATCAATTACTCCCTTACTATGCCCGTGAGCAGTATCAATACTTACTACATCAACCCCGGCTTTAACTAATGCTTCAATTCGTTCAACAATATCAGGTGTAACGCCAACAGCAGCACCGACACGTAGTCGTCCGTATTCATCCTTACAGGCATTTGGTCTGTCCTTGTTCTTTAATATATCTTTATAGGTAATAAGCCCAATTAGTTTGTATTCACTATCAACGATAGGTAATTTTTCTATTTTATGCTCTTGAAGTATTTCCTCAGCTTCTTCTAAACTACATTTTTCATGTGCTGTGATTAAGTTTTTTGAGGTCATGACATTGGCAATCGATTTTTTAAATTGCTTTTCGAAGCGAAGATCTCGATTGGTGACGATACCTACAAGTTTTCCATTTTCATCAATTACAGGTATTCCACCTATTTTATGTTCTCTCATATTGGCATTTGCTTCTGCCACGGTCGAACCCTCAATTAGCGTTACAGGGTCTAATATCATTCCACTTTGCGAACGTTTCACCTTTCGCACTTCCACTGCTTGAGCGGCAATACTCATGTTTTTATGAATAAAACCGAGACCTCCTTCCAATGCAATCGCTATTGCTAAATCTGATTCGGTTACCGTATCCATGGCGGCAGAAACCAGAGGAATATTCAAACGAATGTTTTTAGTAAGGTTCGTTTTAGTATTCGTTTCTCGAGGAAGAACCTCCGAATAAGCGGGTAATAATAGCACATCATCATAGGTGAGTGCTTCATATAAAAATTTTGAATTATCTAGAGACATAGTGCAAATAAATAGGGGTATTATTTGCCAGACAAAAGTACTTAGAAAGGATGATATAAAAAAAATTTAATAAAAATTTAAAATGTTATGCATGCATAACATATTTCATTATATTTGTTATGGTTAATAAATACTATGAAACGAGAAGAAACAATAGATCATCACATGAAAGCCTCTTGGCATGCTATTTCCCGCATGTATAATCAACAAGCGGTTAAGCATGACATCACCACCTCAATTGGATTTGTATTATTAAATATACATTCGGATCATGGTACCCCAGCTACAAAAATAGCTCCTATGATGGGACTAGAGTCACGTAGTCTTACTAGAATGCTAAAAAGTATGGAGGAGAAAGGGTTAATCTATAAACAAGCTGATTTAGAAGATAAGCGTTCGGTAAGAATATTTCTCACCTCTGTGGGTGTTGAAAAAAAAGAAATAGCAAGGTTGACGGTATTAAAATTCAACACCATTGCTAGAGAACGAATAGATAAAAAGAAATTAGCTGTTTTTTTTGAGGTGGTAAATGAAATAAATGAAATAATAGATCAAGGAAAAGTTTACGAGTCAGAAGACTAAATTATTTAAAACAACGATAATGAAAAAAAATATTAGAAAGGTTGCTATACTCGGCTCAGGAATTATGGGTTCTCGAATTGCCTGTCACTTTGCCAATATTGGGGTAGAAGTTTTGCTACTAGATATTGTCCCCCGCGAATTGAATGAAAAAGAAAGTAGTGCTGGTCTTACCATTGAAGATAAGGCCGTCCGAAACCGTATCGTTAACGAAGCTTTTGCATCGACTTTAAAATCAAACCCTGCTGCTTTATATAATAAGAAGTTTGCCAAGCGCATTTCCTTAGGAAACTTTGAAGATGACATGCCAAAAATCAAGGACTTTGATTGGATTATTGAAGTTGTTGTAGAAAATTTAAAGATTAAGAAAATTGTTTTTGAGCAAGTAGAAAAATATCGAAAACTAGGCTCATTAATCACATCAAATACCTCTGGAATCCCGATTCACCTTATGCTGGAGGGTAGAAGTGAAGATTTTCAAAAGAATTTTTGTGGCACACACTTTTTTAACCCACCAAGGTATTTAAAGCTTTTAGAAATTATTCCAACACCGAAAACAGACCCGGAAATCGTTTCGTTCCTTATGCATTATGGCGACCGGTTTTTGGGAAAAACTACGGTGCTTTGTAAAGATACTCCCGCTTTTATTGCCAATCGGGTCGGGATATTTTCAATGCTCAAGGTGATTGATTCTATGTTGAAATTAGACTTGAATATTGATGAAATTGATAAACTTACAGGGCCAGTAATTGGTCGTCCTAAGTCTGCTACTTTTCGAACATCAGATGTTGTAGGGTTGGACACATTGGTTAAAGTATCGAATAACCTTTATGATGGCTTGCAAGATGATGAAGGAAGGGAAATGTTTAACCTTCCTGAAATAGTAAATACCCTGATGGAAAAAAACTGGCTAGGGGATAAAACCAAGCAAGGGTTTTATAAGAAAACGAAAGACGAAAAAGGGAAAACTCAGATTTTGACCCTTGATTTACAATCATTAGAATATAAACCAAAGCAAAAGGTAAAATTTGGAACATTAGAGGCAACAAAGCCAATCGAGAATGTAAAAGAACGCTTTAAGATGCTGCTAAGTGGAAAAGATAAAGCAGGAGCGTTTTATAGAGATTCATTCTACGGGATATTCCAATATGTATCGAATCGTATTCCTGAGATAGCAGATGAATTGTATAAAATTGATGACGCTATATGTGCTGGATTTGGTTGGGAAGTGGGACCCTTCGCAACATGGGATTTGGTGAACATGAAAAAAACAGTAGCCAAAATGGAAGAAGAGGGCTATAAACCGAATCAATGGGTGTATGATATGATCGAGAGTGGAGCGGAGTCTTTCTATAAGGTGGACAATGGGACACGTATGTATTATGATATTGACTCGAAAAGTTACAAAAACATCCCGGGCCTAGATGAATTCATCATTTTAGATAACATTAGAAAAAATAAAGTAGTGTGGTCTAATTCAGGATCTACTATTTTCGATTTGGGTGATGGCGTATTGAATGTAGAATTTCATACAAAAATGAACTCACTCGGAGGAGAAGTTCTTGATGGGTTAAACAAAGCCATTGACATGGCAGAAAATGAGTATCGTGGACTAGTGGTAGGTAATCAAGGTGCTCAATTTTCTGCTGGAGCAAATCTCGGTATTCTTTTTATGTATGCCATTGAGCAGGAATATGACGAAGTTGAATTTATGATTCGCCATTTTCAAAACGCAATGATGCGCGTTCGGTACTCCTCTACGCCTGTAGTAGTAGCCCCTCATGGGTTAACCTTGGGAGGAGGTTGTGAAATGACCATGCATGCCGACTTAGTTCAAGCGGCAGCAGAAACGTATATAGGCCTAGTTGAAGTGGGTGTAGGTCTGATTCCTGGAGGAGGAGGAACAAAAGAATTCACAAAACGGGTGTCAGATATGTACCAAACAGGAGATATCGAATTCAATGATTTACAAAATGCGTTCATGAATATTGCAACCGCAAAGGTCGCTACTTCAGCGGAAGAAGCGAGAGACATGCATATTCTTAGACCTCAAGACAGAATATCTGTTAGTTTTTCTCGTCAAATAGCTGATGCGAAGGCTGCTGTAATTGAATTAGCCGATGCAGGATATGTACAAAAAGCAGAATCTAGTGCTATTAAAGTTCAAGGGAAAGCAGGAAAAGCAATGTTCCTTGCTGGAGTAAATGGAATGAGAATGGGAAATTATATTTCTGATCATGATTTGAAAATTGCGGGTAAAATTGCTCATGTAATGTGTGGTGGTGACTTATCCTACCCACAAGAAGTGACGGAGCAATATCTTCTAGACTTAGAAAGAGAAGCATTTTTATCTCTTTGTGCTGAGAAGAAAACCCTAGAAAGGATACAGAGTATACTTACAAAGGGTAAGCCATTAAGAAATTAATCGCTCGTAATAGGAGCATTATTGAAATAAAAAATAAACGATGCACTAAGCGAAGAATAGTAAGTGGCTAAGTGTAATAAAACTAAATATTATGAATGCATATATAGTAGCAGGATATAGAACAGCAGTCGGTAAAGCAAAAAAAGGAGGGTTTCGATTTACGCGACCAGATGACCTTGCATCAGATGTCATAAAACACTTGGTAGGCACTATTGACGGGTTTGACCCTACAAGAGTAGATGATGTAATTGTTGGTAATGCCATTCAAGAAGCCGAACAAGGGATGCAAATGGGACGAATGATTTCCTTGTTAGCCATAGGGAAGGATGTCCCAGGTATGGTGATCAATAGATATTGTGGTTCTGGACTAGAAGCTATAAGTATTGCTTCTGCAAGGATACACTCAGGCATGGCAGATTGCATTATTGCGGGAGGAACAGAGTCGATGTCGATGCTGCCCATGATGGGCTATAAGGTGGCTTTAAATTATAAAATAGCCTCCGAAACACCAGACTATTATACCAGTATGGGACTTACCGCAGAGGAAGTTTCTCATCAATATAAAATTTCTAGAGAGGATCAAGATGCCTTTGCTTACAAATCGCACATGAAAGCCTTATCGGCAATAAAAGAAGGTCGATTCAAAGACGACATAGTTCCTATAAAAGTGGAAGAAACCTCGTTAGATGAAAACATGAAAATACAACGAAAGGAATACGTTGTAGACACAGATGAGGGCGTAAGAGCTAGTACTACGGTTGAAGGACTAGGGAAATTAAGACCAGCATTTGCTTTAGGAGGGTCTGTAACGGCAGGGAACTCTTCACAAACTTCAGATGGTGCGGCATTTGTGATGGTGATGTCGGAACGAATGGTGAAAGAATTAAACCTTGAGCCAATCGCAAGAATGATAAGTTATGCGGTGGCAGGAGTTGATCCTAAAATTATGGGTATAGGGCCAGTTGCTGCTATTCCTAAAGCATTAGATTTGGCAGGATTAAAACTAAATGACATCGACCAGATAGAGTTAAACGAAGCTTTTGCGGCACAATCCTTGGCCGTACTTCGAACTTTAGAAATAGACGAAGAAAAAGTAAATGTAAACGGTGGAGCAATTGCTCTTGGTCACCCCTTAGGCTGTACGGGTGCAAAATTATCTGTACAGTTGTTCAATGAAATGAGAAGAAGAGAACAAAAATACGGCATGGTAACCGCATGTGTAGGAGGAGGGCAAGGAGTTGCAGGAATTTATGAATTACTATCTTAAAAAGTGCTACAATAGATAAGGCAAATATATTATAACATAAGTAAGCGTTTTACAGGACGTTGGACAACTATTACCAGATAGTGTCCGTGTATGATGCTTACACTTAAAATTAAACAACATGACTGACAAAAAAGCAATAAAAGGAGGTGAATTTCTAATAAGAGAAACAGAAGCACACGAAATTTTTATACCCGAAGATTTTACAGAAGAGCAACGAATGATTGCCCAAACCTGTCATGATTTTCTAGAAACAGAGGTTTATCCTCACCTAGATGAAATTGATTCAATGAAAAACCCAGACATTATGCCGGGCTTAATGGATAAGGCAGGAGAATTAGGTCTATTAGGAACTTCTGTACCTGAGGCTTTAGGCGGTTTTGGAATGGATTTTAACACCACGATGTTGGTGTCGGAGGTGATCGGTGGAGGGCATTCTTTTGCCGTAGCATTGAGTGCACATACAGGAATTGGTACGTTGCCCATTTTGTATTATGGTAACGAAGAACAAAAACAAAAGTACATCCCTAAACTTGCCTCTGGAGAGTACAAATCTGCTTATTGTTTAACTGAACCCGACTCAGGTTCTGATGCTAACTCTGGTAAAACGAAAGCGGTACTTTCAGCTGATGGGAAAGAATACTTAATTACTGGTCAAAAAATGTGGATTACAAATGGAGGCTTTGCCGATATCTTTATTGTTTTTGCCAAAATAGAAGATGATAAAAATTTAACCGCATTTATTATTGAAAAAGGTTTTGGTGGGATTACAATGAATGAGGAAGAGAAAAAAATGGGGATTAAAGGTTCTTCTACTCGGCAGATCTTTTTCAATGATTGTAAAGTGCCTGTAGAAAACATGCTTTCAGATAGAGGGAATGGGTTTAAAATAGCGGTTAACATTTTAAATATAGGACGAATAAAATTAGGAGTAGCGGCAGTAGGAGCATCAAAAATGATTTGTAAAAAAGCTACTGAATATGCTAACGAAAGAAAGCAATTTAACACCCTTATCTCTTCTTTTGGCGCTATTAAACACAAGCTTGCCAATATGGCAATAAGAACATTTGTGTCAGAATCTGCACACTACAGAGCTTCTCAAAATATTGATGATGCCTACCATGCTTTTGTCCAAGAAGGGGTTGCTCCTGGCGAAGCACGGTTAAAATCTTTATATGAATTCTCCATTGAATGCGCCATATTAAAAGTACATGGTTCCGAAGTATTAGATTATTGTGCCGATGAGGGCGTGCAAATTTATGGAGGAATGGGTTTTTCTGCCGAAGGACCTATGGACAGGGCGTACCGTGATGCGCGTATCAATAGAATATTCGAAGGGACAAATGAAATTAATAGAATGCTTTGCATCGATATGCTCCTAAAACGAGCGATGAAAGGAGAGATTGATTTAATGGGCCCAGCAATGGAAGTTCAAAAAGAATTGATGTCTATTCCTGATTTTGGTGCTTCTGAGGACGATCGTTTGTTTGCAAAAGAGAAAAAAGCACTTATAAACCTGAAAAAAGCAGGATTAATGGTTTCTGGAGCTGCCGTGCAAAAGTACATGGAAAAGCTGTCTGGTGAACAAGAGGTATTAATGAATCTTGCAGATATGTTGATTGAAGGATATGCCGCAGAATCAGCAGTACTGCGAGTAGAAAAAATGGTGGCTTCAAAGGGAGAAGAAGCATGTGCTGTAGAAATTGATATGATGAAAATCTACTTGAACGAAGCTACTGAAAAATGTGTGTCAGCAGCCAAAGAAGCAATCTATGCCATTAGCGAAGGGGACACCCAACGAATGATGCTAATGGGCTTAAAACGATTCACTAAAGTAGAACCGTTTAATATTAAAGACGCAAGAAGACGAGTGGCTGATCATATGATCAAAGAAAATAAATATCCTTTTTAGAAGAGTATAAGCACATGGTTTTAGTCTCTTATCTACTCACGTATGGGACTAAAACCATGTAATAACTTAACTTTTTTACCTCCATTTCTTCACTCCAGCAGTAATACGAATAGGTAAATTGTTGATAATTGGAACTTTTGGACAAGAATACCGATCGCTATACGCACAATAGGGGTTATAGGCTTTGTTAAAGTCGATGATAACCTCTTCTGTTTTCGGAATTCTAAAGTCTAAATACCTTCCTCCTTCATATGTGTCTTCACCATTGGTGATATCAGTAAAAGGCACGAATAAATAATCTTCATACCCACTCTTGTTTTTTAAATCTTGATTTTGATACACCTGAAGTGAATATTCTACCCCACTTATAGTAAAAACAAGCCTTCCATAGGTGCTATAAATAGGCATTCGACTCGTAGTAGTAGGCATTTTAAAAAATTGAGGCAACGTGTTAACAACTAAAGTAGCAGGCACTTTATAGGCTTCGTCAAATGGAAAAAACACTAACTTTTTAAATAATTTAAAATCTTCTTTTGTTAGCGGAGACTCAGTTGGGTCTTTAAATGCCTTGTTTAGTTTTTTCCGATAGGCTTTGTTTTCTTTTTTTACATTTTGTGAGGAAACAGCCGTTGACCAAAAGGCAATTAAAATAAATAATACATAAAATGGTTTCATACTCATTCTCAAATAGTCAAGTAATAAAGTTATGTATAAAATATTCAAAAGTGTCATAGGAAGTAGTAATGTGAGTAATCGAGAGAGCAAGCCCTGTCTATGTCAGCAAATAGGTGTGTCGACCTATTCACCTATCATATAGACTTCAATGTTTTATAGTATTCAGCCTTCGGCAGAAAATCAAGTAATAATAATTAGGTTTAGTAAATGTCTATAGAAGTGTACTTAGGTTAATAATAAACAAAACTTGGTTACCAACTGTATTAAAAATGCAACCCTTTATCATATTTTTCGGTTGAATTACATATAATTGCATTAATTTTTGAAATAGAAAATTTGATCGTAACGTAATTAAAGTGATGGAAGAAGTTTCAATATCTCAAGACCTTAAAAAAGAACATCAAGAAAAAATTAAGAAAGTATTTGATGAAGTAGGGAAAGTAGTCGTAGGACAAGAGTATATGATTAACCGATTAATGGTTGGTTTGTTTACCAATGGGCACATACTGTTAGAAGGTGTACCCGGGTTAGCCAAAACATTAACGGTGAGTACTCTAGCGAATGTGCTTCATCTTGATTTTCAAAGAATTCAGTTTACCCCCGATCTTTTACCTGCCGATTTGGTTGGGACAATGATCTATAATCAGCAAAAATCAAATTTTGAGGTAAAAAAAGGGCCTATTTTCTCTAATCTAATTTTAGCAGATGAAATCAACCGGTCTCCTGCAAAAGTGCAATCGGCATTGTTAGAATCTATGCAGGAAAAACAAGTTACCATTGGCGAAACAACCTACCCTTTGGATCGACCGTTTTTAGTATTGGCCACACAGAATCCTGTAGACCAAGAAGGAACGTACCCTTTACCAGAAGCGCAAGTCGATCGTTTTATGATGAAAGTGCATGTCGACTATCCCACAAAAGAAGACGAACTCGAGATTATGCGTAGAATGTCGAATATGTCGTTCGACAATAAGGTAGGGACAGTACTTACGAAAGAAGATGTTTTTGCTATTCGTGAAGAGGTAAACAAAGTAAGTATTTCGGAATCGCTTGAAAAGTATATTATTGAATTAGTTTTTGCTACACGTGACCCTAAAGCCTATGGGCTTGATAAAGCAGCAGAATACATTCAATTTGGTGTTTCTCCACGGGCAAGTATTAATTTAAACTTGGCAGCAAAGGCAATTGCCTATTTTCATAATAGAGAATATGTGCTACCAGAAGATATAAAAGAAATAGCCGTTGATGTGTTGAATCACAGAATGATATTAAATTATGAAGCAGAAGCAGATAATATAACTACTGTAGATATCATAAAGGAATTACTAATAAAAATTCCAATAAACCACTAAACGTTATCCTACTATTAATTTATAGAAATCATTAGTATCTCTCCCTATTAATAGTTTTTACATGATAAAAACACAAACCCAGACAAATTATTGTCTGGGTTTTCTTATGTCTGGTAATAATCGGTTAACACGGTTGACCATTCTTTAAAGATTTGATAACAATTCCCACCTCACCAATTAACAATCATTGTTCAAGTTTGCAGTGTTGATAACAACAAAGAAATTGAATTAAAATAAAAACAAGAACAATGAGAAAAGTATTAACAGTATTGGTAGTAATAGGGACTACATTATGGTTTTCAGCCTGTAAAAACGAGGTATTACCAATTGTTACACCTGTAGTAAAAACAGGGGTAATAACCGCTGACGAAACATGGTCTTCAAATGCAATATTTGAATTGAAGGGTAGAGTAATTGTAGATGCAGGAGTAACACTAACTATTGAGGCAGGAGCAATAATAAAGGCACATGAGGGAGGTGCTGAAAATGCTTCTGTTTTAATTATATCCAGAGGAGGAAAAATAAATGCTGTAGGTAATGCAAATCAGCCAATTATTTTCACCTCTGTTTTAGATGAGATAAATATCGGTGAAACGAAAAGTACATTGATAAAAGAAAATAATGAAACTTGGGGAGGGATCATTATACTAGGAAATGCACCCA
>Ga0224506_10001914_pt1 | contig 14624 bp, 13 predicted proteins | sample SF_Jan12_sed_USG_2_FD_169108 | JGI IMG/M metagenome (GOLD analysis project Ga0224506, IMG submission 169108) | Sediment microbial communities from San Francisco Bay, California, United States - SF_Jan12_sed_USGS_8_1 | ecosystem: Environmental > Aquatic > Marine > Sediment | place: USA... | reverse complement strand
GGCTTTTTCATATGACGGTTATTCTTAGGTTTTCTTGGGCTTCCTAAGTATTGAACCCACATACAGCCCGATGAAACCAAGCACCAAAGCAAAGACAACATACTCCGCTACAATCATTTCCATCAGGAATGCCGAATATGAAGCCCAGTCCAAAGTTGTCCACCCATCAGTAGAGAACATGCTCTCTAGACCTTCAGTAATCCCAGCGCTGGTGTAGGGATTTGTGTAAGAAGTCATTGTGTAAAACGCCAACACAAGCGCAAAAAAAACAACAATCCTGCTGATTGCTCCTTTCCTCGACTCCTCCTGAATTTTTGCTGCAAACAGGTAACCAACAATCAACGAAGCCACCAAAATCGAAAGAATAAGGGCAACGTCAACCCCCCAAACAGTGCTCACTTGAACAAATACCGCCAAAAACACAAACTCAAGCAATATGTAAATCACACTCAAAGAAACCGCAGCCGTAACAACATCACTAAACTTCAACCTATCACCTCCTTTGAAATGAATATACGTATGTGTGTCTTCTCATTCAGTTTTTATGACTTGTGGAAGAAACTTCAATCTAGCAGACTACAGTAGAAAGTATGTTATATTTTAGAATCAAAGTTACTAACATAGACAGTGGGTAATAGTAGATAGGTCTTTTACAGCAATACGGAAGTTTGAGTCTGTTACGATCCGCGCAAGCGCCAAGAACAAAAAGATTCCGCATCCGAAAATTCTCGCTGACTAAAGTAATTGAGATTGGACTGGAGTAAAACACTACCTAAAACTGTGGATAATAGAGAAACACCTAGGAAGGTAGGTTATCGGAACGCGCGCATCGAAACAACAGATTAGAATCTTGGAAGTTCAAATTCCAGACCCTTATCAAGAAGTTTCTCTATTATTGGCACAAACATGTGTGCTGTTTCAAATAAATCGTGAAGAAGAATGATCTCATTAGAACCTGTAAAATTTAAACCCCTTCCTCCTTCAGGAACATCTTCATCCATCCTTTCAAGGACATCTTTCAACCCTTTGATTCCGTATCTTGGCTCTTTCTCCAGAACTACCCAGTCCATCGTAACATAAGTGAGGTAAACATCGACATCATTCAGAAGATGTGCTTCATTAAACCAATCGTAGTTAATGTCCTTGAATTTTGGTTGCTTGTAGCCTAACTTTTTCAAGAAATCTTGGATGGCTTTGATGTGCTCGAGGTTTTCCCTTCTAGGGAAGAAGCCCCCTTTCTTAATATCAGATCCACCACCCTTATCACCCCAAGGAAACCTGAATACCTTAGCTGGTCTTTCTATCCCTGCTTCTTTATATACCGCTTCGATCAATTCATCGGTTATCTCAATCTGTCTAAAACATTCTTTTAACGAAATTTTTGAAAAATGAGGATGATCATATGAGTGATTTCCCATCACGAAACCTTTTTTTGTCGCGTAGACGACAACCTCTTGTCTCTTCTCTAATAATTCACCTCTACAGAACCAAATAGCGGGGATTCCTTTTTTAAGAAGAAAATCGACTTTCCTCTTCATATCGTTTGATGGACAATCGTCGATAGTAAGGTAAGCAATTTTTCTTACCATAATCGTAGTTGAGTTTGACCCTGTTAATATTGTTTTATGTCTCCTTGTATGCGCGCATATAGAATATTGCATTCATGTAGGGGATACGATTTTTACCTGTCTTATTGGAAACCTATAAATGGTTGCCCTTATCCCTGTTGGTTGGGTAAATTTTAGCTTACTTTGCTGTCAACTATACAGAGTTCCGCGCCATGTATCACTTGAATCCACCAGTTCAACGCCACAAAGTCATTGTCATAATATACGATTAATCGCGCAACACTGTCCACCGCCGCCTCTTCTGGCACGTTCCCTTCCCATGTTAAAGTCCTCTGATTACATGGCTTCAAAATAAGCAGTTTCTCCTCGCCTTTCCACGTCCAATCGTCACCCTCAAAGGTCACCGCGATTTTCCACGTGCCTTCAGCTGTGCCTTTGTTCTTGAAAGTTATCTTGACGATGAAAGATTCATCCGGCTTCTTGTCTACTGTTCCTCCACACGTAATCTCCATGTCCAGCAAAGAGACGCCTTGAGTAGGTCTAAAGAAGTAAACTGCGCCTAACGTTCCAAGCGCCAACAAGGCGATAGTTACTATGGCAAATATTTTCTTTTGCATTTTTATCGCTTCTCCTTTCTTCAAGAAATTGTCGTTTTGCTCTTTCTTATATGTTTGTTGAGTTATCTTCTAGAGAAGATAGGTAACTTATCTTTTCTCATGGAGTGAGTCTGCTGCGGTCTCTTGGAAACAAAACAACTTCCCGAATATTCCGTTTACCCGTCAACATCATCAGCACCCTTTCTAAGCCAGCTGCCCACCCGGCATGTGGAGGCAGTCCATAATCAAAAACTTGTAAATGATGTTTAAAGGATTCCGGGGCTAATCCCTGTTCTTTCAGCCGCTTCGTTAAGAGATTTTTTGAGTGAACACGTGTTCCTCCAGAAGCCAGCTCCATCCATTTCCACATGTAGTCGAATCCTTCACTAACCTCAGGGTCATTGTCTTTCGGTTTGATGTAGAAGGGCTTGGATTTCATAGGCCACTCGGTTATGAAGTAGAAGTAGGGATGAAGCTTGCCTAAGGTTCGGTAGGCGGGTGTAGGAATATCTTCGCCCCATGGAACTTCTATTCCTTCCTTCTTCAGTTCGTCTAAAATTTGCGTGTAGGTAAAACGCCTTGAGGGCAACTTCGGGATGTCTACTTTGTGTTTTAAAATTTTTAGCTCTTTTTGGCAGTCTTCCTTCACGGTTTCACAGACGTGGCACATAACTTGTTCCAGCAGTGTCATGACGTCGTCTGCAGTAACGAAAGCTTGCTCTATATCTATTGAGATAAACTCGCTCAAATGTCTCCGCGTGTGGGACTCTTCAGCCCTAAAAAAGGATCCAATTTCAAAGACTTTCTCAAAACACAGAGTTAACTCTTCTTTATATAGCTGTGGACTCTGAGCCAAATAGGCTTCTTGGTCAAAATAGTCTACAGAGAAAAGAGCGGCTCCACCCTCAGTTGCAGTTGCAATGATTCTCGGCGTGTAAACCTCTATGAAGCTTTTTTCTGAAAGAAAACTGCGAAGGGCAGTTAACGTTGTGTGCTGGATGCTCCATATTGCCCGATTTTCCTCTTGACAAAGGTCTAAGACTCGAGCGTTCAATCGCGTGTCTACAGCTGCGGGAGTTTTGCCGGTCACGTCGAGAGGTAACGGATGCTGCGCCACTCCCAAGATTTTTATTTCATTTGGGATTATCTCAAAGCCACGCTGCGTCATCTCTGTCTTTTTCACGATGCCTTTTACGCCGATGCAGTATTGTGTTTGCAGAGAGTTTGCTTTCTCCAAAACTTCCTTTCTTGCTTTCTTCTTTGGAACAGTTATCTGAACTGTTCCTCGTTGGTCTTGAAGAATTATGAATTTTATGGCACCTAAATCTCGAATTTCTTGAACCCAGCCTAAAACGATAATTTCCTTCCTATCCAGTTCAGGTTTTACATCTGCGGTGTACAGCGTTTTTCGCCAGCCATCCAGTGAGTCAAGTTTCATATGATGTCCGTCTCTCCTTAACGTGAAAATTCTATTCTAAGAACAATGTTTCGAACTTTCTTAGTAATCTGTTTCATTGCTTTAACATTTATCGGCGGCGGTCTTCGCCCTCTTTTTCTCAGAATGACTCGGGTTTCAGTGGTTCCGTCTGGAAGCCAAATCGTGTTTATAGTCACGACAGGTAAAGGGGCAAAGAGGTCTTCAAGAAATTTCCTGTCATCTCCACCATGTTCTAAGATGCGAATTCTTTTGCCAGTTTTTTCACCTATCGCCCTGATAATCTTGCCACCATAACCCAAAAGACGAGAAACATCACCTCGCCCAACAATTAACGCAAGAACACCGTCTGCTTCGACGGCTTCATGAAAATAAACGTTCTGCAAAGGAGGATATTTTTTTTCCAGAGATAGGAGTAAGCGAGCGATTTCAAGATATGTATCGCTAATCTGCCCTGACTTGACCTTTGACTGACAATTTGAACATAATATTCCGCTTTTCAAGCAGAAATTGCATAGCTGTGTTTTCACTTTTTCAGGGTCCTCCGAAGCAAAGGAGCAGGCAATAAGCTTTATATGCTATTCTACAGCCTCACTCTTTGACATGTAATGTTCTGTGGCTTTTTAAGGTAGAGTGGAGCAAATAAATACATTACGGTATTCAAGAAGCAGCTTTAATTATTGAAAGCCTAATTTTTGTGATGTAATAAGTTTAAATAATCGTTACTAACGTAAAGTTCTATCTTGTCTAAAATCAAGGTGTGAAAGCTCTTTGACCAAAGAAGTCATACTTAGCGGGCGTCCCGTGCAACTACTTCGCATGCTCTATGAAAGAGGCAACTTCACTACAATCTACACGTTACGAATTAAGCAAAACGATCTGGCAGCACAACTTGGAATAAGCCGTCAAGCCTTGAACGTGCATTTACGCAAGCTCCGAAACCAAGACTACATTCGTACGGGCAGAGGTTTCATAGATGTTACCGAAAAAGGTTTAAATCTTCTAGGAATCTCAGCAAATCCAGCTTTTGTCTTTCTTAAAATCTCACCCTTGAAACGGAAGGAGGCTTATGAGGAAATCTTTCAATTTCCAATTCAACGCGTCTTTCGTGTAGCAGGCGACATGGACGCAATTCTGGTGATTGAACAAGAAAAACTAGACGAAACCCTCAAAAGATTGGCAAATGTTGAAGGGGTTCTAGACACAAGAACTTATATCGCTATCCAAACGTTAAAATAACTTCTCTCAAGAAAAGTGTTCCTTTATGAAACTCTTCGAGTATGAAGCAAAAACAATTCTAAAAAAATATGGCATCCCTATTCCCAATGGGGCACTCGCTACTTCTCCAACCCAAGCAAAGGAAGTCGCTTCTAAGTTTCATGCTCCTTACGCTGTAAAGGCTCAAGTGGTTGTTGCAGGAAGAGGCAAAGCAGGTGGAATCCAGTTTGCCAACACATTGGAAGAGATTGAAGGTGTTGCCGAGAAAATCTTGGGCATGGAAATAAGAGGGCTTAAAGTTGGCAGTATCTGGATAGAAGAAAAAATCAGAATAAAAAGGGAGCTTTACTTCGGTATAACAACCGATCGCTCCCGCCGCTGCTACGTAGCCATTGCATCTACTGCTGGAGGAGTGGATATAGAAGAGGTTGCAGCTAGGACGCCTGAAAAGATTATCAAAAAATTCGTCGATCCAATTTTAGGTTTTCGGAGTTATCATGCAAGACAGATGGCAAGCAAGATTGGGTACTCGGGGAAGTTAATGCTCAAGCTTGCAACCATCTTTGAAAAGCTTTACAAGGCTGCCATGGAGCATGACGCTGAACTGATTGAAATGAACCCTATAGTGGAAACCGTTGATGAAAGGTTTGTTGCAGCAGATGCTCGACTTATAATCGACGACAACGCCCTTTACCGCCATCCACAATATAAAGCACGATTATTTTTAGAAGACAAAACTGAACTAACGTCTAAAGAAATAAGGGCTCGAAAAGTGGGCTTGGCATACGTGCAACTAGATGGTAACATCGGCATCATGGGCAACGGCGCAGGATTGGTGATGGCTACTCTAGACGCCGTTCAGCTTTACGGAGGCAAACCTGCAAACTTCCTTGATGTTGGTGGAGGCGCCTCTGAAGAACAAATTGTAGCGGCTCTTAACATCCTATTGGCAGACTCCCAAGCGTCTGTAGTCTTCATTAACATTCTAGGTGGCATCACTCGCTGCGACGACGTTGCAAGAGGAATTTTGGATGCAAAGAAGAAAGTTGGCTTTACGAAGCCCATTGTAATACGTTTAGTGGGCACAAACGAGGAAGAAGGCCGTCGTATACTTACAGAGGCTAGCATTCACGTGTTGGATAGTATGGAAGAAGCTGCGAGAAAAGCGGTGGAAATGTCCAAGGGAGGATGACAGCAAGATGGGAATTATCGTTGGGAAGGACACTAGAGCTGTGGTGCAGGGCATAACTGGCACTCAAGGCAGTTTTCACACACGATTGATGCTGGACTATAAAACTAAGATTGTTGCGGGAGTAACCCCGGGCAAAAGTGGAATGGAAGTTCACGGCGTTCCAGTTCATGACACGGTTAAATCTGCAATTCAAGAACACGCCGCAAACGCATCGATAATTTTTGTTCCCGCACCCTTCGCAGCAGAAGCGGCACTAGAAGCCATGGATGCCAACATAAAAACCATCGTAATAATCACAGAACACATTCCCATAAGGGACTCAATTCAAATAATGGCGTACGCAAAACAGCAAGGTGTAACTGTTATCGGTCCCAACACGCCTGGAATTATCACCCCGGGTGAGTGTAAACTAGGAATAATGCCTGCCCACGTTTTCAAGCAAGGCGTTGTAGGTGTTGCTTCTCGAAGCGGAACTCTAACCTATGAAATTGCGGCTGAGCTTACAAAGTGTGGGTTGGGACAGTCCACTTGTTTTGGGTTGGGAGGAGATCCGATTGTGGGATTGAGCTTTGTTGATGCGCTGAAGATGTTTGAGAGAGACTGTCAAACAGAGACTGTTGTTTTAATAGGTGAAATCGGTGGTAATGCTGAAGAGCAAGCAGCAGAATACATTGCCACCACGAGGTATCCGAAACCTGTAGTGGTGTTTGTTGCTGGACGCACGGCTCCTCCAGGGAAGCGTATGGGACATGCGGGCGCTATTGTTATGGGTAAAGCGGGGACTGCGGAGAGCAAGGTTGAAGCTTTTAAAACTGCTGGGGTGAAGGTTGCCGAGAAACCGAGTGACATTGCGAAACTTTTATCTGGAAATATTTGAAAGGGAAAGATTTAACAGCAAAGTATTTTTAGAAGGAAGAGGCAGCAAATATGCTTTGTTTGAGTCGCCATTAAAGAGAAGTGGGTGAAATGGTAGATAAAGAAAAACCGAAAAGTTTCTACCCTTCGACACTGGAAGGGGATGTAGATTTCGAAACTGGAAGCTTAACACGGGAAGAGATAGAGGCAATTCTTAACGCTCTACCTGTGGACATAAGTTTTGTAGACACAGAAGACACTGTTCGTTACTTCAATAAAGCTGAAGGACGAGTTTTCCCTAGGACGAAAGCAGTGATTGGTCGCAAGGTTCAGCAGTGTCACCCACCAAAAAGCGTACACATAGTCAACCAAGTACTAGACGACCTAAAAAAGGGAAGAAGAAAATCAGCAGGCTTCTGGATAGACATGAATCAAAGAAAGGTTTACATACAATATTTTCCAGTGCGGAACCAAGAAGGCGAATACATAGGGTGTATCGAGGTAACTCAGGACATTACGGATATTCAAAAGATTAAAGGTGAAAGAAGGCTGCTGAACGAAGTGCAGCACATATAACATGCTTCATTCTATTAGCGCATATAATTTAGAGATCAAAGTTACCGGTATAGTCTGTGTGTGAAAGAGAAAGTAGATTTTCAGTTTGAAGTGGAGATATCTCCTGCAACTCCCTTTTTCTTTCTTAAGGCTTTCTGAATACAACCAAAAAGTGCTCAGAGCTTCCTACCACTGAAGGGTCCGTACAGGTTTTCAGCAGAATCTCTGTCCACATCGTCCACTTTTGTTTGTCTTTGTACAGCCTGTTGGTTTCTTTCCTATGATGTGAAGAAAGACCTTCCAGTCCCGCCAACTCTACGGTTTCAGCACCAAATGTTTCAAAAAGCGCTTGCAATTCTTTAGGTTTGAACCAATGTGCTGCTGTAAATCCTTCGCCATGTAAGCCTGGCATGTAATCACCCACTTCCCAATGGTGCCTTGCATACTCCATCTCTTGAGGAAACTCGACCAGTATGCTCTTGAGGAGCCCCACCCGACTAATTACAGAAACAAATAACGGTGCTCCTCTTTTCGCAACACGCAAAAGCTCTGCAACAGCTTTCTCTCTTTGCTCGATGTTCAACAAATGACATAAGGGAGCCCCTAAACACAGCACAGCATCAAACATGATCTCAGAGAAAATTGACAGATCTTCAATTGAGCCTTGAACAAAGTTCTTCACATTCCTAAGGACACTTGCTTTCTTGACTCTTCTCTTTGCGAGTTTCAACATTTCTGGCACAAGATCCAACAAAACGACTTCGTAACCTCTTCTTGCTAACTCGATCGTGTATCTTCCAGGTCCACCACCTGCATCTAATAACAAGCCTTTTTCAGGTAGATATTTTTCAAGGAAATGCATGGTCACCATGAACTCAATCTTGCGATATGGATCTTTTTGCAAACGCTGCCATTCACCTTGAGCTGTTTCAGTGAACCACTCCTTGACCAAATTCTCAACCTTATCTCTATCGAACTTCAAAATTGGCACTCACGTCTATATATCAGATATTTGGACAATCCAGTTGTAAACCTATCGCAACAAGTGCCGATTCTCCCCGCAAACGCCTCATTTTTTCTGAGGAACTGCACACTCGTTATGCGTGTGAAAAGCGATCTAGACAGTAGTTTATACCTTTATGACGAGCGCTTGGAATAGAATATAAGTCAGTATTAGAACTGCTCCTCCAGTTTTTGAGACTCCACCTCTCATAATGAAGCGCCAGAATATGATGGTTGTTATTAACAGGAATGGGAGCATTTCGATGAAGATAGTCATGTCTACTTTGAAAGGAGAGGTCAGGAGAACTAGTCCCAGCACAAGGGTCAGGTTGGTAAGGTTAGAACCAATGATGCCTCCTAATGCTAGTTGTACGCGACCACGTTTGACTGCTGCAAGGTCGATTGTAAGTTCTGGCAGTGAGGTGCCTATTGCGACTATCTTCGCGCCTATCAGGATGGGCGGAACTCCTAAGGCAACAGCTATGTTTGAGGCAGAGTAAACTGTCAGGCGGGCAGCTACTACCACGATCGTGAAACTCAGTAAGAGTGCTGCGATTACAACGCCCTTTTTTCCTTTGCTTATCGCTATGCTGTCATCCAACTTAACAGGTGGCGTTCTTTTTCGCGCCATAAGATACGTGTTTATCAGAAAGGTGACAAGGAGGATGATGCCGATAATGGGACTTGGAATGTCCAAAATGTGGTATTGATTTATGACAAGAAGCAGTGGTATGAGGGCTGTTATGAAAAGCATGTCCGTTAGTTCCACGAGTAGGTCAGTGCAACAGGTTTTGAGGTATCCAATTATACCCAAGATGCCGAGAACTGCTCCCATATTGAACACGTTGGAGCCTATGATGTCACCGATGCTGATGGCTGGATTTCCTTGAATAACTGAGAAAAGAGCGACGACTATCTCAGGGGTTGAGGTCAGCACTGCAAGGATTATGAAACCTGCCGATGCATCGCTCAATCCAGTTATTTCGACAAGTTTTTCGATTGATTTTATGGCAAAGTGGCTAGCCGACGCTAAGCCGACTACTGAGGCACTCAGAATCAGCAATTGAACTAACGTGTCTTCTAGCATAACATTAGGATTTTCATATGCGCTTTAGATATACTTTATGCGGCGCGTACATAGTCAACCTGTTACTCTTCAAAAGAGGAAGCAACATTGGCTTTCTTCGCAGTCTCTCCTCAACATGCGCACACTGCATAAAATTATTTAGGAATTGCGTGGCTCAGTTTACTTTCTCGATAATATGCATTAAACGTTTTTCGCATTTTGGACAGTTGAATAGTTTAATGTGAAAGATCCCGTAGTTCAATTCTTTGGAGTACCATAAAACGAAGGATATTCTGCATGTCAAAGAAATGCTGGAACACAGAAGCATAAGCAACACTCTGATCTATACTCGGCTCACAACCTTTGAAAGAGATGAATATTTCTCAGCCACTGTCAAAACAACAGACAAAGCCAAGCAACTTTTAGAAGCTGGTTTTGAATATGTGTGTGAAATAGAGAACTTTAAGCTCTTTAAGAAGCGAAAGTAAACGGAAAAGTCGAAAAGCCTACAGTAAAGTATATTTCTACACTAGAATAGAGATATCACTCGATTATTCCCGCAAAATCCCTTTTTTCATCAAGGACTCCCACAAAAAGTAATTTGGCAAGTCTGCATAATGGATTAGAATGAAAAGAGAGTTCAAACTGTAGGCTTTGTGCTTGGAGTGAATAAGACTTGGTAAGGGTCAAGGTCGTCTGGAATTTAACGAAGCCACTTCCTGACCTAAGAATGAATGAGGAAACAGTCGTGAAGCCTGTAGAGAAGAGCCAGTTGGCTGAGGTCGGAAAGATACTAGTGATCACTTGGGGAGGGTTCATCAAGAATCCAGAGACAACTGTTAAATGGGTAGGACCAAAAGTGGAAGCAAAACTAGAACAGCCTTTCATCGCATATCTGAAAGGTAAACCCGTCGGAACCGCCTGTCCCTTGCTGGACAGAGAGTCGAAATCGGGGCGGTTAGATGGGGGGGTGCATGTTCTACCCAAATACCGTAGACAACGTATTGGGACCACACTACTCATGACAGCTTTGAAATGGCTGAAAAATAATGGAATGAAAGAGGCTTGGGTAACACCTTGGAACCCAGAGGGTGAAACAGCTACTCAAAGAGCCATTTCGTTCTATCTATCAAATGGAGGAACAATCAGCGAAAGGTGATTCATCTGCAGTGCAGTGGAGATTTCTCCCGCATCTTCCCATTTTTTATATGCAAGTGTTTTCGAGGTTTATTGGAGTGATGGATTTCGTCGCAAGTGTGGCAATGATTTTCATTCAGCTACCGCCAAAACAATAGAAGAAGCAAAGAGACTCATAGAGGCTGGCTTTGAGTATGTCTGCGATATCGACAACTGTAAGTTGTTTAGGAAACGAAAGTAAACGGTAATGTTGAAAAGAAAACAGTAAAGTATATTTGTGGCTGTCGTGTTTGAAACGTAAACCAACAGGAGTTACCACTCTTGCCTGTAACTGATCTGCAGAAGAAAACTATTGCCCAACGCCATAGGCTTTATATGAAGATTTGTCGACAGTGCGGCGCGCGGAACGCACCTTCGGCTGTCAAATGTAGAAAATGTAGAAGCAAAAATTTGCGCTGGAAAAAGCGGGAACTAATCCGCTAAGCTTCTATTGTATTCTCCCCTTCACCTTCAAAAGCAACAAAGTCTTTCCATCCCTTTGTGATGCTACCGATTCGATTCAGATTTGCCTTTATAATGTCAAACCTGAAGGAACTCTTCATTGTCCGCGCAAGCTGCGCCAAAAGAAAGTTTGGGCGTTGTAGTAGGAATTGTCGGTAGTAGTGGCGGATTAGGTCTTTTATTTCCTCATAAGGCACAGTGTCTGGATAAACATTAGCAACGGCGACGCCCATTTCCCAGTATTGCTCTTCCTGTTCTTTGGTTAAATAGCCTTTCTCTTCGAATTCATCCCAAATAGCCATGCCCGGAAACACACCTAGAATGTTATATTGGGGAACGTCTAGGGGGACTTCTTGCGCAAATCTGAGAGTGTTCTCTATCTCTTGTCTTGTTTCTGTTGGAGCACCAACGATGAAAGAGCCGACAATAATATCCATCGCTGCCTTTCTCGCTGTCTTTACAGCAGTTCTGGATTGTTGAGGAGTTATTTGTTTTCGATAGTAGTCTAGGATTCTCTGGTTTGCGCTCTCTATGCCGAAATACACTATTTTGCAGCCCGCCTTAACCATCGACCGCATCAACCCGTAAGATGCATAGTCTACTCTTCCTTCGCAAATCCACTCAACATCAAGCCTTTCCTTTACGATTTTTTGGCAGAGTTTGATTATTCTTTTCTGGTTTATGGTGAAACTGTCGTCCACGAAGAGAAACTGTCGATATCCTTCGCTTGCTAGCTGTTGGAGTTCTTCAAAGGTTTTTTCAACCGACCTAGGACGCCATGTGCCATGAACGATTTTTTGGCAGCCGCAGAATCTGCAGCGGTAGGGGCAACCTCGAGAGGAGAGTAGTGTAGTGAATTTTTTTGGAGCGCCAATTGCACCTACGAGGGTCGAGTGGTATTCCACGTTTAATAGTTTGCGGTCAGGAATTGGCAACGCGTCGATGTTTTTGATTAGAGGTCTGTCTGGAGTAGCTATGATTTTGTTTTTTTGTCTGAATGTTATTCCTTTCACTTTTTTTAAGCTGCGTTTTTTCTCTATTGTTTTTACGAGTTCTTTGGTTGTTTCTTCGCCTTCTCCGCGGACTATTATGTCCACTTGAGGGTAGGTGGTAAGTATTCTTTTGTCATTGAAGGTGGCGTAGTAGTTTCCGAAAACAGTTACGATGCTAGGGTCGTTTTCTTTTACTTCTTGTGCGATTCTTGCGGCGGTTTTGCCTGAGCTTGCTAGAGCCGAGAAGCCTAGTATGTCCGGGTTTTGTTTTTCCACCCATCTTGCTGTCTGTTCTAGGGAGTAAGCTTCTGCCGCTTGGTCTAGAAGTGCGATTTCTACTCCTTCGTTTTTTAGTATAGTGGCAATGTAGAGTATGCCTAGAGGTGGCCAAGAGCCTACTACTTTGCTTTTTTCGGTTAGAGATAGCTCTTCGTTTGCTCCTGGGCTTATGAAGGCGAACTTCATTTTTTCCGCGTTTCCAACTGATTAACTGTTTGGGTTTGGCATAAGAAATTTTTGTTAAGGGTTCTTCTGGGAGAGAGCGTTTTGTGTGTGTAACACCTAGACCTCTCTAGATTTTATTTGACTCCAAATAGGCGCTTTATAGATGCCAAATATGAACGACGCCTAATTTACAATTATTGGGCTTCTTGAGAGGCTTCTTTCAATATAATTTTCTGAGGAGAGATCGGGGAGAGTTGCTTTCTTCAGGTCTAAGTCTCTTCTGAGTGGCATTCCAAAAAAGATAATAGTTTCTAAGACATATTGCATTTGGGAGAAAACGTGAAGGAAATAGTTTCAGCATCGTTGCTGGCGTTGCTTTTGATTAGCATGTTAACATTGGCAGTTTGCATTCGACCGGTTAAAGCGGGAATGCACTTTCCTGAGGTTATATTGTCTCCGGAAAGCCCATTTACTATTGACAATATCAATGTAACAGTAAGTTTTCCCTTTTCAACTATGCCTCCTGCCGTAGAGGAGTTTGGTTCATTGATTCAAGTTGACAACACTTTCTCCATTGATGTGTCTATTTATGTGCCAGCGCCAGACGAATATGTTTTAATGGTTGTTCACGATGACAGAAATACCTACAATTTAGGGCAATTGCCAGAGGGCGCGTACGAATTTGAAGTGTACGTAACCTACGTCCACTATTTAGAGGGATTACATTACCTAGCAGGGAAAATTTCCTTCATGGTAGATAAGCCAAAGCCTGAATTACTGTTGGAAACTGACAAATATATCTACAAGCTCGGAGAAAACATCACAATTACGCTTACAAACATTGGCAACCAGACAGTGGAAATTGGAGGACACCCAGCATGGCAAATATTCACCTACCCAGACGAGGAACCAGTCTATCCCATAGTCTATTCATTCTTGATATGGTGGTTAGCTCCAGGAGAGAACGAAAGCCTTACTTGGAGTCAATATGATGTATTAAGAGAAAATTATGTAGATCCAAGAACTTACATCATAAAGGATTTGCAAGGATGGGGATTAATCACATATTTCAAGATAGTTGACGCAGAAATAATAGTTCCAGACGAGTATCCTACAATACAAGAAGCCATAAACAACGCGAACGAAGGAGACACCGTGTATGTAAAGAGAGGGACATATTTTGAAAACGTGATTGTAAACAAGACTGTTTCACTTATTGGAGAAGACAAAACTGAGACCATTATTGATGGTGGCGGGATCAACAGTTCTATACGAGTATCAGCGAATAATGTTCTGATAAGTGGTTTTACCGTACAAAATGGGCGCTGGGAAGCAGTTTGCATATGGGACTACAGCAACGCCACCGTTGTTAACAACATTCTTGTTCACAGCACCTTTGGAGTGATGATTGCTAACGGTCAAAATAACACTATAACTAGCAATGTCATATTGGAGAATGGTTTCGGTATCCAAGTGGCTGGATGGCCCGCTTGGTCCAATACAATTTCCTCAAATATGCTGGCTAACAATACTTGGGGTATCGAAATTCATGATGTGGGTGGCTCCAATATTATTAGAGACAACATCATAATTTCAAGTTCAACAGGTTTGCATTTAAGTGATTCACATGGAAACATCATTTACGAAAACAATATAATACAAAGTGGCTATGGTATCTTCGTCGTTTCTTCTTCAAATAGCTATATTTTCCATAACAACTTCATCAACAACACAAATCAGGTTTACTTCGTAGACTCGTTCAATAACACTTGGGACAATGGTTGCGAAGGTAATTACTGGAGTAACTATAATGGTACTGATCTAGGTACTGACGGCATAGGGGACACTGAATTGCCTTGTGAAGGTGTTGATTATTATCCTCTGATTAATTTATACTGGAGTCCTGGAGACGTTAACCATGATCTGAAGGTTGACATTTATGATGTTGTTAGAATAACAGCAGTTTATGGCTCTCGAGAAGGAGATGATAATTGGAATCCTCACTCTGATATTGCTGAACCATATGGCATCATAGACATATACGACGTAGTCAGATGTACAGG
>Ga0224506_10001913_pt1 | contig 14629 bp, 8 predicted proteins | sample SF_Jan12_sed_USG_2_FD_169108 | JGI IMG/M metagenome (GOLD analysis project Ga0224506, IMG submission 169108) | Sediment microbial communities from San Francisco Bay, California, United States - SF_Jan12_sed_USGS_8_1 | ecosystem: Environmental > Aquatic > Marine > Sediment | place: USA... | reverse complement strand
ATTTCTATGGCCTTCTCTCTATCAGTATAGGAATAAACACATACAACAGGACCGAAAATTTCCTGAGTTGAGACTAAGGCATCACTAGGAGGGTTCAACAGTACAGTAGGTTGAAAACAAGTATCTGAAATTCTTTTTCCACCGCATTTCACTTCAGCACCAGCCTCTACAGCTTCATCCACCCATTTCTCTACTCTATCTACTTCCCTAGGTAAAATAAGTGGTCCTACATCTGTGTTCTCATCCATTTGGTCACCCACAACAAGTTTTGATGCCAAATGTGCTAACCCATTTACTACTTTATCCAGAATAGCTTCATGGACAAATACTCTTTGCACTGACACACACACTTGTCCTGCATGATAGAATGCTCCTTTTGTTAAAGAGGGTAACATTTCATCAAGATTTGCATCTTTTTCAACAATCACAGGAGCGGCACCACCATGTTCTAACGCACAACGTGTCCCTGGGGACAGTTTTGAACGTAAATACCATCCTACTTTTGATGACCCTATAAAAGAAAAATAATTTACTCGCTTGTCTGTTACGAGTTGCTCCGCAACATCATTTTCGCAAATTATAGCTTGACACCACCCTTCTGGCAAGCCCGCTTCCGATAATATTTCCACAAAGGCTAAACACGACAAAGGCGTGGTTAATGCAGGCTTGATAATTACGGGGCAGCCTGCTGCAATTGCCGTTACTGTTTGATGAATGATTAAATTAAGAGGATGATTAAAAGCACTAATTGATGAAACAACTCCAATAGGCTCTCTAGAAGTAAATGCAATCCTGTTTTCAGAAGCTTTGGTTAAGCCCATAGGAATTTGTTCCCCTTTTAGATGCGCTATGTGTTCTCCTGCTATCTTCACTCCATTAATCGCCCTTAGCACCTCCACTTTAGAATCGACATAAGGCTTGCCTCCTTCCTGTGCAGCGGTATTGGTAAGCTCCTCTATTCTGGTTTTCATTATCTCTGCCGTTCGCTCTAAAATAGCGATCCGTTCATGTGCGGGAATCCATTTAGAACGGTCTTGAAATAAACCATCCGCAACCGAAAGTGCTTTTTCCACTTCTTCCTTCCCAACAAATGGAATTTCTTTTATTAAACTAAGGTCGTATGGGGAGCGTACTTTTAACATATCTTTAGATTTTAAGTTTTGAGATTTTCAGACTATAATACCAATTAACATTTATAATGACGCATATCTTCCTATGAATTTAATTTCCTTAAAAGCATAAGTTGAGTTTCCGACTCATAAGAAGGCTCTAGTGCTATATCTAAAAAACCTCACTATTTCTTTAGCTGTTCTTCTACCTGTACCCTCTGCTATATTTGATGGAATAGAAACAGAATACCTATTAATTTGACTTACTAGTCCGAATTTCTCAACATCTGGTAGTTCCTTAGTCAGTTTATAAATATCAAAAACCAAATTCATTGAATTTTTCCAAATTGTTAATTCTCTGAAATTGTGTTTCATTTTATTGATATGTTATATTAAAAGGCATTAATACTCATCCTATTATTTCAATATTTTAAAGTCTTATTATCTTTCGTCTTGTTTTCTATTGTCTTCATATCATGTTACAAAATACACGTTTTCTCTTTCAATAGCACATTCAATATTGAATGATTTAGTGAATAGTCAACTGCCAAATCAATCACATGAACGCCATTAACTGCTAAACAATTTGACAAAGTTTCTTTGAAATTTTCATCACTTGTTGGCCGGTGACCAATAGCGCCATAACTTTCAGCATACTTTACAAAGTCGGGATTCTTGTAATCCAACCCAAAATTATCGAACCCCATCCCTTCTTGTTTCCACTTTATCATACCGTATGCGCTATCATTAAGAATGACAACCACCATATTAAGTTCTAACCTTACTGCAGTTTCTAATTCTTGCGAGTTCATCATAAACCCACCATCTCCACAAACGGAGATCACTTTTTTATCAGGGTTTATTAATTTTGCCAGCATAGCAGATGGTAGCCCTGCTCCCATGGTTGCCAATGCATTGTCCAATAGTAGTGTATTGGGTTGATAGCACTTATAATTTCGTGCAAACCAGATTTTGTAAACGCCATTGTCTAACGTAACAATACCGTCATCTTCTAATTCTTCTCTGATAATATGTACCAAACGTTGTGGCAATACAGGAAAACGATTGTCTTTCGAATATTTTGTTAAATGGGTTTCAACTTCTTCCTTGATCCTATCAAAATAGGATAGGTCCCAATTGCTTTTATCTTTTACATGAGAAGCAATATGTTCCACCGAAGTGGCAATATCTCCGATTACATTTAATTGTGGAAAATACACTTCATCGACTTGAGCTGGAAAGAAGTTTACATGAATCACTTTTGTTCCTCCTTCTGCCATAAAAAATGGAGGTTTTTCGATCACATCATGACCTACATTTATAATTAAATCCGCTCTATTAATTGCACAATGTAAAAAATCATTATCTGAAAGAGCCGCAGTACCTAAAAACTGAGTATGGCGTTCATCCACCACTCCTTTTCCCATTTGGGTATTAAAAAATGAAATACCTGTATCTTCTATAAATTTGGTTAATGCTGCTCCTGTTCTTTTTCTATTTGCTCCAGCACCAATTAATAAAAGGGGCATTTTTGCACTTTCAATCATTTTTGCTGCTTCTCGAATCGCTAATTCATCAGCATCGGGTCTACGATGTCCAACCACTTTAAACACCCTATCTTCAGTTTCTTCCTCTGCTATATCTTCGGGGAGTTCTAAGTGTACTGCCCCTGGTCGTTCTTCCATAGCCAAACGAAATGACTCTCTTACCAATGCCGCAATGTTATTTCCATTTACAATCTGTCGTGTAAATTTTGTAATTGGCTTCATCAATTCTACGATATCTACGATTTGAAAACGACCTTGTTTTGATTTTTTTATTGGCTTCTGACCAGTAATCATCATCATGGGCATTGCTCCTAATTGCGCATAAGCAGCGGGGGTTGTGAAATTAGTCGCTCCTGGTCCAAGTGTTGCTAGGCAAACACCTGGTTTGCCCGTTAGACGGCCATACGTTGCCGCCATAAAACCAGCCCCTTGCTCGTGTCGGGTCAAGACTAACTTGATTTTTGAATTTTTCATGGAGTCAAGAAAATCAAGGTTCTCCTCTCCAGGGATTCCGAAAATATACTCTACCCCTTCATTTTCAAGCGCTTTTATAAATAGATCTGATGCTTTCATAGTTTTTTTAGACTGAACACTATTTGATTGATACTCAATGTACTAATCGAAACCGAAGAAACCAAGGTATTAGAGATCACAAAATGTTACAACAATCTTTATTTACTCAATGGCCCACTAATAAGAAGAATCAATAATACCACTAGGGTCGCTAAAACAATTATCATTTTCAACACCTGCTTGATTGTATGTATTCTATCCGATTTAATCGTTTTTCGCCTTAGTTCTTCAAGTTGTTGATTGTTCAGTCTTTTGTCTGTGAATATTAATTTCCTTCCTTTAAGGGCAGAACTATGACCCTTCATTCTCTCAAATGCACTTACTTTTCTAACAAGACCTCTATTATTTTTTAGAGATTTATTCATTGCATCTAATGCTCCAAATCCTCCTCCTGACATATAATGTTGTTTATAAATGAATTACTAGCAACATATTACTATAGCACATTTGACACCATTTCGAATATAACAAACTACTATTACAATAAAAAATTTATGTCGTACTAAGGAAACTAACAGACAAGTGTGCTATTGGTAAATAGTAGCCCCTAACATGAGTGGAAAATCAATATATCTATGATTTTTTGCTGAGTTTAGTTAATATAAATAAAGCTCATGGACTACTATTCATGAGCTTTATTCTACTTTTTTCAGACTACATTCTTCTACAAATTTCCGTATTTTTCACTGTAGCCCAGCATTTGCTTTGTGAAATCAGTAGGGTATTCAATGGTTACATCTGTTATCACCCCATTGTCATCCATCACAGGGACTAAAACAGGGTTGATAAATCCACCATAAGGAGCAGATTTTAATTTCTCGGCTCTTTCCAATACCTCTGCATGCAATTCTTGATCTACTTTTACTCCGTAATTCTCAATCAAGTTTTTTCCAGCTTCATAATCACCTTCCGATTTAATGCGTTGGATTTCTCGTAGTAATTCACCAAACAAATTTTGCAATTTCTGATAATCGTTTACTACAAAATAGGTTTTTCCATCACGTTCTTTTCTTTCAATCACGTTATCGGCTTGTCCTTTTTCATACGCCCATTTCGCAATCATTTGACGGTTACGCATGTGTGCTTCTTCTACATCAGCCCCTACTTCTAGTCTTCTCAATTGCAACATCAACCCATTACGGATGTATCCATCATACTCTTCTTTCCCTACCTCTAAGCTGGGAACAAGACCTAACTCTACTAATTTTTCATCCATCAAAAAGTAAAGTGCCACTAAATCAGCTCTTCCTTCTTCTAGGGCAGAAGCATAGTTTTTCAATGTTTCCTTTGGCGTTCCTATTCCAGGGTTCAATTTTCCAGAAGCATGTCCAACTACCTCATGTAAAGCGGTGTGCATTTTGTCGCCAATTTCGCTAAATTCTTTTGCTCGTTTAATTTCAGCTTCATCAAAAGCAAATTCTTCCAAAAAACCTGAACTTCCTGCTTTACCATAGGCATCAACAATATTCCCTAAACTTACTGATTTGGATCCATGCTTAGCACGTATCCAGTTAGCATTAGGTAAGTTTACACCAATAGGAGTAGATGGAGAAGCATCACCTGCTTCACCTGCAACATTTACCACTTTATAGCTTACACCAACTACACTTTCTTTTTTATGCTCCGTCATAATAGAGGAGTTGTCTTCGAACCACTGCACATTATCAGCCAATACTTGCATTCTTGATGAGGCATCGAAATCATTAATTTCAATAATACTTTCATACGAACCGCGGTATCCTTTTGGGTCGTTATACACTTCAATAAAGCTATTGATATAGTCAATATCTCCTTCTGTAGCTTCTACCCAAGCAATGTTGTATTCATCCCATGTTTCAAGGCTTCCCGTTTTATAATATTCGATAAGTAAATCGAAAGCCTTTTGCTGTTTTTCATTTTCAGCTACACCAGAAGCTTTTTCTAACCAACCAATTATTTTTTCAATAGCAGCTCCATATAGCCCTCCCACTTTATAGACTTCTTCTTTTAAACTTCCATCATCAGCTCTTACAATTTTAGAATTAAGCCCATACGATAATGGTTCAGCATCTTTAGCTTCCATTTTTGCAGCATAAAATGCATCTACCTCTTCCTCTGTAATATCAGGGCCATAAAAATTTATAGCAGAACCTAATAACAATCCTTTTTCGGGATCAAGATTTACTTTTTTTGCGTCTTTTTCTTCATCAAATAGTATTTCGACTATCTCTCCTGATAATTCAGTTTGAGTTGCTAACTGTAAAGCCTGAAAATATTCTATTGAAAAATCGGGCATAATTTTATCATTTGAATAATGATGATGAATGCCGTTTGAAAACCAAACTCTTTTCATATATACCATGAAATTTTTCCAGTTTTCATTTTCTTTATCTCCTTCGTAGGTACGTACTATGTTTTCAAGTGCCTTTCGGATGGCTAGATTATGTCTGTAATTTTGATCCCACATAATATCTCTTCCTTCAAGCCCCGCTTGTGTGAGATAATACACCAATTCTTTTTGCTTTACAGTTAGTCTATCAAAACCAGGGATTTTGTAACGAATGATTTTTAAATCTGCGAACTGCTCTGAAAAGTATTCAAAGTCTTCAATGGATTCAGCTTCTATAATTTTCTCATCTTGTTGAGGGCTACAGCTAAATACCAGAACTGTTAAAAACAGTATCCAATAATTGTGTTTAAGTAATTTCATTGGTCGTTAGTTTAGTTTGTATAATTCTACAGCGAACTTAAGATAAGATTTAGTAAATATCAAATAGAATCGTCATCTAAACTAAGATTTACGAACATGACCATACTGTAAAAAAAGCATGTCTGAATGAATATATATAAACGTATTAATAAACGTTTATGACGCTACACATCAATATGTATTAATTGGGCTTACACCAATATTTCCTGCCATATCTAATGCCATAAATATCATTTTATTATTGGATGATTTTTTTATAAAAGGCACACCAACAGCTGTAATCGTTTCAATATTTGTTGACCCTTCTACGCCCTCCATTGAAGCATCTCCACATAAAAGATTTGAAGAAGGTATTATCTGACTTTCTGTTTCTTCTGGCGTTTTCCAATACAATTTACAACCAGCGTCACCAGTATAATCCCAAAAACCCATGTGAATGGAATAGACAGAGTCTTTCTCTAAGTATATTCCTATTCCTCTTTGAGTACCCATACTAAAATCACCATGATCCCAAACAATCAATTTATTGTCGACCATCAAAAAGCCAGCATCGTCAGCATCTAAATAAAAATAATAGGTTCCACTTTTTTCTACCGTTTTAACCCAACCAATCCATTCTGCAGACCAGTAATCTTCATTTATTCCATCTCCAGGATCAAATCCATTATCAAAATCTATTTTAGCGTCTATCCTTTCTAATGCCACATCTCCCTGCCAGTAAGAATAATTTTCAGTTTCAGGGCGATTTTTAGTTCTTTTTCCTTCGTATATTACCTTGTTATTTTTATTTCTATAAAACCCCTTTAGCCCATTGGTTCCATTCCATGTTTTCCCATCATCATTGGAATAAATATATTGGGGATTAACTGTTGTATTTAGCCCTGGAGCTAAATCACGTACTTTAATAGTACAATCTGAAGTATTTCCTTCTTTTCCACTACTAAGCGAATAATCAGACCATTCTGCTGGAGCTGTATTGTCGTACATGACAAATGGGCCACGAATGATATCATCTTTCCGGGCCCTGAAACAAGGAGGGTTTGGCATTTCATAAGGGTGGAAATCCCATAATTTACATTTATTTTCTCCGCCTAATTTGTCTAAATATTTTACTTGGGGTGGGAAGATATCTTGTGGAAATGGCTCTGCTAAAAAGGGACCTTCTTCTTCTGGTAAAAAATCTTTGCCTCCCAACCATGATTCAGGGTTGTCCCAAACAAAATGTGATGGAAATGACCAAATTATTTCCACTTTGCTTACCCAATCATTACCTCCTTCTTCCCTCAAATCATAAAGTGCCTGACTTGCAATCCTACCTAGTGCTCCATGATCGGAAGGAGTGTCTATAAAATCAGGAATCATTAGACCATCAGGCTTATAAGTAGTGTATAACTTTTTAATATCCTCCGATAGTGACGCATAGGTATATGGTACGCTCTCCTTATAACTAAGCCCATAACAATATCTTGGAGCGTCTACATTGTAGGGTGACTCATTACATTCCGTTATAGGGTTAAGGTATTGTAAGTTTCTATCTTCCCACATTTTAAACAATCCGCCATCAGGATAGCCTAAGAATATAAGATTCTTATCTGTATCTAACCCTAAAGAGGCAAGCCCGGGTATGCTCCTATATGCCATCCGATCGTATCCTCGATCTATCATATCAACATCGCCATCGTTATCAAAGTCTACCCCATCTGAACTATTTTCCCAATCTGGATACGTCCATTTATTGGCATCACCAGCTGTTGCAATAACAACGATCAACGTATCTGTGGATTGTATCCTATCAAATATCCATCCCGCTTTAAAATATATTTCATCATCTGGGTGAGCGTGTATAAACATGTAAACCTTGCCATAGGTCTCAGAAATATTGACACAAGAAATAATTGTAGTTAAAACTAATAAACTGATGATCTTTCGAAAATCCTTAATAATTGTTAGCATAATATGTCTTGTCATTTTAATTATAATTTACATATTCAAACCTCGTGAATTAATTTCAAAATTTGATACGTCTATTTGGCAGTAATGCCATTGCAATGTAGATGGCTTCACCTTATTAGAAAACACCAAACTAATTAGATTTTTGGTTTTCAGCAAGTACACAGAAATAAAAGATGGATGGATAAACCTAGCTTCCCTTACAGACAGCTCTTTAGTTAATTTTAAATTTACAAATATCGTGATTACTTGAAATCAGTAGCTTTTTTCAATAAGTTGAGCAGCTTCTCTGTCTCCAACTTTACTTTTCCATCCTCCCAATGTAGTAACTGAATAAACACTTTACACACCTCATTTATTTCGACAGGAATAGCGTCTGGCTCGAAAAATAATTTCCCTGTTCTACGCACAAAAAAATCTTCCAATGTACATGCCCCTTCTTTTTGAATAGAAAACTGTGCTTCGGCCGAAGCCAAATACTTGTAGTTCTTTTCTTTATAAATCGCAACAATTTCTTCTGTTTGAGTTCCATAAGTGGTTACTAAATAATTAGTTTTAGCAATAGGAATGTTTGATTTTTTCAGAAATACTGCCGTTTTTCTGAAAAAATCATTTACCTCTCTAGCGCGTTTAAAATTAGCCCCTACTAAACGAATTCTTCTTGTTCTACACTTGCGTGTAACCTTTTGTTTATCACAAATATGACGCACCACTTTCTTGGCCATTAAGCGATAACCTGTAAGCTTCCCTCCGGTTATGGATATTAATCCTGACGTAGACACAAACATTTCATCTGTTCTTGAAATTTCGGAAGGACTTTTCCCTTCTTCGTGTATAAGCGGTCGTAACCCCGACCATGATGAAATAACATCCTTTACTACCAATTGAACTGAAGGAAACATCGCATTTACTGCTTGTAACAAATATTTAACATCTGCAAGGCGCACATCAGGAGCATTTATTTCTCCTTCATAAAAAGTATCGGTAGTACCTATGTATGTCACTCCCAACCTAGGAATAGCGAAAATCATTCTACCATCATCCACATCAAAATAAACTGATTGATTAAGTGGGAATTTATCTTTCTCCACCACTATATGTACTCCTTTAGTAAGGTGAAGACGTTTGTGTTTTAAAGAATTATCTTTTTCACGAAGTTGATCTGCCCACGGCCCTGTGGCATTTACTACATATTTCGACTTAATCGTTATATTTTGGTTACTTAGGACATCTTTCGCCTTTACACCTACAACTCTTCCTTCATCATAAATCAATTCTTCACAGGCTACGTAATTAACTGCTACTGCGCCTCTTTGGGCTGCTGTTTTAAGTACTTCAATCGTTAGTCGAGCATCGTCTGTTCGGTATTCAGCATAATACCCTGCTCCAGTAACGACATCATTTCTAAGAAGAGGTTCAACCGACAACGCACGCTTTTTACTCAACATTACTCTTCGATCGTCACGCCTCACCATCGCTAAAAGATCATAAAGCCACAAACCAAATGAAGCAGCTCTTTTACCATACGTGCCGTTTTCAATGAGAGGCAACAACATTTTTTCTGGGCGCACCAAATGTGGTGCATTTCGAAAAGCTACAGCACGCTCTAGACCAGTATCACGAACAAGTTTTAACTCTAAATTTTTCAGGTACCGTAACCCTCCATGTATTAATTTTGTCGACTTACTACTTGTCCCTGATGCAAAGTCGGTTTTTTCAATTAACGCTACTGAAAAACCTCTCGACACTGCATCTAATGCAATACCTGCTCCCGTAATTCCTCCACCCACAATTAAAACATCTACTTCGTTTCCTGTTATCGTATGAATTAACTCTTCTCGATATAAAACTGAATACGGCATGTGATTCGATATTTAATGATCCACCCAATTCATTGTTCTACTAATGGCTTTTTCCCAACCACTGTATAATCTCTTTCTTTTCTCTTCATCCATTTGCGAACAAAAAGTCTTTTCAACACGTTTATTTTCAGACAGCTTACTCATATCCCAAAGACCCACTGCAATACCTGCTAAATAAGCCGCTCCTAAAGCGGTTGATTCTATAATTACAGGTCTCACCACATCTACATTTAAAATATCGGCTTGGAATTGCATTAACACATCATTAGCGCACGCACCACCGTCCACTTGCAATTTTTGCAACTCAATGGAAGAATCTTTTTGCATGGCGGTTAACACATCTTTGGTTTGGTAGGCCAAGGAATCTAAAGTAGCGCGTATTAAATGAGACTTACCTGTATCACGAGTAAGACCAAAAATAGCACCACGTGCATACATATCCCAATAGGGTGCTCCAAGTCCTGCAAAAGCAGGCACCACATACACCTCTTCCGAATCATCTGTTTTGGATGCAAAATAGGCTGAATCGGGTGCTTCATCAATTAATTTTAAGCCATCGCGAAGCCATTGAATAGCAGCACCTGCAATAAACACACTTCCTTCCAATGCGTAAGTAATTTTCCCATTAATTCCCCAAGCAATTGTCGTTAGCAACCCTGATTTTGAAGAAATTTTTCCTTCACCCGTATTCATTAACATAAAACAGCCTGTGCCATAGGTGTTTTTTGCTTCTCCTGCTTCAAAGCAAGTTTGTCCAAATAATGCCGCTTGCTGATCGCCCGCCACACCACAAATAGGGATACTTTTATTATTGAGGGTGGTCTCACCAAACCTCCCCGATGAGTCCTTTACCTCGGGGAGCATATTTCGAGGAATATCCAATTCCTCCAACATTTTATCATCCCACGATAACGTATTTATATTAAACAACATGGTTCGTGAAGCATTGCTATAGTCGGTAGCATGAACTTTGCCATTTGTCAATTTCCACATTAACCATGTATCAATTGTTCCCATCAACAGCTCCCCGCGGTTTGCTCTCTCTCTCACCCCTTCCACATTCTCCAAAATCCATTTCACTTTAGTTCCTGAGAAATAAGCATCAATTACAAGGCCCGTATTCTCTTTCACATACTCCGACAGGCCTTTCTTTTTCAACGATTCACAAATATCAGAAGTGCGTTTATCTTGCCAAACAATGGCATTATAGACTGGCTTTCCAGTAATATTATCCCATACAACGGTTGTTTCACGCTGATTGGTGATACCAATCGCTTTAATTTCAGCAACCGACACCCCACTTTCCTCTATCACTGTTTCCAATACTTCATATTGCGTTTTCCATATTTCTTCTGCATTATGTTCAACCCAACCAGATTCTGGAAATATTTGAGTAAATTCTTTTTGCGAAACAGCCGTAATTTGAGCATTTTGATCAAATAGTATGGCGCGTGAACTAGTAGTACCTTGATCGAGAGCGAGAATATAATTCATGTAAAATTTATATTTAGTCTTATGACATTTGTTAAAACATTCTAAAAAGTTACCTATATTACTGCTATTAATTTATTTTAAAAAATAGTAAACCAAGAGTATCTCTTAAATATACTAAAATGACTGAATCCTTATTTGATTTTTATACAACTGACGGACTATGCTTAAAAGGTGTTGATTGGAGCATTGACAACCCAAAAGCAGTAATTGCACTAGTACATGGGCATGGAGAACATAAAATGCGGTACCAACATGTAGCTAAGTTTTTTAGCACACATGATATTGCAATGGTAGCACTTGATCTTCGTGGGCATGGTAAATCAGAAGGAAAAACGGGTCATACACCCAGTTACGATCAATGGCTGAGTGATATTGAACACTTCTTAATGGAAGTACGCAACAGGTATACCGAAATTCCATTGATCCTGTACGGACACAGCATGGGCGGAAATATAGTTACTAATTACTTACTTCGGAAAGAGTCCAATGATATAAAAGCCGCAATCGTAACTGATCCTTTGTTTCGAATAGCTTTTGAGCCTCCTAAATGGAAAATTATGGTAGGCAATTTGATGGCGAACATTTGGCCATCACTTACACAACCAACGGGATTAAATGAAGAAGACATCTCTTCTGATCCAAATGAAGTGGATAACTATAAAAATGATCCACTCGTTCATAACAAAATGTCAACCCGGATGTTTGTAGATGTATTTGCAGCAGTAGAATGGGCAATGGACAATGCAAAAAAGTTGACCACTCCAACATTGATGATGCACGGCCTAGCCGATGAAATTACCTCCTCAAAGGGCAGCGAAGAATTTGCTCAAAAAAGTAATGATCAGGTTACACTACAATTATGGGAGGGTATGTGTCACGAAATACACAATGAAGTAGACCGTTTAAAAGTATTCGAGCATGAATTAGCATGGCTAAATTCACATATATAACACCTTATATCACTAACTACACACTTATAGGATTTTTTAAGAAAATTGTGTTAAAAACCCTCGCTGTAACAACTATTTTAGTTTAGCAAATGTTTATTGAATCTGCCTCAGGGTAACATATACGGTGAAACATAAATTCTAATTGAATTCATCTATGTTATTATCAAAACAATCAATATCATTTATGATAGTGTAATAAAAGAAGTAAGTAGTATTACATTCTAATTCATAAAAAAACAGCACAACATGAAAAAACTTATAGTATTCAGCTTCATGCTCGTCTTAGGTACATTATTTCAAGCATGTCAGGAAAAAAACGACCAAGAAGTAGTAGCAGATGGTCAATCAGGCGCTACTAAAAAGAGTAATTCGAATATGAAAGCTACCAGTAATAGCGATTGGTGGCCTAATCAATTAAACCTTAGTATTCTTCGTCAAAATTCTTCTTTGTCAAACCCTATGGGGCAAGATTTCAATTATATCGAGCAATTTAATAGCTTGGATTATGAAGCATTAAAAAAAGATATTCGTGACGTGATGACACAGTCACAAGATTGGTGGCCAGCAGATTTCGGTCACTACGGTGGTTTATTTATAAGAATGGCTTGGCATAGTGCTGGCACCTATCGTACAGGTGACGGACGTGGCGGTTCTCGTGCAGGACAACAACGTTTTGCCCCATTGAATAGCTGGCCAGATAATGCCAATCTAGATAAAGCAAGACGTTTGTTATGGCCTATCAAGCAAAAGTATGGCAATAAAATTTCGTGGGCAGATTTGATGGTACTTACAGGAAATGTCGCCCTTGAATCTATGGGATTTAAAACATTCGGTTTTGCAGGAGGTAGAGCTGATGTTTGGGAACCTGAAATGGATGTGTATTGGGGAGCTGAAGACAAGTGGTTGGATGACAAGCGGTATTCTGGAGATCGTGAACTTGAAAATCCTTTAGCTGCCGTGCAAATGGGATTGATTTATGTGAATCCTGAAGGGCCAAATGGCAACCCCGACCCAGTTCTTGCTGCAAAAGACATACGTGAAACGTTTGGTAGAATGGGGATGAATGATGAAGAAACGGTAGCATTAATTGCTGGAGGACATACGCTTGGAAAAACGCATGGTGCAGGTCCAGCCTCACATGTTGGTGCGGAACCCGAAGCGGCAAGTATTGAAGAACAAGGGTTAGGGTGGAAAAGTACATATAAATCAGGTAAAGGAACTGATGCCATCACATCTGGATTGGAAGTAACTTGGACATCAACACCAGCCAAATGGAGTCATTTATTCTTTTTTAATTTATTTGAAAACGAATGGGAATTGACCAAAAGTCCAGCTGGAGCACACCAATGGGTAGCCAAAGACCCAAAAATGATGGTACCCGATGCTTTTGATAGTGAAAAAATGCATAAACCTACCATGCTAACAACAGACTTATCATTACGATTTGATCCTGTTTATGAAAAAATATCAAGGAATTTTCTAGATAATCCAGACAAATTTGATGACGCTTTTGCTCGTGCTTGGTTCAAACTAACACATAGAGATATGGGCCCTCGAACTGCCTATGTTGGCCCAGAAGCACCAACGGAAGACCTAATTTGGCAAGACCCTATTCCTGCTATTCATCATGAAGTGATTAATGAAAAGGATATCTCAGCATTGAAAGCGACCCTTCTAAACTCAGGTTTATCTATCAGCGAAATGGTATCCACTGCTTGGGCTTCGGCATCTACCTACCGAGATTCTGACAGAAGAGGTGGTGCTAATGGTGCTAGAATCCGTTTATCTCCCCAAAAAGATTGGGAAGTAAATAACCCTAAGCAATTAGAAAAAGTATTGGGTATACTTGAACAAATCCAAAGTGATTTTAATGCTAAATCGAATACGAAGAAAGTCTCTATAGCTGACTTAATTGTATTGGCAGGCTGCGCAGGAGTAGAAAAATCGGCTACTAATGCTGGATTTGATGTAAAAGTGCCATTTACGCCAGGCAGAATGGACGCCACTCAAGAGCAAACAGACATTGCCTCTTTTGGACTCCTTGAACCTATGGCTGATGGTTTTAGAAATTATTTAAAAACTCAATACACGATATCTACTGAAGAGTTACTGATCGACAAAGCACAATTACTTACGCTATCTGCTCCTGAAATGACAGTACTAGTAGGCGGAATGCGTACACTTAATGCCAATTTCGATGGCTCAACGCATGGTATTTTTTCCTCAAACAAAGAGGCCCTCACTAACGACTTCTTTGTTCACCTTTTGGATATGAGTACTGAATGGAAGGCCAGTTCTGACACAAAAGAAGAATTTGAAGGTAGCGATCGAAAAACGGGAGAAGTGAAATGGACGGCCACTCGTGCAGACCTCATTTTTGGTTCAAATTCTGAATTGAGAGCTTTAGCAGAAGTATATGCTAGTGATGATGCCAAAGAGAAATTTGTAAACGACT
>Ga0224506_10001911_pt1 | contig 14632 bp, 22 predicted proteins | sample SF_Jan12_sed_USG_2_FD_169108 | JGI IMG/M metagenome (GOLD analysis project Ga0224506, IMG submission 169108) | Sediment microbial communities from San Francisco Bay, California, United States - SF_Jan12_sed_USGS_8_1 | ecosystem: Environmental > Aquatic > Marine > Sediment | place: USA... | reverse complement strand
GACCCAGAAAAGTTTCGGGAAAAACGTCGAGCCACACAAGAAGAACTAAGAAACAGGATCATCCAAGCGAGAAACGTTTTACCGAAGGTGCAGATGCCTGAAAAGCTTCTTGAAGCAGTATGTAAAGCCTGCTTAAACCTGAAGGTCGATGGCGTAAGACCTGACATCGTGATAAGCAAAGCCGCATGTACCCTCGCGGCGTTTGAAGGAAGAACAGAGGTCACTCCAGACGACATCATAGTGGCCTCAGAACTCGCTTTAAGTCACAGAACCAGAGAAGGAGGCTTTTTAGATCCAGCTCCACCCGAAGAGATCAAGAAAATCCTGAAAACAGCGATCAAAGAGGCTGGCTACAAAGAGAAAATAGAGTCTATTAAAGGCGATGAAAAGGCCAAGGGACGGGCAATACTCTGGTACAGAGGGAAGGAGAGCTCGAAGAAGGAAAACTTCCTTAGGAAACATGAAAGGCTTCGGGACCTCATGTCAAAGATGTCCCAAGTTTTTGCCACCTTCAACAGGATGCTCGGCATGGTGACCTTCGGATTTGCAAAGAAACTAAAGAAGGCTATAAAGGGTGCCCCATCCGTAAAGGGTGTTCTCAGAGGCGCAACCGTTACCTCAGACGAGTCACCGGAGAAAGAAGAAATCGGCTTAGGTCAAGATGAGGGAATTCCCTCGGTTGGTCGCGCGTCAGAATCACCGGAAGTTGATAAAGGCTTCTCTGTGCTCACCAAGATCAAGGGAAGCGTTCTTGCACCCTTCAAACTCTTTTTCAGCGTGGGTCAACCTCCCACTAGAAAACTTAGCAGTTACGCTGGGAGAAGGGCGGAAACGGTGACCACCCTTCATCGCGGTAGACCCTCTGGATGGAGGCTCCCCCACAACAAACCGAAGGATATCCATCTGCCAGCCACGATTAGGGTTGCGGCGAGGAGACAGAGAAACAGGGAGAAGCCCTTTGAAACAGCACTCAAGATATGCTTAGAAGATGTGCGCGAAAAGGTGAGACTCTACAAGGCTCCAATGACCATTGTCCTGGTTATAGACCTAAGCGGATCAATGTTGTTCAGCATTGAGGCTGTGAAGGAAGCCCTGTTAAAACTCCACGGAGACGCCTACAGATACAGAGACCGAGTGGGAATCGTAGCGCTCAAGGAAACCGGAGCAGTTGTTGTTCAGCATCCGATAACAAATCTCCGAGTTGTGGCAAAGAGGCTATTGAGACTTCGGATCAGCGGCGGCACTCCCTTGGCAACAGGAATGCTAAAAGCATTAGAGGTTCTAAAGGAGGCCAAGCGAAGGGACTCGTCGACGATACCGGTCATGGTGATTATAACCGACGGGAGCGCCAACGTGCCTCTCTCAAGGAGCCTAGAAACAAGCGAAATCCGCAAGTTTGACGAGGTTAGTATCGCTACCAGACAGTATGAAGATTTGGCCGTGAGAGACGTGTTGTCTGTTTCCAAAATGATCAGAAGGGAAAGAGTTCACACCATTGTAGTGAACACAAATCCCCATTTCTTAGGACGAGAAACCTATGGGTTTGCCGTGACCGAATTTATCGCCTCAACCACAAAGGGCAGGCTACACGTGGTTGGAAGAGCGGCGCGTGATGAGGAACTCGTCAAGAGTATAGTTAACCAAATAGCTGAAGACCAACGGCTGATCGCTCACGAGGCTTCTCTCTCCTTAAAGTTTGCATAAAATAGTCGAAAGTTGCTCCTTGACCTTACCATGTTAAAGGCAACGTTATTGCTTTCTTTCCTTTATGATGAAAACGTTTTCTTTTCCAGAGATCACGCGAAACTCTTCTTTTAGCTCTGCCTTGTGTAGAAATTTTCGAAGAAGCACCCGCAGATAGGTTTTCGGGGGCACCTCTCCTCCGTTCTCATAGTTTAGGATTATCTCGCTACGCGCAACGTCTATTTTTGCTTCAACCTTTCCTTCTAGAAATTCTGCAAGATCATTTATGTTTTCATCATTCTTGCCGCGAAGTTCAGATATTTTAATCATGAAAGTTGACATGTTCGCCTAGCCTCTTAGAGTTAGCTTTTCAACTAGCACGTCGATTTTGGTTAAGACAGCTTGTAGAGTTCTGTTCGACATGACCGCTCTCCATGCCAGCTCATTGTTGAATGGCGTTGCTCTTTTTCTGTTACGGTGACTAATGTATTAGAGCTTTGTCTCTCTCATGTCTATGGTTTCATGAGTTGCTGGTCCTGTTGAGATCAATGTAACTGGAACCTCAAGCTTTGTCTCGATATCCGAGATGAAATCCTTTGCTTGGGTGCTCAACTCTTCATAACTCTTAATTCCACGACACTCTGGATAAAGTTTATCTATACAAGTTAACGCGATCTGGGTTGCGCTGTTTATCCTCAGAGCTCTTTTTGCTATTTCAAAGTCGAAGCGCCCAACCCTCCTTATTCCACCCGGTCGCTCGTACACGATGGCCGTCTCAGCTTCTTCCAAACCAAGTTGCTTAATCTCCTCAAACGAGTACTCATTTGCTAACGGTCCTGGGCTGGCTCTTGTCACATAGGATTTAAAGGCAACGACAACATCGTTGACCTTCAACGGTCCTATTCCCGCGTCTGCAGCAAGAGTGCAGGCTGTTGTATCCTTCGATGTTACGTAGGGGTATGTGCCATGAAGCAGTGATAGACTGCAGCCTTGTGACCCCTCAATCAGGACACTTCCGCCCCCCTCTAAGACATCGTTTAACTCATCTGAGACATTTGTTAGGAATGGCTCAAGTTCGTCGATGTCCTCTGCGATCTTAAGAATTCTATTTGCTCTATCGGCATTAGCCGGCCCGCAACCCATCCCCATGGTCTTTATCTTGCCTGTAAAGTGCTCGGATGAATGCTCAGCTTTTATGTGTCTCTTTTCGATTATGCCGCATTGTCTGTCGATCCAAATTCTTTTCTGCGTTTTTGTCTTCTCAATTTCTTTAAGGAATATTTCAGGGTTGACTAGTACTCCTGCTCCAATGAATAGTTTCGCGGTTTCGCATACAAATGCGCAGGTGATTTGTCTGAGATCGTATCTTTTCCCTTCAAAAATGAAGCCATGCTCTGCATTTGGTCCGACTCCGGTCCTAACGGCGGCGTCCGGTTTGTCGGTAGAACTTAGGTACGCGACAACCTTCCCTTTTCCCTCGTCACCCCAGAAACCGCCGCAGAGTATCGTGCATGACATGATGTATCCCACAGCCTTTTCAACATGACGCTTTTTGCTCTTAAATTTTGTCGTTATTGCATTGTCAAAATTATCAAGATGCTAGATCACCTGTCTATGTCTTGTAAGGACACGGAAAATCTTTTCTTGCTTAAACCTTTCTAAACTCCTCTCTCATATCCACAATTTCCAACGCATCAGGTCCTGTGCCGATCAGTGTCACTGGCAATTTTATTTCCTTCTCGACCTTTTCGATGAACCTTTTTGCTTCCCGCGAGAGCTCTTCATAAGACTTGACTCCCCTGCACTCTGGGAACGACACATCGATCTTCGTTACTGCTGCCTGTGTAGCTCCGTTTAACATGACCGCTCTCCTTGCCAACTCATAATTGAAGGGGGCTGCCCTTCTTCTTCTTCCGGTTACGGTGGCGATTTCAGCCCAATTCCTTTTCTTAGCTTCCTCCCACGACAATTCGTTTGGGAGAGGACCTGCGCCAACTCGAGTTGTGTACGATTTGAACACAATGATGACATCACTGACTTTTGTGGGTCCAACCCCAACATCTGAGCACGCGGCTGAGGCTGTCACGTCCTTAGAGGTGCAGTATGGGTAAGTTCCATGATAGAGGGAAAGATAGGTTCCCTGGGTTCCCTCGATTAATACGTTCTTTCCCTCACTAATCGCTACATTTACCTCGAGCGGGACATCTGTCAGAATTTTCTCAAGATCGGGCATATCACGTGCGAGTTTGACCATTCGCAAAGCTCTTTCTGCGTTGCATGGTCCAGTACCTGAACCTGTTGTTCTTATTTTTTCAGCGAGATGCCCCATCTTATCGGCTTCAATGTGTTTAGATTCAATAATCGCACATTGAGGATCAACACCGACCCTGTCTTCAGATTTGGTTAACCGTATCTCTTGAAGGAGAATCTTAGGGCTTATGACAACACCAGGGCCCATTAACAAGCGGCATTTATTGTAGACAAAGGCGCTAGGTAGCATCCGCATCTTATACTTTTTGCCCTCGTAGACCACGGTGTGGCCTGCATTAGGACCTACGCCTGCTCTTACAGCCACTGCAATTTTGTCTTTAAGTGATAAATATGAGCTGACCTTGCCCTTGCCAGTGTCTCCAAAGAAGCCACAAATCAAAACAGTGCAAGGCATTTTGTTTCCTCCACATTTTAACAGTTACGTGTCATTTCTTATTAGTTTTTTGTAAGTAATAGACGCAAGAATGTGAAAATATTGATTGCCTGTCGAGTTCTATCACAGCTTTCCCGAGCTCTGACGACTCTTGTGCTCATCATCCAAAACCCGATTTGAACACGCTTTGACTAAGACTTTTGACAAAAACCCGATTCTCTCATGCTTCTCCTTCTAGAATGAGGTCCTTTCCCTTGTTAGAATCTTAAGAACGTAGAGCAAAAAAAGGAATTTTATATACCCTGCAAATGACCCAGTGTGCGTTTCAAACTAAATACGGATTCTTTCTTTCGAGAATCTCTCTTATTTCAGAGCTTGAACAGATATACTCTGATTCTAACCATGTTTCTACACGTAGTTGTCGAAGGATATTTTCCGGTCTGGAGAGAGAAGGAATGTTAAGCAGCCTCTCCATTAGGTCTGCTAGAATCTTATACTTCTTGGCCAACTTTTCCATATTCTCATTTCCCCTTTCTCTTTCAACAACACCTATGTCTAAAGAACTATATTTACCTCTCGTTTTAGTAGAGAAATTCATCCAAGTCTATAACCACTGGAATACAGAATCAATCATAGAATTTTAATACCTTCTCTAACAGCTCGAAGTCTATTCTCCATGCGCGAATACTTTAAGCTCATAGAAGCTAGAGTTCAGAAAAGTTTAAGGACGGTGAAGGATGACTAGATTGAACAAGTTAGGTGACGTTATGCTAACGAGAGAAGAAGCTCTCAACTTGATCAAAAAGAACGTCATGAAAAGGAACATTGTCTACCACATGCTTGCCGTAGAAGCCATCATGAGGAGTCTAGCAAAACATTCTGGAGAGGATGAACAACTCTGGGGGCTAACTGGCTTGCTCCATGACATTGACTATGGGAAAACGGAAGGCAAACCAGAGAAGCATAGTATTCTGGCTGAAGAAATTCTAAAGGAATTAGTTCCTGCGGAGCTTATTAAAGCCATAAAAGCCCACAACTTTCAGCACACCCATATTAAACCAGAAACTAGGATGGAAAAAGCCTTAATCGCCTGTGATGCCATCTCAGGTCTACTTGTTGCTTGCGCTTTGGTGATGCCATCAAAGAAACTGGCAGATGTGAAGGTTAAGACGGTTATGAAGAAATTTAAGGATAAGGACTTTGCCAGAGGAGCTAACAGGGAAAGAATGCTCTTTTTTGAGGAAATTGGAATTCCCCGAGAAAAGTTCTTTGAAATTGCTTTGAACGGACTGAGGAATATCTCTTCAGAAATAGGTCTATAGAATTCATCTCATTTCCAGTTGGCTAACGGAAAACGGTCATTTTGTTCAACTCTCGTGTCAAACTCTTTCAGGTAAGAACTGTTATAGCTCTTCGGCTGGAAGCGCTGCCAGGGTCTCGGTTTTATAGATGGATGTTGCCGCTCGCAGGATGAAGTCTTTGGCTGCTCGGAGGTCGGGTGCCTCAAAGAGGATGGCTCCGTCGTAACGTCCAAACAAGAGGTAAACACCGTGGATTCTGATGCCTGCTGGCGGGGTCACCGATCTGATTCTTTTTAGGGTGCCGGTTTGATCCCCGGATCTGCCTGGGAAGCCCTCCATTAATGTTAAAAACAACATGTTCATTCGCCTCTCTAAACGCAATTATGCGGGTTGTTTGCTTAAAGCTGTTTCACATATCAAGAGCGAAGGGGTCGCAGCTTAGCGAGCAGCCAGCTCGATTGAGGGCGGTGTCCCTTTGGAAAACGTAATATCGCTAAAAAGGCATAGCGTCGTTAGAGCTGGGAAGACCTTGGAAGTGTTTGAGGCAATCAAAACCAGAAGAAGCATCCGAGCCTTCACGAACGAGGAAGTTTCAGAAGAAGAGGTACGGAAGTTGATAGACGCCGCCAGACATGCTCCGTCAGCTGGAAACATTCAACCTTGGGAGTTCGTAATCGTGAGGGATCCCGAAAGAAAGCATAGGCTAGCGGTGGCCGCACTAAATGAAACGTTCATTGAGGAGGCCCCCGTCGTAATTGTTGTTTGCGCAAATGAGGTGCAATCTGGGTTGGGGTACGGTGCTCGGGGTATTGCTCTCTACTGTTTGCAAGACACTGCTGCGGCGACACAGAATATGTTGTTGGCTGCGTGCGCCTTAGGACTTGGAACGTGTTGGGTGGGAGCCTTTTATGAGGAAGATGTTAGAAAAGTGGTGAAGGTTCCCAAAGGGGTGAGACCTGTCGCCATCGTTCCGGTTGGGCATCCAGCTGAGAAACCGAATCCTAGGCCGAAAAGGTCAATAAGCGAGATCGTCCGCTACGAAATGTTTTAAGAAGGAATGTGGCCGGACGCGATTCTACTAGTCGTGGTTGACGATTTCATTGACTATCTTCTTAACTCTTCTTTCTATCTCATCCCTAATTTGTCGAACTTTTTCTATTGGTTTACCTTTTGGGTCTTCAAGCTCCCAGTCCACTACTTTCTTAAGTAGCGGAGCTGGACAGAAATCCTGAGCGTCACACCCCATTACCACTACTACATCTGCTTCTTGAACCATCTTCGTGTTGAGAGATTTTGGCTTATTTTTCGATATGTCGATTCCTTTCTCTTGCATGACATGGACAACCATTGGATTAACCTCATTTGATGGCATGGTACCGGCGCTCATGACTTCGATCTTGCCTTTGCCATAGTATTTTGCGAATGCTTCTGCCATTTGGCTTCTACCAGCATTCTCGATGCAAACGAAAAGGAGTTTCTTCATATCATCAGCTTCTTCCACAAAAATTCAGAGTTTTATCGAGTATAACATTTTTTCAAGTTCACTTGTCTTTACGTAGGGACATTGGTTCAGATTCTTTTCTCCAGAAAGCAGTTTTATTCCGAAAACGTAGCAACCATCTTCTCCACATTCTTTGCAGTTTGTTTGAGGTAACATCTTATAGATTTCCATGGGGCTTAGTTTTTTCTTGGATTCAAGCAGTTTCGGATTTGGTTTTCCATGCTTTTTGAGGTAGATGAGAGCTCTGTTAATTAGATCTTTAGCTTCGGCAATTAGTTGTTCGGCTTCGTTTCTGTCTTTCACGTATGTCATTCCAATTTTCCCTGTAGAGAATATAGTTATTAGGTGTTGCTGATGAGTGTAGCTTAGTGATCCGAGTTTTTCAGAGTATTTAGCGTTGGGAATGGAGAGGTAGAGAATTGGCAGTACGTCTCCTAGAGGCTTGTCTGTCTGGGCTAAGAATTTTATTCTCTCCGGATCCGACAAACACGGGGTTATTTCACTAATCTCAATCTTCTCGATTAAATTGGGGAATAGAAGCTTCATGAACTCCCTATCGCTCATTCGTACTAACCTCTTAGGTTATCTGAGGTTCTTCGAGATGGCGCCTTCAAGCTCTTTCTCCTCAAAGTTTGCGGAAAGCTTGATTTTCCCCTCTACTATTACACATGTATCTGAGATTCCATACTTCGTAGCTTCCGGTGACGTGGTTGACTTTGTTTGAATCTCTACTAAATCTTTAAACTTTGACGTTACTCGTCCAACTTTTTCCATAAGTGGCACGAAATCGCAGACACAGGAGCCTAAAGGCACAAAGACTTCGACTTTCACTTTATTTTTCTTCATTTTCTACCAACCTCCCAACACATAACCAATCATGACCATACCAATCACAACAAAGGCTGTTCCAAAAATCTTTGTTAGCCATTCGCCTACTATAGCGGTTTTTTTGCTTACTGCTTTGCGTGCTGTCGCTAACAGTACGCTTAGAAAAATGACTGGTAAAGCGTGACCTAGACCAAAAGTGAGAAGTAGTAAGCCTCCGTGAAAAGGTGTTGGTGCACTGAATATGGTTAACAGTATGGCTGGCAAAACCAAAGATAAGGAGCATGGACCTAAAGCTATGGAAATGACTACTCCGAACAGAAATGAACCCGCTGCGTAATTGTATCTTGAAAAACGCGTCAAAGCAGTTAATTTCAAAGCATTGATTCGTTCATTAAAAGAACTGCTGGCACTGCTTGTGATATTGATTTTTTTAAACAAGCCTAGGTTGTTGATTCCAAAGAAAACGAGAAGAAGGCCTGCAATACCGAAGAAGATTCGATAGCTTGCTGGATCTACGGGAATAAGAGAGGATACGGCGTATCCGAGAAAGAAGAAAACTAGGCACATGGCTATAGTGAAGCTACAGCCAATTATGAAGCCTTTGCGTATGCTTTTGCTGACGCCTACGGCATATGTCAAGTAGACTGATATAAGAGCAATGGAGCATGGTGAAAGAAAAGTTACGATTCCCAAGAAAAACAAGCCTAAAAGTTCTTCAAACGTTTTTCGTCAAGCTCCTAATAGTTGACTAATCTTTGACGGCAATGTTGAAGCGGTGATTGTGCTGTACGAGTCGGAAATGTGAAATGTCTTATCTATTAGCACTATTGTTCCATCGCCCTGTGTTGCATATTCTTGCGCTATGTCCATTCTTCCGTCGTCATAATCGTTTCCAAACAACCAAGTGATGTTATACATGGCACGGATGCTTTCAAGATCGCTACTAGGGCAAGTTGCGACGGCAACTGTTATCAAAGTGACAGGTTCTTTTCCACAAAAGCTACTGCAAACTGTTTCTAATTGTGTAAGCTGGTTGTCGTTGATTGGATAAATCTGTCCGTGGCAGCCAACTCCCATGACGTGTATAACAACGACTCTTCCGTTGAAACCTCTGAGCGAGAATTGAGTGCCATTTACGTCTTGCATAGTAAATTCATATGGCGTTTGTAAGGGGTTTGTTGGGTTGATTGGTGGTGGTTCTTCTGAGATTGCGGGCGGTTGCGAGTATTGCCATGCTCCGTAGGACACAAATAGTACGGCAATCAAGCAGAGTGCCCCAACTATTTTACCTTTAGGCCATTGTCTCGGCTTTTTTTCAGTCTCTCTTTCTCTATGTACTCGATAAGCCTCTTGAGCCCTCTGCTGCTTAATTTGTCTCTCTCGCTGCCTTTCCTTCCAGCTTTTCTTTTTCTTTTTTGGTAATACTTCTCCCTCACCATGCTTTGCCTAAGACTCGATGTAATCTTAGGTCAGATCAGAATGACGCGATTTGAGCAAAATTACAAATTCTTCGTATGACGGAAACTTGCCGATAGCAACTGCCTCACCATTCAAAAATACGTAAGGTAAAGGCTTGTTATTTGCTCTAAGACTTCTTACATATTCTGGATAATCCCGCCTCTTCGTGCTGATTATTTCCCTTTCAACATGTACCTTTCCTTTGAACTCATTTTGTAATCTTTCGACAATTTGGCTTCGTTCACTCAGCATCCCTTGCAGCCTTTCTACTGCTTTAAGAGAGGTTATCCTTGGACCGCAACACGCGCCTCTAAATGGATCTCCTTCATAGATTTCTATTTTCAACTTACTTTTTTCCATTTAAATCCCCGCTCACGAACTTACCAACAAAGGGTTACATGCGCCTGCTTCTGTTGTGTTCATTAAAATTGCCTCAGTTTTCCCAGTTTCTCCTTTTCCAATTCGACCTTTCTTTTCAACACTTCAAAGTACTTTTGAGCGTCCAGAAGATTTTCTCGGTCACTTTCAAAGTTTTTGAGCCTCAAAACGGCGAACCAGCCTTCCCCATACGGGTCTTGGTTTACAAGTTCAGGCCTTTCTAACAATTTCTCATTGACCTCTACTATGACGCCACTCACAGGCGATATCAAATCAAGTATAGTTTTTGTGGATTCAAAAGAAGCCACTTCATCCAGCTGTTCAATTTCTGTGCCAACATCCTTGAACTCAACAAATATAATGTCGGTGGCCATGCTTTGGAGGAAATCCGTAATTCCCACTCTTGCTTTGTGGTCCTCTATTTTTGCCCAACAATCATTTTCATTGTAAAGTAGATCTTTTGGTACTCGGAAAGTCCATTTTAGAGCCTTGAGCTGGTAAGAGTCTTCGTTTTTCAAGCACTCACTTCCTCAAAATCTTGTTTATCAAAACAGCTGTTTCATCAGCAATCTTTTCCGCAAGTTTTTCTCCGTCAAGACCAATATCTGCAGAAGACTTTGGTTTCAACCCATGCTTTTGAACACTCTGTGGAATGAACACTCTTCCTCTTATTTTTCCTCCATTTTTTGCGACAATTTTCGTGGCGCACCGTTCGGGACACCCATCAATCGTAATAATCGGATATTTCCTAATCCACTCAGAATGAGGATTAACGCCAGCAACAAGAGGGGGAATGCACACTAGGACAGAATCTTCTGGCTTCAAATTTTCCACCACCTTGAAAGCGCAAGCACGAGCCACTGAACCCAGTGGTTTATCCATTCCCGCACAGGCGACGATTGCAACTTTTTCTTCTTCACTCAATTATTTACACCGCTTTACTTTTTCTGCCCAAGACTTCGTCTACTTTTTTGGAAATGGTTTCCGCTATTATGTTAGCAAGTTCCTTTTCTTCATCGCTGAGATTGTCTCTTGATTTCACTTTCAACCTAGGATGTTTTTTCACGATTTCTGAGACAACAATTGTTGCCACTGGTTTACCGCTATATTTTTTGACTCCCACCTCTGCACATCTCTTATCGCATCCATCGACAGCAATCGTTGGAAACACTCTTGCGAAGGCCCTTTCGTCCTCACTTCCCGCAAGAAGCAAGGGAAGGCATATTGTTGCCGTTTCGTCTGGTCTCAGTTTTTCCAGTACAATGCGAGTAGCAATACGGGATATTGTTCCTTCAGGCAAGTCTTCGCCACTGCAGGAGACTATCCCCACTATATTTTTTACCATAGCCATCTAATTCATCTGCCCTTTATTTCATCGATTTTCCTGGCGATTTTCTGGGCCAATATACTGGAAAGTTTCAATCCTTTTGGACCCAACTCGGTAACAGCTTCTGGCTTCAGCTTCTTGTTTTCTCGCAAAACGTCGGTAACTATGAAGCTTGCTGCGAGCTTACCTTTAGAAGCTTCTATGTTCTTGCGTGCACATTGAAGAGGGCAACCATCGACAGATATGCAAGGGTTGTTTCTTACGAGTTCAAGAGCTGCCTCATCGCCAATTGTCAGCAAAGGAAGGCAAACCGTAGTAGCATCATACGGCCGCAGCTTCTCTACGACCTCGTACATGGCCGTCCGACCTACTGTTCCCAAAGCTTTTCCAATTCCGCTGCAAGGAATCACGAATATTTTTCCATCTTTTGACACAGAATCACCGCTTTAATAGCCCCTAAGCCTTTTGATTAAAGCTAAGACCTCCTTCTTCTCAGGGAAACTTAGTGCATCGGGGGCGCATACTCTCTTGCAAGAACGGCAAAAAACGACGCAGTTGTTTAGGTTTTCAACTACCAATTTCTTTGGCTGTTCCTTTACTGCATATACTCTGTGAGGGCAGAACTTTAGGCATTGAGGGTCACCGTCACAAAGATCGCATTTGTCGTAGTCTATCTTTGGATACCACGGTATCTTGCTGCGAGGAACACCCATGTAGGTTTCTTCAGGCAGTTTCCGCGGCCTCCTCTAGGGCTTTCTTTACCACTTTAAGCGCGTCTTCGGTCTTCATGTCTCTGACATCTAAGGGAATCAAGTCTTTTTCTATATCGAGCCCAGCAGCTTTGAAGGCGTCTCGAAATAGTTTCTTTTGCATCACCGGAGCGCAACCAGTGATCATGTATTTTCTTCCTTTCTTCAGAAACTCTGCTAGAAACCGGTCTCCATCTTCGTCACAGAGCATTGGATGCACAAATGCGTATTCAACTGGATATTCGGCTCTAATGATGTTGATAAAGTCCCAAATGTCCATTTTAGAAAATCCGGGACATTTTCCAGTACATACACACAAGATGAAACCGATTTTCTTTTCTTCATTTTTTTCTTTTTCCACCATGGAACATCTCTGCCTAGTTTATTCTGCTACAATCTAAACAAAGATTGTTATCCATATTAGTCCAGAAGACTTTCCCACACTTGGCACATGTAACTTTTTTCAGCAAATCTTTTTTCGGTTTAGCCGCTCTTAAAACATCTAACAGTTTTTGAGTACAGGTGCAACTGCTTTTGTCTTTTTCGCCCATTGGTGGTTACCCCTTCGAGTTTGGTGAGAACACTTTAGACGTAGCAACATATTTATATATTTCGTTCTATTAATCTATTTGCTTTTTTGGTGCCTTTGACATGTTCAAACGGGCTGGACAAAGGTGTTTGCGGAGGCGCTTTGTATGCACTTAGAAAAGAATTTTTCATCAGACTATGATGCTGGGCATGGTGATGAACGGAGGAGAAAAGAGAAGAGAAAGGAGGGAAAACTCCTTCAAGAGAAGGCTTTCTACTTCTTTACTTCTGTTGGGAATTACACCGGAGAAAACGCTGCTTCTTTAGAAGAATTTGTAAAGATAACGAGAAAAGTCGACATTAAATCTTTGGAGTTTCATCTTTACCGAGGCGATTTTGAAAGATGGATAGCTGAAACCTTAGGAGATAAAGAATTAGCTGAAGAGATCAAAGATCTCAAACGCCAAAATCTCGTTGGCAATGACTTACGAAACAAACTCAGTCTTATCCTTTCAAAACGACATAAGAGGCCTGGGGCACATTCAGCCTAACAGTCAGATTGTGAATTCCCGTTGCTCGCTTGAAAAGTTGTAATCTTGACTCGTCTGCCAAGATTGTTAAGAAATATATTTAAATATGTTATTTTATTAATTGTTGAAGGATGTCTCAGGTGACGCCTAAACGTAGAGTAAGCAAGAGACTGGCTCGACTGGTTAAGTCAGGAATCTGCCCTGCTGAAGATGCATCAAAATACGCAAATGAACTAAAGCAACTTGCAGACGAGATTGCAGACAGTAGCATAGCTGACAGGCAAAGTAGGTTCTTCAAGGCGCTGGCTGATGAGACGAGACTGAGAATTGTCAAGCTTCTTGAAGTTCGGGAGATGTGCGTATGCGAGGTGATGGTTGCTCTGGGCTTAACTCAACCTACAGCTTCTCATCATCTGGGGCTCCTAGAAAACGCAGGATTGGTGAAGGACAGAAAAGAGGGAAAATGGGTTTTTTACAGCCTTGCCGATCCGAAATTAATTGAAAATATGCACAAGCTCAATTTCCTGTAATCATATGCACCAGACCCGAACTTTTGATTTGACACCTTGAAATCTTTATTTCTAGCATTTAAGATAACGAACTCGCAGAATTTACAACGATAAATTTAAATATCTAAATATGACATTTACGTAGATAAACAATCTGAAGGATGAATACTATAAAAGGTGGGAGAAGACAACATTGGCTGAGAAAAAAGAAGTAACTCTTGGAATTTTCGAGAAATACCTCACCTTATGGATTGCTATTTGTATAGTTGTTGGCCTCTTATTGGGAAGGTTTCTTCCAAGCTTTGGTCGGTATCTGGACTCTTTGAAGTTCGCTCAGTTATCGATTCCAATCGGCATCTGCCTGTTTTTCATGATGTACCCAACCGTGGTGGGTATAGCCTTTAGCGATGTTAAGAAAGCAGTAAGGAAGCCAAAACCCATGCTTCTCACAATAATTGCGAATTGGATTATCGCCCCGCCTATAATGACGCTCTATGCAAACTTGATCCTTCAAGGAAATCCCCAGTACATTGCTGGAGTCATACTTTTGGGAATGTCTCCATGCACGGCGATGGTTATGTGGTGGATACTGCTGGCCAAGGGAGACCTAGCTCAGGGACTAATAAACACAGCCGTCAACGCGCTACTGATGCTAATTCTTTACGCGCCTCAATCAGCATTCTATCTAGGCATGAGTGGAATACCTGTACCCTGGGATCTGATCGCCATGAGCGTAATCGTTTTCATAGCCCTTCCAGTATCATTAGGAGCAATTTCTAGAAAGTTGTTGATAGGAAGAAAAGGTAAGGATTGGTTTAACTCCATTTATCTTGAACTTGTGCGTAAAATATCCATCATTGCATTGCTGCTCACTCTAATCGTCATGTTTTCATTTCAAGGAGAGATAATCCTCAACGATCCGCTTCTTGTGGCTTATCTTGCTGCTCCAAACCTGCTCCATTATGTTACAATGATTGCAGTAACATACTCTGTTTCGTGGTTGTCGAATTGGGACTATGCAACCTCGATAGACACTACTCTCATCGGTTCAAGCAGCCACTTCGAGGTTGCCATTGCTGTAGCAACAACCATTTATGGGCTTAATTCAGGCGCCGCCTTAGCTACAGTAATAGGGCCTCTCATGGAAGTTCCATTAATGCTGGCTCTCGTAAGGTTTGGTCTACGAACACGTCATC
>Ga0224506_10001910_pt1 | contig 14635 bp, 11 predicted proteins | sample SF_Jan12_sed_USG_2_FD_169108 | JGI IMG/M metagenome (GOLD analysis project Ga0224506, IMG submission 169108) | Sediment microbial communities from San Francisco Bay, California, United States - SF_Jan12_sed_USGS_8_1 | ecosystem: Environmental > Aquatic > Marine > Sediment | place: USA... | reverse complement strand
AAGGGTTCGCTTATTATATCAGATGATCCATCATCAGCTATATTTAGGAAAAAGCGGAGCAGTCTTGAAGGAAGTGGAGATACCGGTATTCGGATTAAGGATCTATCGAATTTTAGCTACCAAATACGCCAACCATTAAATAATATTCTAGCAACACTAGCATTGTTTCAACAATCTCAATTAGACAAGAAACAACACGATCATATTAGCAAAGTGTCATTATATAGTGAATGGATACTTGAGTTGCTTAATCAAATAACCGACTATGCTGCGTTAAAACGGGGAAAATTGAGTCTTGAAAGCAGTGAGTTCAATGTACGACAAGTCTTAAAAGAAGTTACCCATTTGCTTGAAACCGAAACCTATAAAAAAGGTATACATATAAACGAGGTGGTTCATTTCGATGTGCCAATTGAATTGGTTGGCGATGCAACTCGTTTGCGGCAAGTTCTAATCAATCTTCTGGGAAATGCAATTAAAATTAGCGAAGACAGTGATATTAATATAGAAATCAGTGCAAGCAAAAAGCGCTCAAAACAGACATTATTGAGAATTGAAATTAGTGAGTCTGCGGCAGGTATAGAGACAGAGTTTGCGCATACCATATTCGCGGAAGTCGATAAAAATATGTTGACCTCCGACCAAATCGTACAAGGCGGGATAGGTATAAACATAACTAAACAACTTATTGAAATGATGGGCGGTCAGATTGGTTATTCAGATAGCGCAATGCAAGGCAATGTGTTTTGGATTGAAGTACCTCTAGGTGAAGCTGAGAGTAGTCGTGAGCAAGCGGCGAATGGTGGCCGCTTGTTGGGTAAACGAGTATTGATTATAAGTACGAATGAAGGTAATCGAAAAACAGTTGCATCTACAATGGCTGCATGGGGAATAACCACTGAATCAAAAGCAAGCTATGATTTAACCGTGACCACTTTGCACCGAAATATTGATCTGGGTCATCCGTTTGATCTGCTAATGCTGGATGTATCAAGCAAAACAAGTATTGAGGAAGTCATTGAGTTTCTAAAAGATCTCAATAGTCATCATGTAATCAAAGACACAAAACGTATTATACTTATCAATAAAATAACAACCGGTGACGAACAAATTGTTAAAGAATTGGGCGTGTTAAGTTGTCTTTCAAAGCCGATCAATCGCAAACATTTGAAAACAGCTCTCGAAGATGCCTTAACTGAATCGAATTATCCGAATGAAATTCTAACTGAGGATTCTAAATTGTCGAGTCAACTAACGCCGGGTGATAGCGCTAGTGTATTAATAATTGATCCAGCTAAACGTTATCAGCAGACATTAAGTGCAATTGTTTCCACAGCCGGTATTGAGTCAAATGTCGCAACTAGTTTAAAAGAAGCGGTAAAAGCCATTGAAACCAAAAATTACTCAATGGTATTGATTGATCAATCAATGCCACAAATGAATGTAGATGAAATTGTGAGAAACATTCGCAAGGCAGAGAAAAAAGTCGCTGATAAAAGAGAAAAAACTCAACAAGGCATGATGAAGACATCAATTGTTTTAATTGTTGATGAATTGAATGAAAAACGCCAGCGTCATTGGCATAAAATAGGGGTTGATGATTTTATTGGTAAACCCATCAGTAACGACGACATGAGTGAATTAATGTCCCGTTGGGATTTACTCGCTTAATTATTCGCAGTCTTAATTGCTCTGACTACAAGCATTTGTCCATCAACACCAATGACTTTTACTTTTGTGCCTTTTTTCATATCGGGCCCTTTTAATTCCCAATATACTTTGTCGATTTGAATTTCACCGAAGCCGTTTTGTATAGGCAACACTAGATCAAACTCTTCGCCTAAAAGCTGTTTGGCTTTGGTATCGACATTTTCCTGGTCTTTGCTAAAACTTTTAAATAATCGGGAAAAAATAAACTGGAGTACGATAGTGCTGGTGGTAAAGATGACCAACTGTATTTGCCAACTCAAGCTATCAAAACTCAAAACCGCTGCGCCTGTTAATCCACCCGCCACTGCAAGTGCGGCGAAAACACCTGAAGGCGCCACACCTTCAATCACTAAAAAGATAAGCGCAAGTGCCCACCAATGCCAAAATTCCAGTTCAAAATGTTCCATTAATCTTTCCTAATTTATTCAATTACAAAAACGCTTACAAAAACGAATACAATGATAGCAACCGCCGCAAAGATAATCAGCGAGCGCTTCGGCGCTTGGGAATCAGGTGTGGTTTGAGGTGATTCAATAACGGGCAAAGATTCCAACTGTTGAATCAATATTGTGAGCTCATGGTCTATGTCGCCAAGATACGCAAGATGTTTGCGATCATCACTGGATTGTTTTGCTTGATAGAGAATGTGAATTGCTTTTTGTTTGTCACCCATACGAACCGCGACAGACGCTGATTCAATCGCATCAATAGGATCAGGTTGACCGTCGGTGACAATACTTTCTACATAATTCTTTTTTGGTTTTGATTTTAATAATTGTGAAAATGCCTGATTTAGGTCTAGGTATGCTTGGGGTAAATTCCGCATAGAATGGCCTGTTGGTTTCGCTGACGGTAATAAGGCGGTTATTGTAATTGTTTTTGATGTGGGTGCAAGCTACCAAATTACTTCATCAAGTAGATAGCGCTATTCGGTATAATTGCTTTTTACACTGGTTTAATGCGCTTGGGAGCCACGATTCAGCATAGTAGCTTATTGAAAATAAAGATATTATTAGTATTTCATTGGCATCCAGGATGAGATTATTCCAGTACACAGGCTTAAAGCCATGAAATCAGTAAGATATTGCGTGAATCTGTCTGGCTTGGTAGTATTTCGCCCGCGAAACTGAATGCTTGGAATCATCCATAGGAACAACAATGACACAAATCAATAAAGTCGTACTAGCATATTCGGGGGGGCTTGACACCTCGATCATTTTAAAATGGCTGCAAGATGAATATTCCTGCGAGGTTGTGACATTCACCGCTGATATCGGTCAGGGTGAGGAAGTCGAACCCGCACGCACTAAGGCTCAGGCTGCTGGCGTGAAAGAAATTTATATTGATGATTTACGCGAAGAGTTCGCCCGTGATTTTGTATTTCCTATGTTTCGTGCCAATGCGATTTATGAGGGTGAGTATCTTTTAGGGACATCCATTGCGCGCCCATTAATTGCAAAACGACAAATTGAAATTGCTAACGAAACCGGTGCTGACGCGGTTTCCCATGGAGCCACTGGCAAAGGTAATGATCAAGTTCGATTTGAGCTGGGTTATTATGCATTAAAACCTGATGTGCACGTCATTGCACCTTGGCGCGAATGGGATTTAAATTCCCGAGAAAAACTTCTAGCCTATGCAGAAACCCACGGCATACCAATTGAGCAAAAGCGTGGTAAAAAATCCCCTTATTCCATGGATGCAAATTTATTGCATATTTCTTATGAAGGTGGAATTTTGGAAGATCCTTGGGCTGAGCCCGAGGCAGATATGTGGCGTTGGACGGTTTCTCCCGAGCAAGCACCCGATGAAGCGACGTATATTGAGTTGAGTTTTAAAAACGGTGATGTTGTTGCAATAGATGGTCAGGCTTTGTCTGCCTCAGAAGTCATGCTGCATTTAAACCAGGTTGCCGGTGCTCATGGTATTGGTCGTTTGGATATTGTAGAGAACCGTTATGTCGGCATGAAATCACGTGGTTGTTATGAAACCCCAGCCGGAACTGTTTTACTCAAAGCGCATCGAGCGATTGAATCGATTACCTTGGATCGTGAAGTTGCGCATTTAAAAGATGAACTAATGCCGCGTTATGCCAGTCTTATTTATAATGGTTACTGGTGGTCACCCGAACGCGAAATGCTACAAACCATGATTGATGCTTCGCAAGTGACGGTCAATGGTCTTGTGCGATTGAAGTTATACAAAGGGAATGTTATTGTAGTTGGCAGGCAGTCTACTACGAATAGTTTGTTCGATGAAAACATCGCAACCTTTGAAGATGACGCCGGTGCATATAACCAGGCCGATGCAGCAGGGTTTATCAAACTTAATGCATTAAGAATGCGAATTGCAGCGGGTAAGCAGTAGAATTAAAGACTTGTTGGTTTTTTTGCAATAAACAAGTAACAGTTTTTAAGAGGCATAGCACTTCGTGCCAGAGGCGTGGCACTCTAGCTATGCCTCTTTTTCGTTTTAGAAGCTGGCACCAATACGCACATATTTTTCTACCCGACTATTTTCCCCTAAGCCTTTCGCATATCCGATAAGAATATCCACGGGTACTCGATAGAGAACAACACTCTCCAACCAGAGTTCTGCCCCAAACGTCGGTTTCAATTTCGGCAGATTTTCACCAGTAAACCAATTCTGTACAGCATCCTTGGGTGGTTCGCTGGAGTACCACGCACGCCCAGCTTCGGCAAATAGCAGCCCATTCACCCGGTTAAGGCCGATCGGCGGTATTAACAAAGTGCCTTGTGGTGCGGATATTGGGAAAAACCATTGAGCGTTGACATAGTCGATGAAATTACCTTTGATCTTATTTGGCTCGTTATAGCCACGCAAGACAAACCGTCGCGAATTGATGGAGTCCGATCCTGCATAATTGCTTTGAAAACCAACAAATTCAAAATCAGGCATGGACTGGTTTTGTCTCGCCATTTGGATACGAGCTGAAAATATGGTTTCAAATATTGGCGGAGAATACATATTGAATTCTCCAAGTAGGGATACACCTTTTCCAAATATTTTCTGTGTAGAATCCTCATCTGGTGCAAAGTACTCTAAACTCTTGTTGGCCAATAAACGAAAATCAAAGCCGCTATGTCGCATAATCGATCGGCTAGGTCGAGTTAAATTGCTAAAGTTCAGAATTCCAGTAGCCCAATAACCATTGTAGAGCGGGTCTGGTGTAAAAAAGTCATCCTGTTCTTTAATTTCCAAGTATTGGTATCCTGCCAAAATACTAAAATGCCAATTTTTTTGTAAAATCCGATATCGTGGAAACAAGCCAAAAACGTCAACTGTGACATCACCATAATGTTCCCGTTGACTAAGGAATTGTGCACCAATCTGCTGTTGCTCATAACTAAAAGCGAAATTCCAATCCAATACATTCACTGCCATGGATAGGTCATAATTTAAGAATCCCAAGGGATCATTTCCCTGGGTAGTAAATCCATAGTTTAATACATCAGTGACACCGAAATAGGGGTGCCAGCCACGAGGACGAAGATGTTTTAATGCAAAATAAGACTTCGATGGGTAGTTTGTTTCAACCGGTGGTGCGTTGGCCATCATGTCGGTGATTGATGGCTGTTGTGTTTGATGGCTAATCATTACAAATTCATTGGATTGACGATTTTCTTCCAGCTTTAATTCATAAAGTGCTAAGCCTTGTGTGTCCAAGCCGGCGTAATAAAGTGTATTGTTGGACGGGTTGATGGATGGGTAAAGGGCAGCTCCGGTGACGTTTGTCAATTTTTCCGCACTCGGTTCATTGATATTTAATCGATAAACATTATAAACTCGATCATAATCGGCGCTATAAATAATATGCTCGCCATCCGGAGAAAATTTTGCGTGAGTTTCAATATAAGGTGTATGGGTGAGCAGTTTCCAAGTCTCATCCTCAAAATTATAGAGTTCTAAATTCCACCCCTTACCTGCGCGAAAAAGTGCGACGACTAATTGTTTGCCATCGGGTGACCAGTCGACACTGGTAATTGATTCAGTATGTTGACCCTGCCATATTGTTTTTGCTAACTGCCCTTGGGCGTCGAGCAAATGTAGTTCAACTAAGCCGTTTTGCGCTTTCACGGCGATGATTTTTTTTCCATTCGGACTAAAACTGGCGAATTGATAACGCCCTGCATCCGTTAATTTTTTACTACGGCCAGTTTTGTTATCAAATAAATATAAATCAAAAAACGCGTTTGTATTGTTGTCGATATCCAGGTTAGAGTAAAGAAAACCCTTGTCTGGATGATAGGAGAATCGTGGACCATATATATTAAAAAGTCTTTCGCTTTTGTTATTATTGGGGTTGAGCAATCTAACTTGCTTTCGATGCAAGTTATCATTTTGTAAATAGGCTAGTTTTTGATTATCAATAATTTGGTGGAAACCCGAGTCAAAGATATCTTTGGTTAAGCGCTTGCCTTGACGTAGACCTTGTTTTTCCAGTGCTGCAATTTCATTCGCAAAGTCTTTTTTCAAATAATTCTCGAATTCTTGCCATATGCTATTCATATTATCGCCAAAAACGCGGCGCATATTGATGCCAATAAGTCCTGGCAAGGCAATACTTGAATAACGATTAATCATGAATTTAAGTTTTTCCTCGCCATAACGCTCAACCAAAAACTTGTGAAAATAAACGCCATATAAATACCAGCCACGTAGGCCCGGATAGTCGACATAGGGAATACTTAATTGACGGTAGGATTTAATGCCACGTTGCACTTCCATGCGCATGAGTGCACGATAATAACTGCTTTGACCGCGACCCGTGCCTTTTTCATAATCGGTCTCAAGATACGTTGCTAAACCTTCAATCAACCAATTCGGCTGAAATAAGTTCGGAAACGTGGGAATGATAAACACAAGTGGATATCGCCCAAACAGTTTGCGTAAGGTTTGTGGCGTTCCATAGGCGATATCCAAATGCACGATATGCACATATTCATGCAGCATGAGTAAGCGTAACCAGTCATCCACATCTTCAAGTGAATTAATATCGGTAGAAGGGACACTATGTAAAACAATTTGATTAAAGAAAACCGGAGTAGCGCTGCCATTGGGAAGGTCAACACCGTCGGTTAAGGTGACATGGGTTTTATCTTTAGGAATCCAAGAAAAATAATTGGTGACTTCGATGTGAATGTTTTCCGCCATAGGTGCAAGGCGTTGTGCGAGGGGCTGTAAGCCATCGTGAAAATGGATATAGAAGTGTTCAGTTTCCATAGTTTGCCATTGCAGGCGAGGATCGTAAGCGGCGGCCTGAATAGTCGCTTGAAAAATAAAGAATAAAAAAAGACCGGCCAAGCTTTGGGTCACAAGGTGTCGCATAAAAAATTCGCTTTCCTATTTTATCGTTTTAATAAAGACTTTGGATCGCCGCTGAAAATTGTATAACGATTGTTTTTCCATGGGCAACGCATCAATATTGGCTTCAACAAAACCGCGTTCAATAAACCAATGGGCGGTTTGAGTAGTTAAAACAAATAATTTTTCGATACCATGTTTTAATGCATTTTGCTCAACCGTATGCAACAGAGCATCGCCGCGACCTTGTTTTTGATAGTCGGCATGAATAGCAACACAAGCCAACTCGGCAATTTTATCGTTTGCATAGTGATAAGAGGCAGCGCAACCGAGTATCATGCCGTCACGTTCCATTACCGTAAAATGGTTGATTTCCATTTCCAAATATTCGCGTGAACGACGAACTAACACGCCTTTTTGTTCTAAAGGGCCAATTAATTCGAGAATGCCACCAATATCGTCAATAGTTGCAGTACGGATTTGGTCATAATTTTCTGCGCTAATGAGTGTACCCAAACCGTTGCGTGAGAATAATTCCTGTAACAAACCGCCATCGACTTCGTTTGAGACAATATGTACACGCTTAACACCTTGTTGCACCGCAGTAACCGCTGCTTCCAGATAGGGGTTGTGAGGTTGTTGCGCTAATAATTGTTGCGCTTGGCTTAGGGATAATTCGTGAAATAATTCGTCGTCGCCACCCATAATCCCTTGGCCTTCGCATAAACAAATGAGTTTATCTGCCTTTAATTGAATTGCCGTGCGCATAGCGACTTCTTCAGCACTAAGGACGAAGGTTTCACCGGTCCTGGAATATCCCAAGGGCGACAACAAGACGATGGCATGTTGACTTAAATGATGTTGAATATAATCCACGTCGATTTTGCGCACAACGCCGGTATGCCCAAAATCAACGCCATGATGCACACCAAGGGGTTGCGCTGAGATTAAATTGCCGCTGGTCACTCGGATGGATGCGCCCGCCATGGGGGTGTTAATTAAACCCGTGGATAATAGCGCTTCGATTTCATAGCGTACTTGACCAATGGATTGACTAATAATGGGCAAACTATCCGCCTCTGTAACCCGTAAATTCTCTACGATTTGCGAGTTCAAACCTGCTTCGCTTAAACGGGTTTCTATTTGTGGTCTGGCGCCATGCACTAATACTAGTTTGATACCCAAAGCGTTGAGCAGGGCGATGTCATGAATTAAGTGAGTGAAGCCTGGACTCTGCACGGTTTCGCCACCAATTAAGAGCACAAAACAGCGCCCACGATGCGCATGAATATAGGGACCTGCTTGGCGGAACCAATGCACGAATTCGTTGGTGGGGCTATTTTTACTCAAGCCTGCCTTCCTTCTGGTTTTAGTTAAAGATGCTCATCTTATCAATGTCTTGTCAAAGCGGCTAGTCGTTGATGATTAACGAAATTACGGCTTATTGAGTCATGCTCAGCAGCGAATCGCCTGTTAGCCGCTAGGCGCATCAAATTGCCCCAATTTGGAGGATTTCAACAGACTGGGAGCTAAAAAAATATGATAAACTAGGCGGCTATTTTAACAACAAGTAGTGCAAGGAGTTCTTCATGCCCACGTATCGATCCCGAACGTCCACTCAAGGCCGCAATATGGCCGGTGCACGAGCCTTATGGCGTGCCACTGGAATGACCGACGATGATTTCGATAAACCGATTATAGCGATTGCTAACTCATTTACACAATTTGTGCCTGGGCATGTGCACTTAAAGGATTTGGGCCAGTTAGTGGCCGAACAAGTGGCTGCCGCCGGTGGTGTGGCCAAAGAATTTAACACAATTGCGGTTGACGATGGAATTGCCATGGGTCACAGTGGCATGCTCTACAGTCTACCTTCCCGTGAAATAATTGCTGATGCCGTGGAATACATGGTGAATGCCCATTGTGCTGATGCTTTAGTTTGTATTTCCAATTGTGACAAAATAACGCCCGGTATGTTAAACGCAGCCATGCGCTTAAATATTCCTGCGATTTTTATTTCGGGTGGTCCCATGGAGTCGGGCAAAGCGATTATGAATGGGCAAGAAGTGCATTTGGATTTAATCGATGCCATGATCCAGGCGGCCAATCCAGATGTTTCGGATGAAGATGCGGCGACTTATGAGCGCTCAGCTTGTCCCACCTGCGGTTCCTGTTCCGGGATGTTCACAGCTAATTCCATGAACTGTTTAACCGAAGCGCTAGGTTTGGCTTTACCTGGCAATGGTAGTTTATTGGCCACGCATGCTGATCGAAAAGGTTTATTCATGGCTGCGGGACGACGCATTGTCGATTTAGCCAAACGTTATTATGAACAAGACGATGCGAGCGTCTTGCCACGCTCGGTTGCCAATTTTCAAGCCTTCGAAAATGCCATGAGTTTGGATATTGCCATGGGTGGCTCAACTAATACGATTCTGCATTTACTTGCTGCAGCCCAAGAGGGTGAAGTTGAATTCAGCATGGCGGATATCGACCGTCTATCACGCAAAGTGCCACATCTCTGTAAGGTTGCACCCAGCACACAAAAATATCACATGGAAGATGTGCATCGTGCAGGCGGTGTTATGGGCATATTGGGCGAATTGAATCGTGCCGGGTTATTGCATAGTGATACGCACACAGTGCATAGCGAAACCATGGGTGAAGCCCTGCAAAAATGGGATTTGATGCAAAGTGAACATGAAATGGCCAAACAGTTTTTTGCTGCTGCGCCGGGTAATGTGCGTACTACCGAAGCCTTTAGTCAAAACAAACGCTGGCCGGATTTGGATATGGATCGTGAAAATGGTTGTATTCGTAATTTCGAACATGCTTATAGCAAAGACGGTGGTTTGGCGGTGTTATATGGCAATATTGCTGTCGATGGTTGTGTGGTTAAAACAGCAGGTGTTGATGAGAATTGTTTAGTGTTTTCTGGTCCAGCAAGAATTTTTGAAAGTCAGGACACGGCTGTGGAAGCCATTCTCGGTGATCAAATTAAAAAAGGTGACGTGTTAATTATTCGCTATGAAGGTCCACGGGGTGGTCCGGGCATGCAGGAAATGCTTTATCCAACCAGTTATTTGAAATCCAAAGGATTAGGCAAAGACTGCGCCCTAATAACTGATGGACGTTTTTCCGGTGGCACATCGGGTTTGTCCATAGGCCATGTATCCCCTGAAGCAGCAGAAGGCGGTGCCATCGGTTTGGTGCAAGCGGGCGACACAATCGAAATCGATATTCCACAGCGAACAATTAATTTAGCCATTAGTGAGCAAGACTTGGCAAGCCGTCGTGAAGCAATGCAAGCCAAAGGCGCACAAGCTTGGCGGCCGCTGGATCGTCAACGCCAGGTTTCACAAGCCTTGCAAGCTTACGCCGCGATGACGACGAGTGCGGCGCGAGGTGCGGTACGTGACGTATCTCAATTACAAAGAATCAAGTAAACATTTAAAAATCGAAATAGGAGAGACTGATGATTAAAATGCAAACCAACTTTGGCGATATTACTATCGAATTAGATCATGACAAGGCGCCAAAAACGGCTGCAAATTTCGAACAATACGTGAAAGACGGTTTTTATGATGGCACGATTTTTCATCGTGTGATTAACGGTTTTATGATTCAAGGCGGTGGTTTTGAGTCGGGTATGAGTCAAAAAGAAACACGTGCCCCAATTGAAAATGAAGCTGATAATGGCTTAAGTAATGATAATGGCACTATAGCCATGGCACGTACCATGGATCCGCATTCGGCATCTGCGCAATTTTTTATTAATGTCAAAGATAATAGTTTCTTAAACCATCGTGGCAAAACGTCAGACGGTTGGGGATATTGTGTATTCGGTAAAGTCACCGATGGCATGGACGTGGTTGAAAAAATAAAATCCGTGGATACCGGCAATGCCGCTGGGCATCAAGACGTGCCGGTTGAAGATGTCATCATCGAAAAAGCTGAAGTCGTCGAATAAATAAAATTATTAGTTTTCATCACTACACTGGCTCGCCGAGCCAGTGTAGTGTAAATGTCCTTTCTGTATGAGATCTGAATCTTGAGTTATCACCTATTACGTTCGATTCTATTTATGCTCGATGCGGAACAAGCACATGAGCTAAGTTTGAAATCACTTAAGTTGCTGCATGCGTTTTCCATTAATCCCTATAAAATTAAAACACCAAACACACAGCCATTGAATTGCATGGGATTAACATTTCCCAATCGTGTGGGACTCGCTGCTGGGTTGGATAAAAACGGTGATTATATCGATGCGCTGGGTTCTTTAGGTTTTGGGTTTATTGAAGTGGGTACCGTCACGCCAAGACCGCAACCCGGAAATCCGCGGCCTCGTATATTTCGTTTACCTCAGGCGGAAGCAATTATTAATCGCATGGGTTTTAATAATAAAGGCATTGATCATTTAATTGAACAAGTCAAAAAACGAAAATATTCGGGAATACTTGGTATTAATATCGGCAAAAATTTTGACACGCCGATTGAAAATGCGGTTGATGATTATTTAATTGGACTGGAAAAATCCTATCCGTATGCTGATTATATTACTGTAAATATTTCTTCGCCCAATACCAAAAATTTGCGCCAGTTGCAGGAAAAAGCCGAAATGGAAAAATTATTATCAGTGCTAAAATCCAAGCAGCAACAATTGGAAATGCAACATCAAACTAAAGTTCCTTTGTTAATTAAAATTGCCCCAGACTTAAGCGATGATGCAATCGCAGAAATGGCTGACTTGTTTTTGCAATATGAAATCGATGGCGTTATCGCAACCAATACCACTATTAGTCGTGAACAGGTACAACAATACTCTGTAGCGAAAGAAGCCGGTGGTTTAAGTGGAAAGCCGGTATTTAACGCATCAAATCATGTGATTGCAGAACTAAATAAACGTTTAGCCAATAATATACCCATTGTCGGTGTGGGCGGAATTAGCCATGTTAATGATGCCAAAATAAAAATACAATCAGGCGCCAGTTTGGTTCAAGTATATAGTGGATTTATTTACCAAGGCCCTGCGTTAATTAAGTCTTTGGTAAATGCAATATTACCCTAACGACCCTTCATTCTGAAAAGAACGAGCTAGTGCAGGTTTAATGCATTTGTAATAGTAGTGCTGCTATTTGTTGCCTGCGATCGCGCCGGTCCTGTCCCGTTAACTACGTTTGTGTTTGCCCACTTCAGAAACGGTAACGGTTAATGCAGTTTGATCCAGCGTAAAATAAACACGATGTTCCTGGGAGAGACGAATGGAATATTTATTCCCACCTAAATCCTCATAATTCGAATCGCCAAGTTGTTCGGCAGCTGTTTTTGGGTGATGACCATTATCTCTGATCAAGCGCCTAAATGCATAATATTTTGCGCCAGCTGCGGCGGGAATAACATTGGTTTTAGCGCCTGTATCATCGAAGGTCCATGCCATAATTTTTTCTCCTTTTCCCAATAGGGCGGGTTTTATTTGATTGCTAGTGTTGAGCTTATTAAAGCAGGTTTGTGCATAAAAAATAAATACCACTAAAGTGTTGTCATTCAAGCGTAGGCTTGATAAAAAGCGAAATAATCTTGGGATCTTGAATAGACGCAAAAAATTCATATTATCATTTAATGAGCTATTGATTTAATTGGTTGAATCGAAATAGTTGTTTGTTGGCAAATCAAGGTGTGGGCCATCGCCACTTTGATACGAACAAGTACTTTAATGCTGTGAATGTGTTACAGACTATGATGAATATAAATTAAAAGAGAGGCTGTTTATCATGAATAAACAGCCTCTAGCATAGACTAGGATTTTTTACCTAACTCTTTTTCAATTTCGCTTTTCAAGCCATGTGCACTTTTCTCGATTGCTTCAGAGAATGCTTTTATTGTTTCTTGTCCATCCTTTCCAGCAAACTCAACCCGGCCACCTTGGATCATGGGTGCTTTTTCAGAAGCTTCAAAGCGTTTACCTTTTCCACGAACTATGCGACCAGTCTGCATTGCGATTTCACCTTTGCTATTGATGACAACCATTTCTGATGAAACTTTTGGCATTGCTTTGGCGCGTTTAAGTGGTAACTCGACATCAAGCATTCCTTTTTCAAATGCCAAATCAACATGAATAATTCCCACAGCATCCACACCGAGTTCTTGGCTGAGTTTTGCTAAACGTTCACGAGAAACCGTTTTGGCATCAACCATTTTTCCATTAACATTGGTGTAAGTCTTTTGATTGGTTTTCGCCACTACTTCAAAAGGAAAGTGCGCCATTTCGGGTGGAACTGCCCATTTAGTGCCTGCCATTTTATTCAGAAAACCCATTGCACCTTCGCCTTTTAACTCTTGGGTAAACGTTTTATAAGCCGGGTGACTAATGACTTCTGGGGCGGGAACCACTTGCCATTGAGCAGTCGATAGATTTTCACTGTAATGTTTTAGTGCGAATGTAGACAGTTGAACATTGCCATCTTGAATATTGTCGTTACCTTTTACTGCCTTTTTTAAAATTGCCAATGTGTCAACTTGATCAGGGTTTTTGACATTATAAATACTTGAATTCGAATAAACACTGATGAACGCAATTTTTTTAACAGTGTCAGCGGCAGGCCGTTTTACGATAGGTGATGCACACGCACTTATAATAAGCGCAAGCAACACCACGGTTAGTTTTTTCATTGTTAAACTCCTCGATGTGTAAATACAATTGAAAAATAGGTGACGTGAACAGTTAGGTGTGGGACTGTTTTACCTGTAAAAAGTGGCTGAATCACATCGGTACCACAGAAACATGAAAGACGTCACATTAATTATCGTGTTAACGATTGTTGCCTTTAGAAAAATATGATGCTTAACCGGGAAATTATTCTATTAAAAAATTTGTAATTTAAATTGCAAGAAAAGTGTGGGAACACTTTCATCATTAATGGCAGGAATAAAGGTACTGTTAATGGCAAAGCGTGAGAAGCTCAAGGTGAGCGCGGGTAGAATCGCAGGAAATGGCAAACCATTATTAAATTCAGGCCGTTGCATGACAAGTACTGCCGCACCAAAATCCATATAACTACGGACGAGTGGGTTGCTTAGGTTTTTACGATACATAAAAACTGACCCTGCATACCATGAAGGCAAATAAAAACTATTAACATAATTGCCAGCAGTCAGATAACTTTTCCATTTGGGCGACATATCCAGTACGTATTCCAGGCCCAAACCGGCATTATTTTCGTTGGGTTGATATTTGACATATTCAATTTCGCGATAGCTATCGAGTATGTATTTTTCATTTTCTGATATATAAACCACCGTGCGGTATTCGTAAATGCGTTTTTCATACATAGTTCCAAAATGCTTGGAAATTCCGTTGCGCACTAAAAACAGTTCACCGGCCAGACTTTGGCTGGATAAAGTTAATAAAATAAAGGATAATGCGAGCCGTGTTTTGTCGATCATAGCAACCTCTTGCGATGCTATCGACAAAGCAGGGGATGAACTGAAATTAATCTAAAAACAAAACTAACGAGTTAAGAGACTGCTTTGATAAAACCAGATTATGCTACCAACAGTATTGTAAATTTGATGAGTGGCCTGCTACAGGCTATGGGTGGGA
>Ga0224506_10001909_pt1 | contig 14637 bp, 17 predicted proteins | sample SF_Jan12_sed_USG_2_FD_169108 | JGI IMG/M metagenome (GOLD analysis project Ga0224506, IMG submission 169108) | Sediment microbial communities from San Francisco Bay, California, United States - SF_Jan12_sed_USGS_8_1 | ecosystem: Environmental > Aquatic > Marine > Sediment | place: USA... | reverse complement strand
ATCCCCCAGTCTCATTTTCTATAAATGCGCATGCGTTGTATACATGATCAGAAGAGGTGTGCAAATGAAGTTCAGCGGCAGAACAGTAACAGCCATAATAGAGTTTCCAAGCAACAAGATTTTGTTAGTTAAGAGAGCGACCGTGGTTTTTAAAGGGTATTGGGCTTTGCCGGGTGGAAAAGTTGATGCTGGAGAAACTGTTGAACAAGCTGTCGTGCGAGAAGTGAGGGAAGAAACAGGACTCCAAGTGAAGATAGTGAGAAAGATAGGTGAATACCATGAGAGTGGAGTTCAAGATGGAATAGAATACGACTACTACCCTGCATGTTTTCTTGTAAAACCTATGGGCGGAAATATTAAGAGACAGAAGAAAGAGATCGAAGAGATCAGGTTGGTTGGCATCAAGGACGACCCGAAAAAACTTGCATTTGAACACTCGACCATGATAAGAGACTACATTCTCTCGCGCGAAGAAAAATAGTGCGTTAGCCTTGGCTAGGGAATATGTTGTTCTTATCCAGAAAAGTTTGAAAACAGAAAACCATTTCAATAGAGGCTGAACCTAATTCAGAGACACATGAATTTTGAAAAAGTGGGGTTAGGTTTGCCCGGAACGTTGACGGATATTTGCGGTTGTGTTTTTGAGGTTCAACAAGGCATATTGGTTTGTGTTAAGCGTTGTCCGAAGCATAGCAAACCCAAGGCAAAAAGACCTTATAGACCAAAAGCCGAATGCGTCAGACCGTAAACCAACCTAACAATACGCGCACGATATTCACGCGCGCGTCGCAGATCCGTGGAAGTTCTGGGAAAGCGGGTTAGTCAAACGGCTTGAGTTAGAATTTCTTTCGGCGATGATCGTTCCATTGATCAACTGCGTTGGGTGGTTTGGGTGCTTTGATTTCGTGGTCTTTAATTCCGTACATCATGAGTTTGGCTCTGGACATGGCGTTGCAAGCCTTGTAGTACATGATTAGGAGTTTAGATTCAGCCCTTTTCTTTGTTAAGTTGTGTTTCAACTGCAACTGCATTATTTCTATGTCTAGCTCACGCTTCCTTATGGTTTCCAGAATTTGTCCGGGGTCTTCTGACATGCGTTCACATCCAAGCAAAATATTGTATCGTGTGACATAATATACTATTTATTTCGCCCGCCGACACATTCCGAAATCAGACCTATCACCTCAGCGAATATCCTCACTGAAGCAACCTTTAGTGAACCCATTCAAGTGAATGCTTCCAGATGTCAATTCCGATATACACCAATAGCAGTAGCAAATGATCGCAGCATTCAATGTAAATGGAGTGATATAGGAAACGTGACAGGATTTCATCAAAAATGGTCTTACATAATCTCACAGAAAGTCCAAGTCATGCGATGCCTTGACAGCTACTTCTAAATTCTCATCTTCCCGTCCATTCTGGCTGGCAGCATGAAGTTTATTCTCCTATGATCTGTAAGATTAGGTTTCTACTTCGGCTGCGAACATCTAACTCCATGAAAATAATTTGTTGCCAAGTTCCCAGAGTCAATCTTCCATTAGCAAACGGCACGGTCAGACAAGGTCCTATCAGAGAAGCTCTCACATGTGAGTGCCCGTTACCATCATGCCATCTTTTCTCATGCTCATACATCAAATCTTTCGGCGCTATGCGCTCAAGCATATCCGGAAAGTCCTTCAACAGTCCCGGTTCATACTCAATTGTTGTCAACGCTCCTGTGGACCCCGGTACGAAAATCGTTACAATTCCACTTTTTAACTTAGTTTCAACCACAGCTTCAGCAACTGCGCCTGTAACATCTAAGATGTCACCTTCTCCTCTAGTGTGGATTGAAAGTTGCTTTGTCTTTACGGTCAACTCTGAAACCTCCTAGACCCGAATGATTTTAATTCACCATAGTTACCTATTTAAAATGAACGCGCAAAAAATTGAGTGGACCTGGAGGAACCTTAACCCATGTCTGACGAAAAGGGACTAGTAGAATTGTTGAGAAAGGCGGGATATTCAGAAAAGGCCATAGATTACTACATAAGGAAGCTAAATGTCGGTGTAATCGAAGGCGCGGACGCCGTAGATTCCTACACGGGTCTCTGCGGAGACAGCATGAAAGTATACTTAACGGTTGAGAAGGACGTAATAAAAGAGGCAAAATTTCAAGCCATAGGGTGTGCCGGAGCCTTCGCATCGGGCTCAGCCCTCACAGAAATGGTCAAGGGAAAGACCCTGAAAGAGGCCAAGAAGATAACTGAGCAAGATGTGATAAAAGATTTAGAAGAACTTCCAGGACCTAAACTCCACTGCGCTCGCCTCGCTGTAGATGCACTCAGAAAATCTATTGGAAGCTACTTAGGCAAGTCTTAAAGAAAGGCGTTTAAGCCTTCTGGAAAGCTTTCAACCGACGTTTGAATGACTATTATATCCTTAGATATGACTGTAACAAACAGATGTGCGCGCATTTTCTTTGAAATACGTTTTGGTTAATGTTAACGTAACCCGCATGTGGCACTGCTGGAACTTTCATGGCAAGAAGAGTGACAAGATCAGTCTTAGTCCGGAGAAGAACGCGATTATGGTCAGAATCTTCCTCAACGTATTCGCCCTTACACGCTTAGCCAGTGAGCACCCTATCTGCGCTCCAATAACGGTGCCTATGGTCATGGGTAAGGCAAACTCGATAAGAATGTTTTGCAGGAGGCCGTGGGCAACAACGCCTGCACCGTTAGTGACTGCCATAGCAAATTCTGAACTTGCAGCCGCTATGGGGGGTGGTACTCCCAGCAGGATCATAGTTGATGTGTCGGTTATCCCGCCTCCAAGGCCAGCTAAGCCCGTTACGATGCCTCCCGCAAGACTGCTCACCAAAGCCAAACCAGGACTTCTTACAGTGTATTCAATCAAGGTCTCACCGGAAGAGTCTGTGATTCTCCTTTTCCAACCCCTCTCGTTTGACCTCCTGCCTATTTTTCTACATGTGGAGGAGGCGATACCCTTGGGTCTGATCAGGAGTAGGGAGATGAAGAGTATGAAGAAGCCGTAAATGCCCCTTAATAAATCGGAAGACAGAACAGTGGTCAAAAAAGCCCCCAAGATTACGCCAGGAATATCAAGCACATCGTAGAGCAAACCCAGCTTATAGTCAACTCTCCCCTGTCTCACGTATCCGACAGTAGCTGAGAAGGTGGTACCACATATAGCTACGAGACTAACCGCCGCGGCGTTTTGAGCCGGCAAACCGAAAACAAGAATTAGCAAGGGAACAAAAAGGAAGCCTCCCGCAAGACCCACCATAGAAGAGGGTATGCTAATCAAAAAGCCCAGAACAAAAACGAAGAGCACCCCAACCAGATTCATAAGTTTGAATTGGGCGCAAATGTATTAAAGGATTTTTTTCAAGGAAACATTAAAACAACTAGTCTCCTTTAAACACATATCCGTTGCCAGACTTGTCCTTTCGTTGGAGAATATGAAAACATGGGTGCAATTGCCACCGCCGTAGATAGGAAGGGAGAAAATGCTGTTCCCAAAGTAGTTGCTATGCTTAAGAAGTTGACTCATCGAGGAGCCGATGCTCACGGAGTAGCCACGCCAAACTCGGTTAGAACGGCCAGATCAATCGAAGAACTGTCAATTGAAAACATCAACTCAAGCGTTGCCCTTGGTCATAACCTACACCAAGCCATTTTGAGGGACCACCCACAACCAGTCCTAGGCGAAGACTTTGCACTCGTGTTTGAGGGTCGACTGTTCCCCTCCCCCGACGCATCCGAAGTTCTCCATGTTGCGGAGAGACTTCAGGGTGACCCCCAGAAAAAAGCCGGAGGCATCATCGAGGAACTCGACGGATCATACACATTCGCCATAGCGCTGTCAAAAAATGTGATTGTTGGCCGAGACAGTTTAGGAGCTAGCCCACTCTACTACGGCGCGAACAGAACAACCTTTGCTACAGCATCTGAGCAAAAAGCCCTGTGGGCGCTCGGAATAAAGAATGTGAAGTCGTTTCCCCCAGGAAACTTGGCAGTGATCAATACTCGAGGCTTCGCCTTCCAACCGATAAAAACTGCGGTGCAGCCTCCCATCGAGCCCATGAAAATGGAAACGGCAACCAAACGTCTCCAAGAACTTTTGCTGAAATCCGTGAGTGAAAGGGTTTCCGATGTAAAAGAGCCTGCGGTAGCCTTCTCAGGCGGATTAGACAGCAGCTTCATCGCAGCGTTGGCAAAAACCTGTAAAGCAGACGTTAACCTAGTCTCGGTGGGGTTAAAGGATCAGCCTGAGATTCAACACGTAAAAGCCGCGGCTGAGGCGTTGAAACTGCCTCTTCACCTCCAAACATACACGATTGACGATGTCGAGCATGTTCTCGCTAAGGTTTTGTGGCTGATCGAGGAACCTCACGCGGTAAAGGTTAGCATCGCCATCCCGTTCTACTGGGCAGCTGAGGTTGCGTCAAAGCTGGGATGCAAGGTTCTGTTAGCTGGTCAGGGAGGCGATGAACTTTTCGGAGGTTATCAAAGGTATCTCAGAGTCTACACGCGATCCGGCGCTGCGACGGTCCGGGAAGCTATGCACCGTGACATATCCCTATCTTACGAGATGAACCTTCAGAGGGACAATCAAGTATGCTCCTTTCACCATGTGGAGCTGCGGCTCCCGTTTTTAGATCGTGAAGTGGTGCGTTTCTCTCTGAGTCTGCCTGTGAGCCTCAGGATCGAGTCTGCGGAAAATCACCTGCGAAAAAGGGTTTTGCGGCGGACGGCTCAAAACTTCGGTGTACCTTTATTCATTGCGAATAAACCAAAGAGAGCTGTTCAATACGCGACTGGTGTGGATAAGGCTCTTCGAAGATTGGCGAGGGGGGAAGGTTTAAGCCTGCGAGAGTACGTTAAGAAGGTTTTCCGAGAAGTGTATTCAAGTATGAGAGGGTGAAAATGAAGAGAACAGCCGTCCTATTCACTCAGAAGTATTTAGATCACAACCCCGGGCTCAACCACCCTGAATCACCTGACCGCCTAAAGGTGATCATGAAAGAGCTAAGGGAGAGCGGTTTCTTCGAGTCGGATAGATGCTCGCTTGTTGAACCTGAGCCTGCCAGCGTCGGTGATGTGGAGTTAGTTCATGAGGCTGACTACGTTCGACTTGTTGAGCGGTGTTGCTCGTCTGGTGGGGGTCTTCTCGACCTCGGTGACACGGTGGTCAGTCCAGAAAGCTATGAAACGGCTCTTTATGCGGTTGGAGGGGCTATTAGGGCGGTTGACCTCGTTATGGTTGGGGAGTTTCAGAACGCTTTTGCTCTGGTTCGTCCTCCTGGTCATCACGCTGGCCCCAACTATGCCATGGGCTTCTGCCTCTTCAACAACGTTGCTATAGCTGCTGTGCACCTTCTTCGCGATTTCAATCTTGAGCGCCTCTTGATTTTAGATGTGGATGGCCATCACGGGAATGCAACTCAGGAAATCTTCTACGAAACCGATAGGGTTCTCTATGCGAGCTTGCATCAGGACCCGACGGGGTTTCCCGGAACAGGTTTTGTGGACGAAGTTGGCAAGGGAAAAGGGTTAGGGTACACGGTGAACGTTCCGCTTCCCTACCGAACCGATGATCAAGCTTATCTTAAAGCCTTCAACGATATCGTGGTTCCAATCATCCGACAGTACAGACCGCAGTTCATCCTTGTTTCCACAGGCTTTGACGGACACTACACGGATCCAGTTGCGAGCCTTTCCCTCTCCTCTTCCACCTACCTCAAAATCTTTGAAAGTGTGTTGAGCTTGGCGTCTCAGTTCTGTATGAGAAGGATTGTGGCTGTTTTAGAGGGTGGTTACAGCCTTAGCTTTCTTGGAAAAATGGCGACTGGAGCTATTGGGAGGATGGCTGGAGTTTCATACACTATTCGAGATAAGCATCCCGTTGCTGCCCCTGACATACGGAGACAGGCTGAGAAAACTATAGGGGAGGTTAAGCGCACTCAATCCTCCTTTTGGAATCTGTGAAGACAGGTTTTGTTCCGTTGTGTGCAAAATGGAAAATGGGAAGCAGGGTTATTCAATGATCTCGATGGCGTTGTTGGGGCACTGTACCTCGCACGCTCGGCAGACAAGGCATTCGTCGAGGTTTATGACAACCGATTTCTCGTCTCTAACCTCAAGGACCTCTACGGGGCAGATGTCCACACAGGTTCCACATCCATCACACTTTTCGAGGTCTATCTTGATCTCCACCATGAAGTGTCACCATCCTTTTGAATCCTTATGAAGTGAACTATCCAGAATAAAAGCGTTTTTGTGTTAGCGCATTTCTTCTCGAAATCTCAAAAGCGCCGAATCGATGGTTGTCTTCGCTCTGTCCCTCCGGCGGTGATACTCTTGAAGGAGCCTGCGATAAGCCTCGGTGGATATTTCTCTGCGTCGATATCGAGCCTCCACCCTTCGGATGTCCCCTTCCACCCCCTCCAACTCGGTTTCAGCGACCTCGATCTGTCTCGTTATGTCGGCGTATCGTGGACCCGCTGTCCTTATCTTCTCTCGGAGACCAGTTAAATCCCGAGACAAAACTGAAAGGCGGCTTTCAAGGCTTCTCTTCCGCACTCTATACCGTCTTCTAGATATCTTTCCTCTACGCGCCTGCTGCTCTATCAATTCAAGCTCGCGGAGAATTCTCGTTTTCTCTTCATAATTATCAACGAAGCTTCGGAGGTCCTTTGGAGGAACAGGAACTGTTGGAACCGCAGGCTTGGGAGCACGCCAGAGAGCGGCTACGGCTGCCACAACAGCGGCTAATATTCCAATCCATAGGGTGGGACGGAAGGATGCCCAGAACACAAGGTGTGTATATTTGAAGTCAAAGTTGAGATCGTGGAAGGGCGTAGCGTTGCGGAAGACGAAGGTTACGTTTTCCTGAAACAAGTTTTTCTGAATACTATAAGGGCTTACAGTTGCGTTTGCATACTCAGCGCCCTCCGGCAACATCACGGTCACGGTTAACTTCCGTATCGTCCAGTTGAAGTTTTCAAAGAAGGTGAAGGCCAGTTCAAAGTCGCGCCACCCGTGCTGGTCAACGTAGTTTTTCCACGGAAGCCGATAAGCCACAACGAACTTTCCTGCATCACCATTTTCTAAGGGTGCATTGAGCGGTATCGTTGCTTCTCCCCCTTCTAAGGATACTGAGATGCGGGGGACTGGGGCTGAAATGTCCTGTGCGGAAACATCATAGGCTCCCTGAGGCAGCTGTATTTTTATTTCGGAAAGGGTTTCCGCAGCTTTGTTGGTTAGGTGATAGAAGTCGGATAGGAACATGTTTCCCCACTGATCCAGCGTTATCTCTCGCTTTATCTCGTTGGCTTCAATCAATGGAGAGGCACCTGATTTGCTAAACGTTAACATGCCAGGCTCATCCGTAAAGCTTTCGAGGGGGCTTTTCGTGTGGTTCAAAACCAGGCGGGTACCCACAGTGGTTTCATTGAAAGCGTGGGAACTTCCTATGTATTCGGCGTCACTTGGAAGAGTGGCCGTCACGTTGCAAATAGCGGCTTGTTGAGCCAGACTAGGGTACATGGGGAAGTCAACATCAAATTCAGTTGAGATCGGTTGGGAAACAAGGTTTGAGAAAACGTAGATCACTGTGAATTCGTACGATCCACCATCGCTTATGTCCACCGGAGTGGTAAAGATCACGTTAATTCCGTAGAGGCCAATCCTTCCCAACCCGACATCGAGGACCACGACGTGCCGTGCATCGGGGTTCGAGGCATCATGAGCGAAGGAGTAGTCAAGGTTAGAGCCGTACTGCAAGGGAAATCCCATCGAAAAATTCTGTAGCGGTTCTCCACTTTCGCCAGTTGCGGACAGCCTGATGGTGTCGTTGATGACAACCAGTCCTCCTTCTCGAACCTCCACCGCATGGTCTACTTGGCTCACTTGAAAATTCAGGGAAGATGAGTTTGTTGCGCTAACGCGAGGATAAGGGAGGGACAAGAGTGGGAGAAGAAGACATAACAACAGCAATAGCGGTGGTAACGTCGCCTTCAATTGGAACACCACACTAACCATCCAATTCTTTTCATTTGTTTTGCATGTTTATCTTGATAATCCCTTATTTACTCTTTGCATGTCTAGATTAAAGTTATTCTTGCCTGAAGCTTGTCCTCTATGATCGCTTTTTTGTCTTTCGCAGAGATGAGGTATAGTACGGTTGAAGGCAATTCGTTTCTTTCCAAATTTCTGAGAACGAAGACCACTTCAGGAAATCCAAGCATTGAGATAGCTATGGTGGCGTAAAAACAAATGATGAACATGACCGTTGAGTCAAAGAATTGATAGATGAGAAAATTATTGTATGAACAAGGATTCTTGCGTACTGGAACGCCAGCATCCGTCTTAGAGGGGATCTCATTTGAAGTAGTAGTCTTCCTCTTTCTTTGATCCGAAACTTCTTACGCCCTTCTCCTTGAGCTGCTTCGTAATCCTTGCAGCATATTCACGGCTGATTTCTCCTCGCCTCTCCATATAGCTGATGATTTCCTCCGCCTGCTCCTCGTTATCGCATCGACGGATGAAGTCGATCACGTCTGGCATGTACCCGACAAACTTCTTTGAAGAAGCTTTCTCTCCGGTTTCAGCGTCTGATCGAACTGAGGTTATCGCTATCCTGTTTTCTCCACCCTCTAGTTCCTTTGCTAGGTGTGGGAACATCTTTCTGAACTGTTTCTTCTCGGTTTCCATCCCAGTTCAGCCTCACAGTTGGGCAGCTGCCTCTTTCCGCGTACGCTCATTATCTTCTATGAGAAAACGTCTATTTAAGCCGATTTGAATGTGATCCCAAGGCAGTGGTTCATCAACTTCTTTCCTTCGCGTGTACTTATCCAGTGAGACTTCACTTTCTCTCAACGCGCGCCGCCAGGCGCCAAGACCTCCACCGTACCGGGCGGCAAGCTCCACAACCGTTCCAACCTCTCGGTCGCCCAGAGAAAGGAATGCCTGAATCTTGGCGCGGCGGGGGTCCAAGTGGCTCATCCTGAATCGTCGGTCTCCTCTTAGCCGCTCTCTCAACAAGCGTAGACATTTTCTTGTGTAAGAGATGGGCGCGAACCCTTCCCACTGAAACGGTGTGTGAGGCTTGGGAATAAGAGGATTAATGCTGAGGTGTACAGACTGGGGACCATACCCGAGATCGGCGATGCGTTTCGACAGTCGTGCGATGGCTTCGATCTCCTCGGGTGTCTCTCCGGGCAAGCCGATTACAAAGTAGAGTTTTAGGCGTCTAACTCCGTGTTGCAGAAGTGTTCTGGCAGCGTCAATTATTTGCTCATCGTCCATTGCCTTGTTAATGATGGTGCGCATGCGTGGAGTAGAGCCGTCAGGGGCTAAGGATGCCCTCCGTTGCCTTCCCTTAGCCAGCGACTTGGCTAATCGCTCGGTGACCGCCACTGCACGTATTGAAGGGATGGAAAGCTCTAGCCCGCGTGAGACAATTGTTTCGCAGATGTCTTCAAGCCTCGAGTGGTCGGATAAACCTGACCCGATGAGTGAGACTTTTTTCACTGGCGTGTAACGTATGCCCTCGTCTAGTATCTCCTCGATCTTGGCTAGACTTCTCTCTCGCTTTGGACGTCCAATATGTCCGATGAGGCAGAAGCGGCAGCGTCGATTGCACCCCCGAACAGCTTCGATGGCGAAGGTTTTCCCGAAGACGGGCATGTAGGGGCTTCGATGATCAACCAGAGGAACTTGCTGTGCCACTGGACAAGGAGCTTTGTTGAGGTCCTTAACCCATACACGATCCACGGGATTCGAAACGGCGGATACGTACACTCCTTTCAGGTCAGCGAACTCTTCAATTCGCTTCGCTGGCTTTTCAAACTCCTTAATGCGGTCGATTAAAGGGTCTAAGATAGCTTCAGCCTCACCTATGGCGAACAAATCAACGTATTCAGCGAGGGGTTCAGGGTTTTCCGTTGCGCACGGTCCGCCAGCGATGATCAGAGGGTCTTTTGGGGTCCGGTCATCTCTTCTCAGTGGCACATCGGACTCTAACAGCATGCGGATTACGTTCACGTAGTCCTGTTCGTACTGCAGAGTGAACGCAACTACGTCAAAGTCTTTGAGGGGTCGGTTGGATTCGAGGCTACGAAGGGGTTCTCTTCGAGTGGGGATAAAGAGTCTTTCACAAGTCACGTCTTCTCGTGCGTTCAACAGCGCGTACAGCAACCTGATGGTCATTCCGGTCATGCCAGTGCGGTAGACATTGGGATAGCAGAGCGCTACCGTCACGTCTACGCTTCTCCAGTTCTTTTTGATGATGTTGAGTTCGGGCACGAAAGGCATTTGAGTCACAACTAAGCATGTGTGTTGATTGCCATTAAATGTTATCTAGAACAACCTAAACGTTAGTCTTGTATTTGCGCTCGTCTACGGTCAGGCGGACGTAGTGGAGCTTAAGTCCCAGAAGCCCTTCTAAATCTTTCATCACATTCTTCTCTGTTGTCTTCCTAGTCAGCCTTCCCTCTTTTTTGTCAGCAATCTTCATCTTCCTTATGGTGGAGACTCCACAAACCAGTCGCCTTGAATCCACTATTCCGTAGGATTCATCTACGCGCGTTCTGTGAGGTTCATCTTTTGCCCAATTAATGCAGATATTGCCTTTCCCAGAAAAGTAAAGAACGTGTGCGCGCGGGAAAGGGGAGGCGAAAGGCGGTAAAGAGTTCCGCCTCTGCATCATTTTTAGGCATCACCTATCGAGTGCGCTCGTCGGTACATGACGGTGAAGCAGTTGCTACACACGTGGAAGTTGCCTTCCACCTTGTCTTGTTCCGCTTGGTCTATGTAGCCTCCACATGCTGGACAAGTAAACTTACTCATCGCTGCCCCTCAGATTCTTTGACTCTAGCGATAGCTTCAGTTGCTTGAGAACGGTAAGCATGACGTACGGCATATTTAAATCTTTCTTTATATACGTGGCACGAAACAGATTGAATGCATGGTTTGATACTTTTTATAGCATTATTTTAAAAAAAGTCAGGCCCCGAATGTTACACGGAAACGGCGTTCACTCACCACTTCTACATCGGCGCAAACTTCTGAAGAGGGTTTTCCTCAAGAACTCTCTGAAGCCGAGGGTAGCTCAAGCCAGTCACAAGGTCTCCGTATGTTTCACATCGTTCTTTTAGTTCAATTCTTTCGGGACTTCGAACGACAACCTCAACCTCGTCGCCTGACTGGAGAATCAGGTGGATGTGAAACGATGCTTCTTTTCTACCTCGCTTTGTAACGGAGAGCCACCCGCTTTTCGCTATCTTGAAGTTGCTTTTCTGAAGTTCAGCGAGAACAGCTTTCGGGGCTGAAGAAAACGTGACTATGTCTATGTCGCTGTTTTTGTAGGCTGTTCCCCTCCAGACACTTCCTATCAGTTTCGGGTGAAACCTTCTGAGGAGCTCCATTACTCGGAGGGCTTCTCTTCGCATTTGAAGCAGCCGCTCCTGTCTTGACCGCCCCTCCCTCTCCTCAGCGATCTTGTCCAGCTCTTCCGCAACCTCAAGGTTGCTGGGGAGAACTCGAGCACCCAATGTTTGGGCTGCTCTGTTTTTTGCCTGCTTATACTCTTTTTCCTGTGATGTGTAGAGCAAAATGGCGGCTTCCCGCGCGACTCGCTTCTTCAAATCCGATAAGCGACTGTCCCTCAAGATTCTCTACACCCGAGTATTTTGACAAAGGCAGAATATTGTTACGCGGCGATGGTGGGTTGGAGGGTGAGCTTCGACTTTCGGATGCCCACGTGGCGCAGAGGAGCTATTTTCTTCGCCTCGTTGTAAATATCAGACGCGATTTTCTGCAGAACCACCTCTTGAACAAACTGGTCGAACGTGAGGGTGCTCGCCTTTTCTTGAACAATTTTTCTCATGATGTCGCGTAGCGCCTTTTCCTGTGAAGTTTTGATACGGACGAGAGTGAACGCACAAATCCCCAGCCTCAGTCGGTAGCCGTCCTTCGTTGTGACACCCAGAATGGCTTCAACTCGCGTAGTTTTCCTTCGAACAAGGCTCCTCAAATAGTCACGGGAGTATTCGTGTCCTTTAAAGATGGTGCGGGCGGTTTTGCCATCCACCCCGGTGACCTGAAAATACATCTTCAGATAGTGGTGCGCAAAATCGTTGGTGAGATCGTAAAGCGTGGCGTCCACGATCCTTCCCACTAGTTTCTCGGGATCGTCGGATGGCACAGCTCCCAGCTCAGCTCCTCCGAAGTAGGAGGGAGAAACTATTACGTACCAGTCCTTGCCACGCCACTTATCCTTTACGCGTCTCCTCTTCTTTGATGACACGGTGATCCTCCGTTGCGACTGAAAGTTTGCGCGGTGGTATTAAAAGTTTTAGCATCGTTCCATTTTTTCTATTCCGCCCATGAACTGTCTCAAAACCTTTGGGATTATGACAGAGCCATCATTTTGTTGAAACTGCTCTAGGATAGCCATCATTGTTCGACTGGTTGCGAGGGCGGTGTTGTTTAGCGTGTGTACGAAACCAGCTGGGGCTTGCCCCTCTTTCTCTCTAAATCTTATGTTCAGCCTCCTCGCTTGGTAATCCGTGCAGTTAGAATTGGAGCCGGCCTCCCTGTACTCTCCGTCAGACATCCAAACTTCCATGTCGTACTTCTTCGCCGCTATCATCCCGATGTCTCCCGTACAGACGTTAACAACCCTGAAGTGTAGTCCCAAGCTGTTGTAAAGGTCCTCAGCGTTCCTTTGTAACTCCTCATGAAACCTCCACGAGTCTTCTGGCAGACAGAAAATGAACTGTTCAACCTTGTTGAACTGATGCATTCTAAACAACCCTTTGGTGTATTTGCCGTGCGCGCCGACTTCCTTCCTGAAACATGGGCTGACTCCAACGAGTTTTATCGGTAAATCATCCTTGTTGATCACCTCGTCCATGAAGATGGCGGCCATGGGATGTTCGCTGGTCGCTATCAGATAAAGGTCTTCCTTCTCTATCTTGTACAGTTGATCTCCAAAGAATTCTAGGTCGGTAACCCCGAGGTAGGGCTTCTTGCGCATCATGAAGGGTGGCTCTATAAGCAGATAACCCCTTTTTCTCATGAAGTCTATCGTGTAGTTTAAGATCGCATAGTCCAGAAGGGCCATCTCTCCCTTCAGGTAGTAGAAGCCGTGGCCAGCAACCTTAGCAGCCCTCTCAGCGTCTATCAAATCTAGGTTCAGAGCGATTTCCAGATGATTTTTGGGTTCAAAATCAAATTTTGGAGGTTCACCCCAGCCTTTCACAACAACGTTTTCACTTTCATCCTTGCCGACAGGAACCGACTCGTGTAGAATGTTTGGAAGTCCTAGCAGAATACGACTCGCTTTCTCCTTGTACTTCTTGACCTGCTTCTCCGACTTTTCAATTTTTTCGGGTATCTTTCGTGCTTCTTCAAGTTTTTTGCTAACGTCCTTTCCCTTCTTCTTCAGGCTTGCAATTTCGGCAGTTATCACTTTTCTTTTGTGCCTGAGTTTGTTTACCTCTGTCAACAGTCGCCTCCATTTTTTGTCGTATTCGATCAGGTCATCGAGCATCTTGAGTTTTTCGACTGCTCCCCTCTTCTCTAAGTTAGCCCTCACCACTTCTGGATGCTCTCGGATCAATTTTATGTCCAACATGCTAGCACGTCATCCTCATTCCAGCTGTAAACGTGTGCACTGTCCAATGCCTTTAGGTTTAACATGAAATTCAGCTATTTAACACCTATGCGACATAGCTTAGTGGCAAAACTGTGAAAAAAGTCATCCTTTCAATCTCGCCAGTTTTTCCAATGTTTTAAAATCTTGTCATACCTTCCTCTTTCTCAACCTTTTCAGGTCTCGGATATTTCTTTTTCAGTTCTGAAACAAACTCGTCAACAATATGCGCTTAGTCTGATTCGGACACCTACTTTTCCACAGATCCGAAAATGATCTAATATAATTAACCGTATTGATTTTCGGTTCATAACTGATTTAAACAGGGTTTCCGCATGCTAATTGTCAAACAAGCTAAGAGACGAATAAAATGAAAAACATGAACCGAACTCTCAAGAGAGCTATTCTTCTGGCATTTTCTTTTGCATTAGTAATGATGATTCCTGTAGCTTCGGAGGGCGTAGGCGTCGAAGTTGGCGACTGGGCGAAGTACGGCGATTTTTCTTTCACGTGGAACATGCCTGAGGAAGCTGAGGATCCCTCAGATCTTGCAAGCATCAGCGAACTTGATTGGGCCAAAGTTGAGGTGTTGAATGTTGATGGCACCAATGTCACCGTCAAGTTTACTACACATTATAAAAATGGAACAGAAAACAGCGAAACGAACAGTGGCGATGTAAAAACGGGTCCGGAAGACCTCCCTTTCATTATCGAAGCAGATCTTAACCCTGGTGACAAAATACCATGGGAATTTATACCTGGATGGGAGTTGTATATTAACGGGACTACTTCACGAACTTATGCCGGGGCTAGTAGAAGTGTCAACTACGTAAATCTTACAAGAACGGCAGGGGATTCAACTATGACATTGAAACTTTATTGGGACAAGGCAAAGGGAATTTTGTGTGATATGTTGATCTCAGCGTCAATATCATATGAAGGAACGCCCTACTCCATGTCAATGTCCAT
>Ga0224506_10001908_pt1 | contig 14638 bp, 8 predicted proteins | sample SF_Jan12_sed_USG_2_FD_169108 | JGI IMG/M metagenome (GOLD analysis project Ga0224506, IMG submission 169108) | Sediment microbial communities from San Francisco Bay, California, United States - SF_Jan12_sed_USGS_8_1 | ecosystem: Environmental > Aquatic > Marine > Sediment | place: USA... | reverse complement strand
ACAGCATATTTGGATGTGCGACTAGTATCAGAAACAGAAGGGGCAATACAGTTAGAAAAGATACGAAAACACATTAAAAAACAAGGATATCTAATCCTTGACAGAGAACCAACCGATGATGAACGACTAGCCAATTCTAAAATTGTTAAATTTGCAGGTAATGCTGGGACAAATGCCTACCGGGCAGACATGAATACTCCCTTTGCTAAAAATTTAAGAAAAACACTGCAAGAAGAATTTAATGAGCCACCTGTGAGCATACGTACCATGGGAGGAACTGTACCATTAATCTCGGTGGTAAATACACTTGATATGCCAGCTATTATTGTGCCGATGGTGAACATGGATAATAATCAGCATAACCCGAACGAAAATATTCGTATTGGAAATATAATTCAGGGAATAAAGATGTGCATGGCAATATTATCAATGGATGTTAAATAGAGAAATCATTATTTGAGGGTTAAGATCATGCTAAATCCATTTTGGCAAAGTTTATTTAGGTTAATTTGGTTGAAATATCTAGGGACAACTCAATACTAAAACAAGAATACTTACCTAATTCGGAAGCTATAGAAATTTTACCATCATTTAATTCAACCAATTTTTTTACAGTTGCAAGACCAATACCAGTACTATCTATATCAGGATCAATATTTAATGTTTGAAATACTTCAAATACTTTCTTATAGTGCTTTTCACTAATCCCTACACCATTATCCCATACGTTAATGATGTGTTTTTCTTCTAACTTGTTGTGATATATTTTTATAATACCCTCTTCTTTGTCATTATATTTTATGGCATTGGAGACCATGTTTTGTAGAATTTGATACCATTCACTTTTGACACCATCAAACTCAGGGAGCTGTTCTATCTCAATGGAGAAGTTTTTGGGAATCTCTAGCGTATTAACAATATCATTTAGAATGTCATTTAAATTAATGGTTTCAAATACTCTTTCGGCTTTCCCTGTACGAGAATAGTCTAATATATCTATTATTAATTTTTCCATTTTAGATACATTAGAAGCCATTAAATCTAAATATTCAACACCAGTTTCATCAAGTTTGTCCTTGTAGTCATCACCTATCCATTGTGAAATATTTGCTATCCTCCTAAGAGGAGCTTTCAAATCATGAGAAATAACATAAGCAAATTCATCAAGTTGTTTATTTGCCTGATTTAACTCTTTAGAACTTTTAGCAAGATCATTATTCTTTTGTGAAAGCTCATGGTTTTGTTTCTGAATAGTTTCTGTTCTATCTTCTATCATAGTATTCAGTTTTTTTCTTTGCTCATGAAGAACTCTGATTCTCAAAAAGTGTATAAATAAACCTATCGCCAGTATCATAATAGCTACTAATGACCGAAACCACCAAGTTGTCCACCAAGGAGGTAAAACTACTATTGATAGTGAGGTTGCATTAGCGTCTATACATTGTTTATTCTTTGATGACTTTACAATAAAAGTATAGTTACCAGGAGAAAGGTTGGTATATCTCACACTTGTTTCTGTCCTGTTGGTAAACCATTCTTTATCAAATCCTTTTAGCATATAACAGAAATGTTTTTGAGATGTACTAACAAAATTGAGTTCAGAAAACTCAAAACCTATAGTTGTTTGATCATGGTTTAGGATGATTTTTTTTGTTTCAGATATATTTTGTTTTAAAACTCCTTCTTTGGAAATCGAAACTTCATGATCAAAAATTGTAAACTTTGTAATTTTAATATTTTCAGTATTTTCTTTAGTCTTTATATTTTCAGGTTTGAAATAACTATATCCTTTGGAGCCTCCAAAATAAATTGTTCCATCTTTTGATTTAAGACATGTGCCAAAAGAAAACTGATTGCTTTGAAGCCCGTTTTCAACGGTAAAGAGTTTCGACTTTAACGTATTTTTATCAAATTTGAAAATCCCATTATTGGAACTTAGCCAAAGATACCCCTCATCGTCTTCTACTATAGCTCTTAAAAATAAAATGTTTTCATGGCCATCCAATAGAGGTGTTATTTTATAAGAAAGTTGGTCGTTTTCTTTGATAAGTTCTACCAACCCAAAACGTTCAGAGGCCATCCAAATTCTATGTTCTCGATCTTCTATGATATGGTTTATTGAAAAATAATTTAGCTCATTGAGATCAACTTTTTCAATTAACATTTTTTCTTTATCTATCTTCCACAACCCATTATCCACAAAAGTACACCACAATATTCCATCACTATCTTCAAATAAAAATCGGGGAAATAGTAATTTTTTATTTGGTGAATCATTTTGCAAATATTCAAATTGTTTCAATGTACTATTGTAACGGGCAACATTCCCTTCATCCATTACAAGCCAAATAGCACCCTCTTTGTCTTTTATTATATCCCAAACAGTATTATTTCTTAGATCTATGTTGCTGTTTGTATTATGTCTGGTGAATTGCTCCGTTTTCTTGTTATATATTGAAATACCGTTTCCAAAAGTGCTGATCCAGAGCTGTCCATTGTTGTCTTCCTGTAGATTTGTGATTACATTTCCTGAGACTGAGTTTGAATTATTTTTATCGAAGATGAAATGATGATAATCCCCAGATGGAGTTAACTTATTTATTCCACCACCATCCGTTCCTATCCAAATATCCCCTTCATTGTCTTCAAAAAAAGACAGAATATTGTCATTATCTAATGCTTTAGGTTTGTAGGTAAGTTTGGTGACTTTGTTAAATAAATACTTATTTGGATCATAACGGTTAATCCCTCCAGAATAAGTACTAACCCAAATTACGCCTTGTCTATCTTTGAAAAGGTTCTCAATATTGTTAACGGAGAGGCTGAACATTTTCTGTTGTTGTTCACGAAGAATTTGGATTAAATTACCCTTTTTGTCAAGTATACTAATTCCTCCATCATCTGTACTTACCCATAAATATTCTTTATCATAATCTAGAATAGAGGTGACAATATTTCCAGAAAGTTTCCCATTATCTCTGGAATACCATTCTACTTTATCACCTTCCATACGGTATAAACCCTTTCCTATTGTCCCAACCCACAAAACATCAGTAGAATCAATATATATAGATTTAGAAAAAAAAGATGATGCTTTTTTAGAAAGAACGTTCGAAATTCTAATAAGGCTTACCTCCTTCGTTTGTATATTAAACTTAAGCAATGAAGCTGGGTCACCCATATCCAGGTATAGATATTCATCAGCTTTATAAACCTTATAAATCGATAGATTATCATACCCAGGGACAGAAACATTTTCTGTTGTTCCACTTTTCGTATTGAACTTTATTAATCCACTGTTTAATGTTGCAACCCATAAAGTATTATTTAGACCATCACAAGCATCCGAAATAATGATAGGGTCGTCTAATTTATTAGTTTTATTAACATGAAGAGTATTAAAATTGTCAAAAAGCCGATTGTATTTCACCAAATATGAAGAATTGGTGATTAGCCATAAGTTATTTTCAGCATCTATAATTATTTTTTTAATGAGACTTTCAGGGAGAGAAGAGCTATCATTATATATGGGTAAATAATGGACTATTTTATTCCCATCATACCGATCAAGACCATTATAAGTAGCAATCCAAATAAAACCTTGTTCATCTTGCTTAATATCATATATCTTATCACTGATAAGCCCATCATCTACTCCTATTTTTTCAAACCCAATATCTAAAGTGTTCTGAGATAGGGAATCAGCGAACAGTGAAAAAACAATATTAATAATCAAAAGGTATCTCATACAATCAATATGTACTTACATCAACTAATTTAACCATTGCTTTAATATAGTAACCAAGTTATTAAAAGTAAAGAATATTAGAGTAGTTGATATATTTATAACAAAAATTTATTAAGTAAATCTTGCCAAACAATCTTTAAAAATAATTTTTCTAAAAAATATTATACCTAAACAATAAGAATTATTTCAAAAAACCTTTTTTAACTTAAACACTATATAACGTATAGCTATTTAATGAACCAAAACTTGATTTTTTTGTTTCAGTCCTCTATTGTGTAGACTTGTAAGTTCGCAAGGTATAAAGCACATCTTTGCATCGTATTTTGTGCTTATAAGGTTTATAAAGAGTTGGATAGGCAACTAAAACTTATGAAACCGCATATAACTGTTTAAAGGGCTATTGAACTTATGAAAACCATTTATCAACTTCTAGTGAAACTACCTAAGTCAAACCATACTAAAGAAATCATTTATATTGATGGTGAAAATCAAAAAATACTGCTTAATACTTTCATTATTAAAATAGACTGACCCAATGTGGAAACAGGAGAATTAAGAAGTCAGTAATTTTTAATTTATATTTCAAAATGAATGAGCACTAGCTCGTTTTTTACAGAAAATAGCAAATATTTAAAATCCTTAGTTCAAAGTAGGCTTCTACTAAATAGTAGCTTAACAAACTGAATCTATTTTACAATTAATTTTCTAATTGCATTTTTATCTTTCGACATTATTTTAACAATGTAAATTCCAGGTTTAAAATGACTAGTGTCTATCCTTATTACACCTTCACTTAAATTAGTGACAGTCATAAAATGTTTATTGCCCTTAAGATCATATATCGCCACAAGTGACTCATTAAAAGTAGTGGCATTGATATTTGTCATACCACGTGATGGATTAGGGTATATATTGACATTAATATCTTCCATGCCTTTTTTAAGAGAAGTGACATTAACAGTGTCCGTTGGTACATTTGTAGTATCTCCAACAATTGTAGTATCTCCAACACTGTTATTTTCTCCCAAAAGGGAACTTAGATTGAATTCACCAATGCCAACACTTCCTGTACCTAAAGACATCCTTAATTCATGTCCTGCTTCAACACGACCATTACTTAAACTGGTTGCTAAAATGAGCATACTTTTTACATCATTAGAAGGTAACCCATCATCAACGGTAAAATGTGATATTATACCTGTACTATCTATTGATGAAATACCAACAGATTGCGTGAAATCATACAAAACCCAAACGTTTTTTTCCGAATCTTCAACAGTTTTTTCAATGTAATCTAGTGCTAATCCATTTCCTCCATTTAGGTTTGATATATTTCCTACACTGTCAATAATTGAAATTCCTTGTTGTGTGGATACCCAAATATCCCCAGAAGAGTGTTCCATGAAGCTATTAACAGATTTATCAATAAGTCCATCTAGTTCTTCAATATGAGTCCAAGCCTGTCCATTATGCATTGAAATGCCAGACTCCCAACCAGGCATAGAATGTGAGTATTCTACCCATATCCTATTTTTAGAATCTACAAAAACTAATTGTATCTCGTTGTGGTTTAAACCATTATTTGTATTCCAGACAGTCCATGCAGTACCATCAAACTTAAACAACCCATTATCACTTGCCGTCCAGATGTTACCATCTATGTCATCATCCATTGAATGTGCTCTTACAATTCCAGTTGAAGAAGAATTATAAACTTTCCAAAGACCGCTTCGATAGGTAATTAAATCTACATTTCCTGGATTGAAGATAGTTCCATAGTTACCCCAAATGGTGCCATCGTTAGCTTGCAGTAAAGGTTGATAATTATACCCTAAATATTGCCACTTATTATTAGAAAATTGTGCTGCCCCTCCTTCAGTCATAATCCAAGTGGTGTCTGGTGATAGCTGCCACATGTTCCGTATGTTATTAGACGGAAGGCCATCAAGTGTATGATAATGTGTCATGTTTTGATTTGGAACGTCAAGGTTATTTATTACATAAACTCCAGAGTGTCCCGAAACCATTATGGTGGAGTCATTTATATCATAAATGCCAGTAGGATAAACCGTAATATTCAGACTATCCGAAATGGGCTGAGGAAAAGTATAATAACCAGTATGACTTCCATCTACAACAGTAAGCTCAGTGTTGTTAATCGCATATAATTTATCATTCTTATAGAGAACATCCCTAGCTCCTTTATTAATAAGGATATAACTTCCAGTAGAAAAAGAATAGGTGTACATATTATAATTTGTCGAAATTACCAGACTATCTCCCATAATCTGGGTAATTGCTGTTGGCATTTCCCCAACGTCAAGATTAATTGGAAGTGCGTTTAAATTTGTACCATCAAAAGTATAGATGGCAGAACTTGTCCCTAAGTATATTGAATCGCCAATGGATTCTATAAAAGTCACTTCTCCTGTTTCTGGGAAACTATATCGTTGATTCCATCCATTACCGTTGTTACTTGCGATGATTACGTTTTCGTACGTTTGATCTTTCCCAGCGAGCCAAAAGGTGTTGCTGCTATCGGTACAGCTAGCCAATATATATGCCATAGAATTAATAGAGTCACTAGGGAAATAGTGCCCCCAACCAGCATCACCATACGTTTGTATTGCACTTCTGTATGCGATATGCATCTGACCATTATTTTTTTGCCAAAATCCAGTAGGATTTCCAAAATAATCTTTTGAGATCAAATTTTCCCACTCTCCTGATGAGCTAAGAATACTTATTCCATATTCGGTACCAAACCAAATATTATTAGCATTATCTTTAAATATTTCGGATACTTTATTATCTGCTAGACCAGAGGAACCTGTATTACCAGTATTTACAGTCATTAGTTCGTTTAATGCGTTGACTATAATCGTTATTTTAACATCAATAAAACCACCATGTGGATCCTGTACATTTAAATTTACTATTGTTTTTCCTATGCCCAACTCATTTATAAGTATCGAATTCCCCAAAAGTTCGATAGACACAGAAGTACCAGATACAATTGAGGCAGAGTAAGTAAGGTTGGTGCTATCTTCTTCATCAAAGAACACATCTTGAAAGTTTATTTCACTTGTCAAAAAGCCTTCCAAGAGTATTTGGCTTGATATAGAACCTATTGAAACGGGGTTATCATTAACTTCATGAACGTTTATCATAAATGTATCAATTGCCGGAGCAAAACCAGACCCAGAGTCCAATAACCATACCGACATCATGTAGCTCCCAGTATCTAAATGAGTGGGTATCCCCCTAAGTGTAATGCTATCAGCTAAGTAAATCCAAGTAGAATTCTCTGGTATTGCTAAAAATTCCACTCTATAATTACTACCAACAGAGTCTACATAACCAAAAGTACTGTCAGGTAGTTGAAAGTTAAAAAGATCATCTTCATTTATATCCATGTCAGGAATAGGATTCGCTACGAAGGGGGCAGTGACTTGCGCTAACGAAATTTGAGAAGAAAAAAGTAAAACAATAAGTGTCCGGACTATGTATTTATTCATAGGTATTAGATTTAATAATTTCATCAATTTATAATTAAATAATTAAAATAAAAAATATAAATTGATGATTATAGAATAAAAAATATAACTATAAACATTTTAATACAATAAATGATTGATTATGAAGATTTTATAAACAGCCTTAGTAAGTGTTGGTTTTTTGTTTAGAAACTTGATCTTGATAGCCTCAGTTTTTTGTTTTCTCCACCTTTTTCAAAACGGAGATATCTATGGAATAGGGAATGATAGGGTGTTGCAAGACTGTTTTTAAATTGAACTCATGTTATTAAATAAACGATGTGTTATGTAGTGAATTTGAAAAAGTTAATTATGTGTTTTATTTGAATTTCTATACTAAATAACTTTCACAATTTGATTCGGTGTTTTCAATCAATTCAATTATCTTCGTTTTACATTAAAAGGAGCTATCATGATATTATATAATGTAACCATAGGTATTGACGAAAGTGTGGAACAAGAATGGCTAGAATGGATGAAAACTACACACATCCCTGAAGTGATAAATACCGGTTACTTTGTGGAATATAAAATGTTTAAAGTACTTAGTAAGCAAGAAGGAGACAACCCATCTTATTCCATTCAATACTTTACAAATTCAGTAGATGAAATAAATGAATATCTACAAAACCATGCTCCAAAATTACAGCAAGATCTCTTTACACGCTATAAGGATAAACATGTAGCATTTCGGACATTATTAGAATCAATATAGATTAAATTTCCACAGAACAACCAAGCCATTCACCATCAATTTTAGCATTGTAGGTTTTTTTATAGAAATCTATAGCTGATTTATTCCAATCAAGCACCTGCCAAACAACGCCTGAGCAATCATGAGATTTAGCATGTTCTATCAATTTATCCAATAACATTTTTCCTACACCTCTTCTTCTTTCTGTTTCAGTAACAACTAAATCTTCCAGGTATAACCTTCGTCCCTTCCATGTTGAATATCTATAGTAAAACAGTGCTATACCAATAATTTCCGTATCATTTTCAGCCACATAAAACTCGAAAAGTGAGTTAGATCCAAATCCATCTTTCTCCATACTTTCTACTGTTGTCATCACTTCATCTTCAGACTTTTCGAAAGATGCTAACTCAATTATTAACTCTAGAGCTCTTGGTATATCTTTTTTAATTCCTTTTCTGATATTCATAGGTTAAAATTAATGCTATCCAAAAATGAATAGCATTAATGTATATTTTACTCTAACTTTTAAGTTTAAAATTCCTTTTTAGCCATTTCAGGTACAACATCCATGTTATACCATGCAAAAGCGTACCTGTCTGCCTGTTGTTCTATTGTTTTTGAAATTGGTGTTCCAGCTCCATGACCAGCATCGGTTTCTATACGAATAAGTACTGGATTATTTCCTACATGATTTTCTTGTAATGTAGCGGCAAATTTAAATGAATGAGCAGGTACTACTCTATCATCATGATCAGCAGTAGTAACCATAGTTGCAGGGTATTCCACATCAGGTTTAAGGTTATGTACTGGAGAGTATCCTTTAAGGTAGGTAAACATTTCTTTAGAATCTTCTGCTGTTCCATAATCATAAGCCCAACCAGCTCCTGCTGTAAATTGATGATAACGCAACATATCCATTACACCAACAGCAGGAAAGGCTACTTTAGCCAAATCTGGACGTTGTGTCATAGTAGCTCCAACCAAAAGACCTCCATTGGAGCCGCCAGCAATAGCTAGATAATCACTAGATGTGTAGTTATTACTAATGAGGTACTCTCCTGCAGCGATAAAATCATCAAACACATTTTGCTTTTGCATTTTTGTTCCTGCTTTGTGCCATTCTTCACCATACTCTCCTCCACCTCTAATATTTGGTTGTGCATAAACACCTCCATTTTCTAGCCATACAATTCTAGATATGCTAAAACTAGGTCGTAGGCTAATGTTAAAACCTCCATACGCATACAAATAAGTGGGCGTTTTTCCATTTAATTCAATTCCCTTCTTATGAACTATAAACATAGGAACTTTAGTGCCGTCTTTACTTTCGTAAAAAATTTGTTTGGTAACATAATCATCAGGATTAAAATCAATATCTGGTTTTTCATAAAGACTCGATTCTCCTGTTTCCATTTCGTATTTAAAAATAGTATTCGGATAAGTAAATGAAGTAAATGTGTAGTATAATTCCTTCTCATCAACCTTAGATCCAAAACCATATGCTGTACCAATAGCTGGTAATTCAACATCTCTAACTAGCATACCTTTTGTATCATATTGTTTAATAACAGTTTTAGCATCTTCAAGGTATCTTGCAAATATATATCCACCTCCTGTACTAGTATTTAGCACATTGTCAGTTTCAGAAATTAAGTCTTTCCATGTTTCCGTAATTGGATTTTGAATGGTTGTTTCTACAACACGCTTATTTGGAGCTTCTAAATTAGTTTCAATCACTATTCTATCTTCTTCGGTGAATAAAACATGCTCTTCAGTAGATATATCATTATCAACCTGTACAATTGATTGATCTTCATTTGTTAAATCCTGAATAAAAAGCACATTCCCACTTGTACTTTTTGAAGCAGATATTACTAAATATCGATTATCTTCGGTTACATAACCACCAATATAACGGTAAGGTTGTTTTTCACCACCAAAAATCAATTGATCATCCGATTGTGACGTCCCTAGCTTATGGTAATACAATTTATGAATCTGAGTTTTAGCAGACAGAACACTCCCTTCTTTTGGTTTATCATACGAGCTATAATAAAAACCCTCATTACCTCTCCATGATATGCCACTAAATTTGATATTATGAAGTGTGTCTTCAACAATTTCTTTGGTTTCAGTATTCATTACTAATGCTTTGCGCCAATCGGAACCTCCAACGGAAATCATATACCCAAATAGTTTCCCATCATCAGTAAAACTTCTACTTGCTAGGGAAATAGTGCCGTCTTCTGAAAATTTATTTGGATCTAAAAACACTTCGACAGAATCATCACCTATCTTTTTTCTATAAAGAACAGATTGATTTTGCAATCCATCATTTTTATAAAAATATTCATAATCTCCATTTTTTGTTGGGGCTGATACCCTTTCATAATCGTACAACTTTTCTAACCTTTCTTTAATATTTTCTCTAAAAGGAATATGTGCAAGATATCCATGCGTAACTTTGTTTTGCTCACTTACCCATTGGGCTGTTTCTTCTGAGTTATCATCTTCTAACCAACGGTAAGGATCAGGAACATCAGTGCCGAAATAAGTGTCAATAGTATCTACCTTAAACGTTGAGGGATAAATTAGATTTGAAGATTCTTCTTTATCCGATGGACTACATGATACAACAATCAAAAAGGCTGCAATAATAAAAAGTAAGTTTGGTTTCATATCTATATATATTAATGAACTATAATGATAATTATTTATCTACTTACTTTCCTAACAATATGTGATAAATGGAGTTAGGATTATATAAAAACAACTAATTTATCCACTCAAAGCCTGTATATGGCACAAGCACTTCTGGAATTTTAATACCTTCGGGAGTTTGGTTGTTTTCCAGTATAGCTGCTAGAACTCTAGGTAAAGCTAGGGCACTCCCATTAAGCGTATGAAGTAGTTGCGTTTTCTTATCTTCATCTCTATACCTTAACTTTAATCGATTTGCCTGATAGGTTTCAAAATTACTAACTGAGCTTACTTCAAGCCATTTTTCTTGTGCGGCAGAATAGACTTCCATATCGAATGTTTGGGCTGAAGTAAACCCCATGTCACCTCCACATAAATTAAGTACTCGATATTGTAATTCTAACTTTTCTAACAACCCTTGAACATGTTGACACATATCTTTTAGTGCAGAATAGGAATTTTCAGGATGATGTACTTGAACTATTTCCACTTTGTCGAATTGATGTAAACGGTTGAGACCTCGTACATGCGCTCCCCAAGAGCCAGCTTCACGTCTAAAACAAGGGGTAAAACCAACATGTTTAACTGGTAAATTTTTAACATCCAAAATTACATCACGATACATATTAGTGATAGGTACTTCGGCAGTAGGAATTAAATATAAATTATCTTCAGTGGCATGATACATTTGTCCTTCTTTATCTGGTAATTGACCTGTACCATAGCCCGATTCCTCATTAATTAATATAGGTGTCTGGACTTCATTATACCCTGCACTTTGAGCTTCATCGAGAAAAAAATTTACCATGGCACGTTGCAATCGTGCTCCTTTTCCTTTATAAAAGGGAAAACCCGCCCCTGATACCTTATTTCCCAAATCAAAGTCTATGATGTCATATATTTTAATCAAATCCCAATGAGGTTTAGCTCCTTCATGTAGCTGAGGGGTTTTACCATACTCATGTATTACTACATTATCATTAGCACTCTTTCCTTCGGGTACATCTTTATTAGGGATGTTAGGAATATTATACAAAAGTTGTTTTAACTCATTTTCTATGCTGCTAAGATTTTCACCTAAAGCTTTACTTTCTGTTTTTAGCGATGAAGTCTTTCCTTTTACGATTTCAGCATCATCTTTTTTTCCTTCCTTCATCAATTGACCAATTTGTTTGGCTAACTGATTTGATTCTGCTAGTGTATTATCATGCTTCCCTTGGATTTCCTTTCTCTTAGTATCAACTTCTAATACCCTTTCAATCATGCTTTCAGCCTCTTGAACACCTCTTTTTTTAAGCCCTTTAATAATTTTGGCTTTGTTATTTCTTATTTGAGCAATCTCTAACATAGAATTCGATTTAAATAGCTGCAAAATAAATTAATTTAAGCCGAAAACAGAACCTAAATCAGTCATCTTTCATAATACTGATATAAAAAAAGGTATTTATTTGTTTATTGATAAATCTAAGTCTATACTTGCATTGTCAAGCAGTGGCTATCAGGTCTTTCCAAAGCCATTTCTAACTAATCAAATTATAGCGCACGTACTTATTCCAAACCGGAGAATTGCATTACCGCAATAGAAGAAATCTAAAAATATATAACCTTATAAATCATTACATTTCATATTAACATTTTATGTATAAAATTGAAGAATTAAACTTTAAGCTTCTTTCAGAATTGAAAGAAATTGCTGAACAGTTAGGAATTTCAAACTACAAAAAACTGGGCAAGCAAGATTTGATCTACAAAATATTGGATCAACAAGCCATCACTCCTGAAAGTGAACTTCCTTCCAAAAAGGAAAAAGATGATGAATCTAAAGACAAGCCGAAGAAAAAACTCACACGTGTTAAAAGAGAAAACGTGAAAAAAGAGGAAAAAGAGGAAAAAGAAATCCCTGAAAAAGGAGAAACTAAAGACAAAGAATTAAGTTCTCAGGAGCTTCTTGAAACATTTGATATAGAATTAGATAAATCTTCTGTGTCGTTTGATGCAACAGAAAATAAACCTGAAGAAACGAAGTCTTCTGAGTCTAATAAAACTCCAGATGAAACTGAAAAAGTTGTAAATGAAAATAAAGAAAGAAGAAAGCCATTTAAAAGAGAAGATCGCCCGAAGAGAAAAGAAAGTAACATCAAAGATTTTGATGGTACAATCTCTAATGAAGGTGTGCTAGAAATCATGCAAGATGGTTATGGTTTTCTTAGATCTTCAGACTATAATTATGTGGCAAGCCCAGATGATATTTATGTTTCTCCGTCACAAATCAAATTATTTGGTTTAAAAACTGGAGATAACGTAAAAGGTCAAATTCGCCCTCCTAAAGAGGGAGAGAAATATTTTGCCCTTTTGCGTGTAGAAACTGTAAATGGAAAAACTACAGAAGAAATTAGAGATAGGGTTGCCTTTGAATACCTTACTCCTCTATTTCCTGAAGAGAAATTAAATTTAAGTTCTAAACCTTCTAACTATTCAACTAGAATTGTTGACCTTTTTGCTCCCATAGGTAAGGGACAAAGAGGAATGATAGTAGCGCAACCAAAAACTGGTAAAACGGTACTTCTGAAAAACCTTGCCAATGCAATTGCAGAGAATCATCCCGAGTGCTATCTGATGATCTTACTTATTGATGAGCGTCCTGAAGAAGTAACGGACATGGCTAGAAGTGTAAAAGCAGAAGTGATAGCTTCAACATTTGATGAACAGGCAGAGAAACATGTAAAAGTATCTAATTTAGTTTTGGAAAAGGCTAAAAGAATGGTGGAATGTGGTCATGACGTGGTAATTTTGTTAGATTCTATTACTCGTTTGGCAAGGGCACACAACACAGTAGTTCCTTCATCAGGTAAGATATTATCAGGTGGTGTAGATGCTAATGCATTACACAAACCTAAACGTTTCTTTGGTGCTGCTCGTAATGTGGAAAACGGTGGTTCATTAACTATTATTGCTACTGCTCTAATTGAGACGGGCTCTAAAATGGATGAAGTGATCTTTGAAGAATTTAAAGGAACAGGTAACATGGAACTTCAGTTGGATAGAAAACTATCTAACAAACGTGTTTATCCTGCTATTGATGTTCCTGCATCTGGTACTCGTAGAGAAGATTTATTAATGGATAAAGAAGAACTTCAACGCATTTGGATACTGCGTAAATTTATGAGTGATATGAATTCTAACGAAGCGATGGAATTTTTACTAGATAGATTGAAAGGAACTAAAAACAATGCAGAGTTCTTGATTTCTATGAACAGCTAATCTTAATATCACAAATTTAGTTAAAAGGCTTGGAGAATTCTCCAAGCCTTTTTTATGGACTAGATATTTTCAAAATACTATTTTTTAACTAAGTTTATAGTTGGATGAAAAAAATTATACTCTTATTCTTTGTTATAAGCTGTATTTCATGTGTTGACCATATGGAAGCTGGTAATGCTGCATTTGAAAACGAAGATTTTGAAGAGGCACTTGAGCATTACGACTATGTGGAAAAATATGACCAAAATAACTGGCAAGTTTATCACAACATTGCTCGCTGCTATGAAGAATTAGAAGATTACGAAAAAAGTAATAAGTACTACACACAAGCTATCAGAAAAAATATGAAATCGGAGGAGGCATCATATTTAGGTAGAGGACGTTGCTATTGGAATAGTGAAGATTATGAAAGTGCGATTATGGACTTTACAACTGTTATTAATTTAGATGAGAAGAATTTTGATGCCTACTATCTTAGAGGAAAGGCTTATATGAAAACATTAAATTATAATGAAGCCTTTTGGGATTTGCTAGAATCGATAAAATTAGATGATAGCCATATTTATGCTCGATATCATTTAGCACTTGTAAAAGGGCAGTCAGGCTCGTTAATAGGAGCGCTTAATGATCTTAACCGTGTTATCAATGAAAAGGAAGATTTTGGAAGAGCTTATTATAATAGGGGAATTATCAAGC
>Ga0224506_10001907_pt1 | contig 14640 bp, 12 predicted proteins | sample SF_Jan12_sed_USG_2_FD_169108 | JGI IMG/M metagenome (GOLD analysis project Ga0224506, IMG submission 169108) | Sediment microbial communities from San Francisco Bay, California, United States - SF_Jan12_sed_USGS_8_1 | ecosystem: Environmental > Aquatic > Marine > Sediment | place: USA... | reverse complement strand
ACCACTCGTTGTGCATGTTGATTACTTTTTGCTTTATCTATGACATCGTGATAGGCGTCGAACATGAGTAAGGTCGTACTCAAAGCGTCGGCCGCAATAGATCCCAGTTTGTCATCATCGAGTAAATCAATCAGCGGCTGGATGTTATAACCGCCGAGCATGGTACCTAGCAGCTCCGTGGCGTGTTCTGGATCAATAACCGGGCATATGACATCACCTTTGGCAACGGCGGTGAGGAAACCTGCTTTGACGTAGGACGCTTGATCTACACCAGGTGGCACACGATGGGTAAATAGCTCCAGGCATTCCTGCTCCTGCCCTTTAGGCGGATTTTTCAGTAATTCCACTAGCGCAGCGGTCTGCTCTGCATCTAAAGCCAATGGCGGCAAACCTTCTGCCGCACGTTCCTCAACGTGTTTATGATAAGCGTCTAACACCGATTCACCTCTTAGTTGTTGATTTGTGGCTTAAAAGCCATTTCTGGGGGCTAAGTTTAGCGTATTTGGAGCTAGTTTGATATGGGATCTAAGCTTTTGTTTTTATGCACCTTTTTATGTGATTCGAACTTCCCTTTAAGGAACTAAGCTGTAGCCAAGCTTATTCTTAGTTGATTTGACCAAATCATTGTGCTGAAAATTTAGAGCCGTGAACCCATATGACTAGCCCAACACTTATTATCATAATCTATGTTCTGCTAGGTTTACTCATCCTGATTTTAAAGACAAGCTCCCCCGGAAATCCCTCGAAGCTGAACTAGATGCAATCGGTTTATTTTGGCTTAAGCTGATTCAGTTGGATTAATGTGCGGCAAGTTAAAATATGGCTAAAAACAATATCGCTTTGAAGAAGCGGTTACAGTGTTCACTTTCCTAGTTTCGATGGAATTTGTTTGAATACCAATGAATGTGCATATGAAAGCAAAAGTATAATCAACATTTTAGAAAGCTAAAATTGTATACTATTTGAAAGCCCCTGCACTACACAATCAAAGTATTCGTTTAAGCAAACATGATTTAACAAAGCGGATAGAAAATACAAGGCACGGCGCTTTCTTATGGTTTTGCCGATATATAAGTTAGAAATACTATTGTGCGTAATTGTATGTCAAACCGATTTTTGAATTTGATTGATATAATTGACGTTCGAAATCACTTGAAACCCCAGAACAAATTATAATAAACAATTTGCCAACACTTGGCACCACCAATTATAATTTATGCTCATGGATGACAACTGAAATGAATAATCTATGGATAAATCAACAATCATAGCGTCAATCATAGGCGCAAGCGCTACCATCATTGCTGCACTAATCCCATTATTGCTTAAAAAGCGGGAAACCCATCATGAAGAGTATTTAAATTTCCCACACGAAAAAGCTCAGTTGATTCGCTTCACCTGCGATTATGCCGAAACCACTCACGTCAATGAAGTACATATTGCTGGCAGTTTTAACCATTGGCTGCAGGCAAAAAAAGGTTTGATCAAACCTACAAAACTTGAAACAGAGCGCTTTGCAATGATTAAGCAAAAACAGCAAGGACGCAATGTTTGGGTAAAAGACGTGCTCATCCCCTATGGCCACTACGATTTCAAATTCGTGGTGAATAAAAACCAGTGGATTGCATGGAGCGAAAATTCTACTTATTCTAAAGGCAATGATGCACCCGGCGGGCCGAACTTGAGAATTGAGAGCCATGCTTAATGGGATTTCGAACCTTTACCTTTTCATACACCTGTTGTTGATCGGCTGAAAACAGGCTCTTCAGAAAAACAGCCAGCCCTGACCAATTTATACACACCTCTTGTGAAAAAGGCATGAGGCGATAAAAACATTCAAGCTTGTCTTACCTATTGTTTAAGATGAATTCAGGTACTGCGTTTTGCCATCAATAATGCTTTAAATCTTTGGATATGCTCATTTCAAAACCAATGATATGAATAAGTCTCGCCACTTATCTAAATTAGAGATTAGAATTCTACTAGAAAAACGCAAGAAGTCGTGCGTTAGTATTCCGTTGTTTGTTAGTAATTTTCTAATTGAATAAAGACGTCGTCGCACAAGTGCTTTGCCGCCCTAGAAATGACACCAATTCGCTATAGTTGCTTTCGCCGAATGAACGGGTCAACGACTGGTATATTATGATGTACACCAAAAAGTTACTATATGCTTTCTAATCAGCTTTATTGGAACATTTGTTAAACAAAACAACTAAAATACTTTCAACGATGCTTTAAGCGCTATATTTTTTCCTCTTATCAGAATATCGCCATAGTAATAATTTATGCGAGTTAAACGAATACCGACCAACCAACTTGTTATTGAGTCATCAGATTTCCAAGGATTTATCATAAATTGAGCAACCAGTCCTTTTGAATGATCGAAGCCGATGGCATTGCCACATCCCACTATTGATGGTGATGTACACTCCAACACAGGCGCGTAATGATAAGTCCCACCAAAACCTATTAACACTTGATTTCCTAAATTTATGGTCTCCAATAAATCAAACGTGATGCGTGTAAATTGAATTTTACCATCCACTAAAAAAATCGATTTTGATTGTGTTCCGACACTAAATTGTGTATTAAAAACGGCGTCTGAATGATTAGGGAACATAAAACCTAATTCAAAACTATGCCCGGCACCTGCATTTAAAGTGGCGTCGCCCGCTTGTGAATGAGTTGCTTCGCTGCCTAAGTGATACGCAATTAAATCTCCCCCTTTGTGCAATCCAAAGGATAACAAAATACTATTGCGTGCATACGCATCATTGCAAACACAAATAAATAAAAATACAAAATACACTATTTGCCTGTGAGGACTGCTGCAGAACATGAGCCGATGACCTATTATTGAATGTTTGTTATGAGATGATTAATTATATTGATTAAGCAAAAACATTACTAGGTATATAATATATCGTCGTCTATTTTTGAATTGTGTGGACATAACGCAAGTGCCATTCTTTGTATAGATGACAACTTTACTCTGTCATTATTTCTCTAAACAATCCTAGAATTCCCGTCAAAATGATTAGCAACTGCCTATCAAAATAATATCTCGCTTAAAAAACGCCGGTAATCGTCGTGCATTTTTTTAATCAGGTGTTTTGCGTAGAAACAATAAACAGACAAGGTTGAAATTTAGATTTGAAATAAGTGTTAAGTTAATTTTTTGTATTGTTTTATTTTTATTGTTTGTGTAAATTAGAATTAGTATATCCATGTAGTGTTTTCCTTTGCGCGACTCATTACAATTACATCGCTGTTTATAAAGTATTAAGGGCTTTTTAATTTATTTAACAGAGAATAATGGTACTCAATAAAAAAAGGAATTTTTGCAGAATTTTATCTCACCGGAGACACATCTCATGAAAACTTACAAGTCTCACGTAGTATCTTTTAGACCACTTTCAATTCTTTTCATGCTTATCAGTTTGACGATATCAGCTACATCTGTAATAGCTGGCACTATCGTTGGCTCAGCGCATGATTTCTCCAGCGCGGGTTGGAGCGGTGGCGACATTTGTACTGCGTGTCACACACCGCATAATTCCGATACCACAGTAACACAAGCACCCTTGTGGAATCACAGCTTAACCACCAGTAATTTCACCATGTATACCAGCCCCACATTGGATGCCAGCGGTGGCGGCCAACCAGGCGGTGTTTCAAGACTGTGTCTATCCTGTCATGACGGCACGGTTGCAACCGATAGTTTTGGCGGCACAACCGGCACTAATTTTCTGAGTGGCAATGTTGCGATTGGTGCTGGCGGTAAATTGTCTGATGACCATCCGATTTCGATCACCTACGACAGCGCCTTATCCAATACAGATCCTGGCTTACATGACCCATCATCAACATCGGTAACCATTGGTCAAGGTGGCGATAAAGTTCGAAGTGGAACCATCGCGGAATTATTATTATCCGACGGTATGATTCAATGCAGTTCCTGCCACGACGTACACAACAACTTTACCGCAGCAACTGGCGGATCACCGTTATTGAAGATCAGCAAAACTGGCAGTGCTTTGTGTTTGACCTGTCATAACAAGTAACCTTTCCTTAAAGAGACTTTTATCGCAAGTTAAAAGTCTCCTTCTTCATCCTTTGCGTGTATTCTTCACTAACGAACAATTAGTTTGCGCCATTTTTAAAATGAGATTGAAATAAGAATGAGGTAACACTTGAATAAGCAAATCAGTCTATTAACCCTTGCCAGCAATATTATCGGGGTAGGCCTCATGATCGGCCTTGTGCTCACGCTTAACGGCTGTGCGACTCAACCCAGAGTAGAGAAAATAGCACCCGTATTCTACCCTGCCTTGCCCAACTCACCTCGCATTCAATATCTCACCACCATTAGCACGGCGAATGACCAAGCAAACCAAGACAACGCTTTCGCCCGCTTTGTTCTTGGTGAGAAAGAGAAATTAACCAGCATTGCAAAGAAACCTTATGGATTGGCATTTAGTAAAGGCAAAATCTATTTGGTCGATTCGCAAGGACCGGGTTATGTCGTATATGATCTCGTTAAACAATCCTATGTTTTTATTACCGGCCAAGGTGGTGGTCGAATGAAGAAACCCATCAACCTATCCATTGATAAAAACAATCACAAATACGTGACTGACACAGGTAGAAACCAAGTTTTGGTTTTTGATGAACACGATCAGTTCATAAAAGCATTTGGTGAAGAAGGCCAATTCAAGCCGGGCGATGCCATCGCAGTCGATCAGCGACTTTTTGTCACTGATTTAAAAAACCATCAAATCCATGTATTGGATATAAACAGCGGTAAAACATTATTAACATTTGGTCATGTAGGCAGCGAGCCCGGGCAATTTTTCTATCCAACCAACGTGACGATTTCCAAGCAACAACTCTACATCACGGATACTGGTAATTACCGTGTTCAAGTATTTAATCTCGACGGTGAGTTTATAAAATCGTTTGGCAGTATTGGTAGTGGTCCAGGACAATTTGCCCGACCAAAAGGTCTTAGTGTGGATGCCAATGAGCGTCTATATGTGGTCGACGCGGCATTTGAAAATGTGCAAATTCTTGATTCAGCCGGAAAACTTCTTTTGTTTTTTGGTCAACCCGGCAATAACAGTGACAATATTAACTTACCCACCGATATTGTTATCGATTATGAAAATGTCAACTATTTTTCCCAATATGCGCGTGACGGCTTTGACATAGAGTATGTGATTGCCATTGTTAGTCAATTTGGTAACAACAAAGTTAATGTTTATGGGTATGGAAAAATGAAAGGCAAGTCCTATCCAAATTAGAAATGTAGTGCGAGTGATTGTCATACCTGCAACCCAGAATGATAACAATTCACGGGCATGCAGATACGAATTAGAATACTAATCGCGATAGTGAGTCATCATGCTTAGGCGTAGTCATCCAGAAACAGAATTTTTCGCAACAAGTTTACTGCGTGAGCTAGGTCTTATTGTCGTATTTCTATTTTTTTTACCCACGAGTATCCAAGCAACAGAAATCAACTTATTTAAATTCGAAAATGTAAAGGGCTATAGCATATTCAATGCATTTGCCAACACTTATGATAAAAATACAAACAATTTATCCAACACAGACGGTTACAACGCACTTGAACAAAAGTTTAATTTGTATTCTGATGCTTATTTTTACCATCCAAAATTTATCAAACTAGAATTATCTACCACGCCTGTATTTAGTCAAAGCATGAGCCAATCCGATGGAACGCGTCAATATGCGAATTCGAGCTTATTTCAATTGGATGCGCGTATGCGGTTTCTCAAGGAAAAACCTTACCCACTGGTGATGTACTACAATCGCATCACACCAACAACTTTTATTAACCAGACTGAACGCCTAAGCCTGCGGAATTCACAATATGGTGCTACGTTTTATTTACGCAGACCGTATTTTCCCATCGGTGTAAACGCTGAAATTTATAAACGAACATCTCAAGGAAATGGAGAACTGACTTATATCGACAATCAATCCGAACAAGCCGATATCAGTCTGAGTAGTTACGCAGGCAAGGATGGTCGACACACACTTAAATATCGCTGGAATCAATATGAATCTCGCAGTCGCAGCTCAAGTTTGCCATTATTGGCGACATCCTTGAACTCAAATTCCCTGACCATGGATTCGCAGATTTCTTTAGGCCAGGACAAACAGTTTCGCTTAGCGAATAATGCCTATGCCCTATCGCAACTCGATATGCTCAAACGCAACTACGCAAGATATGGCTCGCGTTTAAATTGGCATCATGATTCCACGAGATCAAGCGTGTATGAATATGCCATACAATACAATCAACAAGCACAAAATTCACTTTTACGCCAAAACGCTAAGGTCGGCATAAATCTACCTTTGGCAAATGTGATTCAACTAACACTCGACGTGCATGCTGAGCGTAACCAAACGAAGCAATACTCGCTTAACAATCTCGGCAATCGGGTTTTGGGGAAATTCAATAAAAATCTAGGCTGGGGTAAACTTCGATCAGAATTGTCCACCAATGTGGACTTTTATAGCCAGAAATCCTTTTCACAAACGGTTGCTAGTTTTACCGAGCAACACAATTTCCCTGATGATCAAATCATTATATTACAGCGTGTGAACATAGTTGCCACTTCAGTTGTGGTCTATAATTCTGATCGCACGTTGATGTATGTGCTTGATCAAGATTATGAAGTACTCCAGATCGGTGACCAAGTACAAATCATTAGGCTCGTTACAGGAACGATTGGCACGGGCGAACAAGTTTATGTTGACTATAACTACGCGACTGGTGGTACTTATGACTATACTGACCTTAGCACCACTGCTTTTTTACAAATTGAGACTCCGCAAAACTTGGCGACCTATATACGACTGCATCAAGCTAAGCCGGTTTTACTCCACGGAGAAGCCTTGCATGCATTAAACGACAAACAAAACATTCAACTAGGCATGCGTCTTGCCCATGATATGACTGCAGATTTAAAACTCAATGGGGATATTTTACTTGAAGGCGAAAACAATCCTAGCTTCCCCTACACTCGACAACAAATTGGCATCGATTTACAATTTTTTGAACAACGCATTGGACGATTTGCTTTTGCTGCGGGTTATGAAAGAATGTTATATATACAAACCAATGAAAATCGCGCTATGCAAAACGCTTCTTTTGGTTTTCGTTCCAAAACTTTTCATCGTTTGCATGCACTGAGCAATCTACGTTATGAACGCGTAAGAGGCGATTTTTTTAATCGAGATTCACTAACCGCTCATATAGGCGCACAGTGGCACATTCGCAAATCCATGCTTTCATTTGATATGCGAATCATTGACGAATTTCAGTCGGGTTATCGTCAAACCAGAAGTTCAATGCTTGCAAGTTTCAAACGGGAGTTTTAGCGACTTATGCGTACAGGACTATTCGTTTATTTTATTACGCTGCTGCTTATATTGACTGCCTGCTCTACCACGCCAGAGCAACAAGCCACGACGAATAAACCCACAGCAAACCTAGCATGGCCTCAAGCGCCAGCTGATCCGAGGATTAAGTTTGAAACCATCATTTCAGACACAGACGATTTTTATGTGAAAAAAGGAGCATTCAGTCGATTGCTAGATGTGGTTTTTGGCAAGAATTCATTTCGACTGGTGCGCCCAATGGCGATTATTGAATCAGGTACGACGCTTTATATTGCAGACCCAGGGGTCAATGGAGTGCATTGCATTAATCGTGACAATGCAAAATACCAATTGTTAGGCCAACAAAAAACAAACAAACTGCAATCGCCTGTCGGTTTAGCGGCCAATGAACACGGTCATGTATTCATTGCAGATTCCATGCGTCGTCAAATTTTCATCAGCAAAAAAGCCTGCGAACCTTTGCAGGTATTTATCACCACCCATGAACTCAATCAACCCACCGGGGTGAAATGGGATACATCGACACAAACGCTTTTTGTTGTTGACACCAAAGCGCATACAGTTAAACAATTTTCCAACAAAGGTAAATTACTTAACACTTTTGGCCAACGAGGACTTGGGGAAGGTGAATTTAATTTTCCAACCATGATAACACTAGACAGCAATGGTTTGTTGTATGTGAGTGATTCTATGAATTTCCGTATTCAAGTTTTTACTAACGATGGTCGTTTTGTTCGACAGTTTGGACGCTTAGGCAACGGTAGCGGTGATTTTTCCCGACCTAAAGGTTTAGCCATAGACCAAGCGGGTCATCTTTATGTGGTTGACTCTCTATTTCATAGTGTGCAGATTTTTAATAGCGAGGGTGAATTCCTCCTCAATATTGGCGGCCAAGGTCAGGCACCTGGTGAGTTTTGGTTACCCACAGGAATTTATATTTCAAGCAACAATAAAATTTATGTCGCTGACTCTCATAACCAACGCGTACAGGTTTTTAGTTATATTGAACAAAAAACATAGGAATCGTATTTATAGGACAAAGCTATATAAACGAGGGATTGGCTTTAATTAGAAGCGAAAGTTAAACATGTTGAAAACATTTCTAAACATTGTTTTTGTTTTATCATTACCGTCATTGGTTTTTGCGGGTATTGCCGATAGCAAGCACAATCTTTCAATTTCCGGCCCCGGCACTATTAAAGCAAGCGAAGAATCTCAAATCTGTCTGTTTTGTCATACCCCGCATAATGCAAACCCACGTTCACCTTTGTGGAACCGAGCAAATCCTGGAATCACTTATGCGCCCTATTCAAGCTCAACCATTCAAGCATCGCCAGGGCAACCCACCGGCTCATCTATACTATGCCTCAGTTGTCATGATGGGACGATTGCATTAGGTGAATTACTCAACCAGCAAATGCCAATTCCGTTCGAAGGCAATCAGGTTTACATGCCTTCAGGATCGTCTCGCCTTGGAACAGATTTATCCGATGATCATCCCGTATCATTTGTCTATTCAAATGCATTAGCATTGGGAAACTCAGAGTTAGCACACCCCAATGAATTGCCCCGGGAAATTAAGTTAGACGATCAACAACAGCTTCAATGTACAAGCTGTCATGACCCACATGATAATCCGTATGGAAAATTCTTAGTGATGCCGCATCGAAACGGTCAACTTTGCACGGCTTGCCATAGCCGAACTCATTGGAATAGTAGTTCACATGCGCGTTCCACCGCCACCTGGAATGGCAGTGGCGAAAACCCTTGGCCCAATGGTGAATGGAATAGTGTTGCAGAATACGCCTGCATGAATTGTCATCGTCCACATAACGCGGCTAGCGAGCAACATTTATTACATGCTGCTAATGAAGAAGCAAACTGTTTAAAATGCCATAATAGCAATGTCGCTGAAAAAAATATTGAACAAGAATTTAATAAATTCTCACACCATCCAATAACGGCCACCAACGGTGTACACGACACCGCAGAAACCCATGTTATCAAAAGTCGTCATGTCGAATGCGTTGATTGTCACAATCCTCATGTAGTGGGTTCCAGCGTTAATCAATTAGGCCTAATTGCCGGCGTTAAAGGTGTCTCGATTACAGGCGAATTGCTCAACGAAATAACTCAAGAACAGGAGCTCTGCTTTCGCTGTCATGGTGATAGCCCTAATAAACCGCCCCCGTATACACAACGACAACTGGAACAAACAAATGTGCGCTTGGAATTTAACAGTTCCAATCCCTCATATCATCCCATTGGCCAAGCGGGTGCGAACCCTAATGTTCCAAGTCTAATATCTCCATTGAATGAAGACAGTGTGATTCAATGCACTGATTGCCATAATAGTGATAATGCGACACAAGTGAATGGTCCCCATGGTTCAAGTTATTCACCCATACTCAAAGCGCAATACCTGACTCAGTTTCCCACCAGCGAAAGCCCAGCGGCTTATGCTTTATGTTATCAATGTCATGATCGCAACAGCATTCTCGGTAATCGAAGTTTTAGTCGACACTCGTTACATATCGCTGGTATGGGTGGGGATCGAATTAATGCACCCTGCAACGTCTGCCATGATCCACACGGCGTTAGTTTTACCCAAGGCAATTCGCAAAATAACAGCAAACTAATTAATTTTGATACCAATGTAGTGAGGCCCAATTCTGCAGGCATACTTCGGTTTGAATCTACCGGCACTTTCTCTGGACGATGTTATTTAATGTGTCATGGCGAAAACCACAATCCCGAGAGCTATCCAATGGGTGGTGGTGGCGGAGGTGGGCAGTAATGCAACACTTTATTTCGAGCCCGTTCTATTTTCCCTCCTCATTGAAACAACTAATACTAGGTTTTAGACAGCCTATCCTTTTTTTATTTTGTTTGAGCTTGTTTACCTACACTAATCAAACGGTGCTCGCTGACAACACTCTCTCGACAAATTCCAATCCGCATTGGAATAGCAATTATTGTCAGACCTGCCATGCTTCTACACCCACTAAAGCAAAACTTTCACTCATTCATACGAATGTCTCAACATTATGCATAACCTGTCACCAACAAAATATTACTGAAAAACATATCCACCCTATTGGCATGAAACCGGGTTCAAACATGTTGAGCAGAATGAGTGTGGCTTTTCGAGACTCCTTGGATGCTCAAGGGCAATTGGCTTGCGCCACTTGTCATGATATACCTATGCAGTGTTTGTCCAGCCGTAAAAATGAACAGGAATTGAATTCAAAATTTTTGCGTGGTGGCCCATACTATGCGCGTTCCGGCATCTGTTTTAGTTGTCATGATGAAAGTAAATATCAACGACTCAATCCCCATGATCAAATCGATGAAAATGGCACTATTAATCGGGCAAGCTGTAAGTTATGTCACCGCGATGAGCCAAATCTTGGTGAAAAATCCACTATCGATAAGTTATACTTTAGTATTGAAAATGACTTGTCGACACTCTGTACACGATGTCATCCGTGGAAACCGCATCCGGGCGCATCTTTTTCTTTTAATAAAAAGCGGCAAGCCAATCATTTACGGGTACCACCATCCGCCATGTTACAACGCATGCAAGTTCAACAAAATAAAATGGGGATTATCTTACCCCTAGATCCCACTAACGGAAAAATATTTTGTGGAACCTGCCACAACCCGCATGAAAAAGGTATATTAAAACATGCAGCGGACAAAGGCGCGGATTCAAAATACCGATTACGACACACAAAAATATGTATTAATTGCCATGATAAATAATGAGCGTAGACAAATAATCGACAAAAATGCCAACTATGGCCAGCGGTTCACTCGCTTTTGCGTGCTTGTTGTTTGTCTTATGCTGAGCAATTTCATTATGAACCAGGATGCTGTAGCGGCATTTGAAGATGATGAAGGCTGTTTAATCTGTCACAAATACCCCAATATGAAGCGTATCACTGAAGAAGGCGTGTTACGTACTTATCAAGTTGTACCCGAAATGTTTTCTAATACCGTGCATCGTGCCGTACCGTGTCGCGATTGTCATACTTATATCAAAGAACTACCCCATCGACCGGTGGAAACTGGTGTCACTTGCAATACGGAATGTCACTCAATTGTTAATCCAGCCACTGGCAAACCCTTTAGCCACAAAATAATCTATGACGCTTATAAAGACAGCATTCATGGGCGTAAAAAAATTGAAGACGGACTGGATGCGGATAAACCTTATTGCATTACCTGTCATACCAATCCGATCTACGACCCCAATGAAAAAGGACCACCCGAACATATCGTGGGCCGTTGCGTTCTCTGTCACGAAAGAAAGGCATTTGTTGAGCAATGGTATAAACACACTAGTCGTCGCATACGCGAAGTCAAACGTTCCTCGATTGAAATTGTTGCCTTATGCTCTAGTTGTCACGGCAATGAATCCTTGGTTGAACGACATGAAAAAGCCGCAAAAGCGGCTGGTAGAGATCTCGGCGAAAAATTTGGAATCGCAGTATCATCCTATCTTGAAAGTTTCCATGGCAAGCTCACCCAGTATGGATTTAAACACACGGCCAATTGCCTTGATTGCCATGCAAGCGAAGCAAACTATTACAAAAGCGTTCACGAAATAAGACCATCACGCGACCCCTTATCATCGGTCCACGAATCAAACCGTGTTCAAACTTGCCAACGCTGCCATACACTTGCCGATGAAAATTATTCACATATTGACCCCCATCCCTCTAGTGATGCGGACACTGGTTTTTTTCGCTATAAAGCCGAGCAAATATACAACTTAATCAGTATTGCCACGATTGTCAGTTTGGTTGGGCTATCACTATTTGAAACCATTGGCCGTCTTCGCGATGGCGTATCCTATCGTATTATTCGCGGCTCTTCCTGGCGCCGTCGTTCAAAGCGGGGACGAGATAGAATAATTGACACGGATCAAGGACAGGAGCAGCAGCGGAAATGAAGCTATCGTCAGAAGCGCAAGATGTATTAGATGTTTCCATGCAACAAAATAAGTTGTCAGATAGCGAACGTCAAGAAGTGGAGCAACTGATTGCTTCAATGCCCGACGATCGAGTGTTTTTATACAAGAATATTAATTCCAATCCGATTGGTGATTTATATCGTTATTCCATACATATTCGTATTCAACATATGCTCACCTTTGTTTCATTCCTTACACTGGCGTTTACTGGTTTGCCCATTCATTTTTTTGAATCTTTTTGGGCGCAACCGTTTAATTCCTTGCTTGGCGGTGTTGATGTTACGCGGGTTATTCACCGAACCATTGCGGTGATAATGATATTGACCATGATCTATCACTTGGTCACCATTATTGTCGGTAGTTGGCTTCAATACGTGATAGGTAAATTTGATATCAGACGAACCATTATTCCACTACCCAAAGATATCAAAGATTTCAAAGAAGATTTACTCTATTTTAGCGGCAAACGAGAACAGCGCCCAGAAATGGATAAATTTATGTACAAACAAAAAATCCACTATTTTGCCGCCGGGTTTGGCAATACTGTTATGGTTGTATCGGGTTCATCATTTTTATTTCCGGAAATATGGGCCAGCATTCTACCTGCCGGTTCCGCAAGTTATTTTCAGGAATTAATGCGTTTATCTCATCCACATGAGGCCTTGCTCGCATTGATTGTTATTGCGTTCTGGCATTGGTATAACGTACATCTAGCGCCGGGTCGTTTTCCCATGCAATGGACATTTCTCACAGGAAAAATTACCCGCGAACATCAAATTGAAGAACATTTTCTTGAGTATTTAAGGAATCTTGTTGAAACACCTGAGGAACGAGTATTTCTCCGCGAGACATTAGCAACACTCGAATCCTATAGCAAAGACATCAAAGCCAAACCAAGTGTGCAAAACTTATGATTAAGTCCATGACAAAAATGCAAAAAACCATTGCTTATAGCTCACTCGCTTTTATTCTATTTTGGGTTGTATTTTTACTCTTTACTATTTGGCTTCTATTAGGAGACAAACATTAGGAATTTTTATGCTGACAACAACCGCTAATGTAGTCATCATTGTCATTGCCGTATTGTTATTCTTTGCATTAGGGATAGCGATCATGGTGATCATGGATCACAAAGCAAAAATACCTGGAGATTTCACTCAGGACTTCACCACGATTAGTGGTATGCGCCGTGATCACCCGGTGATTGCCTTTTTAACCACTGCCATTCTGCTCAGCATCATATTGACTTTATTAGCCATCATCGTGGTAACTGTTGTTTCCGAATTTGATTTATTTCACGCCAATGAAACACCTACGATTATCGACAAACTAAAAGCCGAACGAACTGACGAACGCCTGCGACATTTTCATAATATCTCACCCACGCAGATTCGAGAAGATGGCAAACAGACGGTATGTTTTTTCTGTCATGGACTTTATCCACATTCCAAAGAACCCATGATTAGAACATTAATGAATATGCACACACAATTTATTGGTTGCATGACATGCCATGTTGACGAGAAAAAAATTCCCGAAAAGAATTTGAAATTTGCTTGGTTAAACTATAGTGGATTTACCGTCACCGGAAAACCGTTTGGACTTCACACCGACGACACCACTGGAAGTCTTGCCGCAACCGATGATTATTACTCCAAGATCGTCCCCTATCGCCAATCAATCAGTGAAAATAATTTACTCGAACTGACGCAACTTAATGCAGAAGTTGAAGAATTTGTTAGCATTCGCGCTTCCTTATCAGATCAGGATAAAGCCGCAATTAAGAGTCGTTTCCATAAATACGTTAAACCCAAGGGACGGTTTTGTGCAAAATGTCATACGTCTGAGAAGCAAGCTTATTTATCATTTGAGGAACTTGGGTTCTCCAAACGGAGAATTCAAGCCTTGACCAATATGAATATTATTGGACTCATAGAAAAATATGAAACCTTTTATATGCCAAATATTTTGAAAGGCAAACATGACAGTGACTCTCAACAAAAGTCACTGCCGAATAAAAAGCAATTAGATGATGCAAACACAATGCAAAACAATCCCACGCAATGGTGGGAGAAAACCTTTGATAAACGCTAGTGACAGCACTGACAAATGCCAAATACCATTTAGCAATGTTTGTGCTTTATTAATCGTCTTGAGTTTTTCGATTTTTAGCTTATTCAGCAATGTGCATGCCGCTCAAGTGTCGCATCTATTCGATATAACAAGTG
>Ga0224506_10001906_pt1 | contig 14640 bp, 16 predicted proteins | sample SF_Jan12_sed_USG_2_FD_169108 | JGI IMG/M metagenome (GOLD analysis project Ga0224506, IMG submission 169108) | Sediment microbial communities from San Francisco Bay, California, United States - SF_Jan12_sed_USGS_8_1 | ecosystem: Environmental > Aquatic > Marine > Sediment | place: USA... | reverse complement strand
GAACAGTTTCCCCATATTTGTAAGAGTAGCCTTCAGCCTGCGATATCGGGTTATCTTTGGGTCATTTTCACCATATGTTGCCTTGATTTGTCTGCTTGGTGTTTCATCAGGATTTCAAGAATCGTCAGCTAAAGCAGACTCATACGGGTTTCATTTGCATGGGAAAAGGATCAGAAATAATCTCCGATCCTTTTCACACATTTAATCTAATCTAAAATTTAAACGTTCTCAGTCTTCTGCCATTTTTTTACAAGCGCCACTCGAAACGCTTCCATAAATAACATGGATGCTAATAATGCTGTTGCACTTAGTTCGATATTTAGCCAGGAAATGACCGCGAACAAAGGATACAGGGTTGGCACACCCATTAACAAACGAAAGGGTAGGTGAAGATAGTTAAGCAACACAAAATTCTTATTGCGCACCAACATAGCCGCGCCACAAATGAATAAGGACATATTAAACAAGATAATGGCTAACATCATAACCATGGGAGACTGGGCTTCAGAAGCATGAAGGTTTTGCCATATTTCCGGTAAAGCTCCAGGAAGATTAAGGATTGAACTCAACACGACCCACGCAATGTATGCCACATCTAATACACCAATGGCAACGATGGTTTTTTCAAGGGGTGATAGATCTTTTTGAATACTGAGCCATTCTGCAAATTTCACTGACGGTTTTCCTTTATTATTGTTATAAACAGCTAGTATCATGACGAATTATGCTCTCAAGTGCCATACCACCAAATGCCAATTAGCTTTTAAGCGCCTAAAATATTGGTTCGATCAAACAGGGCGTTAAATGCTGGTATGCCGTTGTTCTGCGTTTACTTTCAATATCCTGATAAATCCATTGAGCCTGAGCCAGGGTTATACCCAGTCTATCAGCCAGCAATCCCGCCTCAACGTTGTGATTGACACACCAAAGTGCCAAGTCCATCTCTTGATATGGCAATGAAAAATAAAATTCGTCCTGACCTTGCTCCAGACTGTAGGTATCCGTGGTAGGTATAGCATTACAGATCTCTTCTGGTAATTTCATATGATGAGCCATGGCATAGACCTGGGTTTTATATAGATGGGCTATAGGCTTAATATCTGCCGAACCATCACCGTTTTTGACAAAAAAGCCCTGATCATATTCCAGGCGATTTGGTGTCCCTACAACCGCATAATTCAACCGATCGGCATGAAAGTAATCCAGGCTTTTGCGAATACGCTGCTTATGATTAGTAGCAGCAACAATGGTTAAATATTGATCCAAAGGCAGCCTTTCTGTTTGCTGCTGTCCCTCAGGCGATTCAACCACAAGATTAAAGAAGTTAAATTTTCCCTCAGCACCCCGAGAAATGGTAATTTTATTCTTCCACTCTGATGTATATTCCGGGATTACCTGTCTAATAGCATCATCTCTAACCCGATAGCACCCGATCGCTTCTAAAGTCGGTGATAGATTCTCAACAAAGAATTGTATGCCCAAATGATTGGCTAATAATTCACCTTTTGATGTACTGGCGGATGAAGAGTCCTGCTCTGGCATCAATAACCCCATGATTTTTTTCGGCCCTAATGCATGAGTGGCTAGTGCTGCACAAACTGAACTATCAATGCCACCAGACATGGCTACCACCAAGCCCCGTCGGTGTATGTCCGTTCTCATAACGTTTTGAATCCACTGACTTATTCGTTGAATTTCTGCATCCATATTAAGTTCAAATGGATTTTCGGGTAAGTAGTTCATAGGAGCACTTCCTTTTTCAAGAGTAGGTGTCGCTGCACTTTTCCACTGGCTGTTTTGGGTAGTTTATCGATCCATTGTATAAGTCTGGGTTGTTTATGGCTGGGAAGCTGAGTTTTAAAATAGCGCATCACTTCTTGCGTATTTTGATGCTGTTGATCTTTGGCCACGGCAAAAAGGTATATCACTTCTCCCAACATTTCATCAGGCCAACCAACGATGCTGCTTCAGATACAAAGGGAAGTTCGACCGCTACCTCTTCAATTTCAACAGGGTGAATACGATGTGCACCAAGCGGGTAATCACCGATGAATCTAATCCACCTGACAATTAGGACCCAACCGGTACGTCAGAACGTAGCCGTAAGGTGGTTGATGTCATTAATGTTTCATTTAGCGTTTCAATAAGGTTCGCTTCAGAATCATCGCTGAAACCATGGTGGTCTTCAGGAAAATCAAAGTCCCAGTAGCAATGCTCAGCTAAATCACCACCCTGAAAGGTTTAGATATATCCGGGTTTAACCGCTTGAATGTGTTTGAAGATGGTCGTTCCTGGAATCCTGTGAATGCAGATATTGCACAAGCAAATATCTAACTTACCTTCCCTGTGAGCCCTAACAAGCTCTTTTGTACCCACATCCGAATCTCTTGCTAACGCGGCATACCGCTTACTTGCCCTGTAAGCCCTAACAAGCTCTTTTGTACCCGCTTTCCTGTGGGCAAAAAAAAGCAGCCAATGGCTGCTTTTTTCTGGATTACGATATCGCTTATCGTCTGACGCTGGCTCGAACTTCGTCAAGTAGTCGAAGTTGTGCAGCAGCTTCTGCCAATCTGGCGGCAACTGCAGCAAACTCTTCGTCTGCCTGATGTTCGGCTAGTTCACTTTCAGCCTTCTTCTTGGCTTCCAGTGCCTGTGCCTCATCAATATCAGCAGCGCGCAATACAGTGTCGGCAAGTATGGTAACCACACTTGGTTGTACTTCCAGAAAACCACCTGAAACGTACAATATTTCCGAATCACCATTTTGCTTAGTTAAACGCACGGGTCCTGGGACCAGTGACGTCAACAAAGGTGCGTGACCGGGCATAACACCCAGCTCACCCACAGCACCACGGGCTTGTATCGATGAAACCAAACCGGAAAAGATCTGCTCTTCTGCACTGACAATGTCAAGGTGTACGGTCATGGCCATGATTCAATACCTCCGGGGCTTAAGCGCTTTGACGCTTGTTGTGTGCTTCCACAACTTCGTCGATACCACCCTTCATGTAGAAATCCTGCTCGGCAATATGATCATACTCACCTGCCAGAATTCCACCGAATGAAGAGATAGTGTCTTTCAACGGCACGTACTTACCAGGAGAACCGGTAAATACTTCAGCAACGTGGAAAGGCTGAGACAAGAATTTCTCTACCTTACGTGCACGAGCTACAAGCTGCTTATCATCTTCAGACAATTCGTCCATACCCAGAATCGCAATAATGTCTTTTAGTTCATTATAACGCTGAAGCGTTTGCTGAACGTTTTGAGCGACATCATAGTGCTCCTGACCGATAACCAAAGGATCAAGCTGACGTGACGTCGAATCCAATGGGTTAACCGCAGGGTAAATACCCATAGATGCGATTTTACGATCAAGTACAACAGTTGCATCAAGGTGTGCAAACGTTGTTGCTGGCGATGGGTCAGTCAAGTCATCCGCAGGTACATATACCGCCTGAACGGATGTAATAGAACCCGTCTTGGTCGATGTAATACGCTCCTGAAGTGCACCCATTTCAGCTGCAAGTGTAGGCTGGTAACCTACCGCTGAAGGCATACGACCTAATAGTGCTGATACTTCTGTTCCCGCAAGGGTATAACGATAGATGTTGTCGATGAACAACAGTACGTCTTTACCTTCGTCACGGAATTTCTCAGCCATGGTCAAACCAGTCAGGGCAACACGTAACCGGTTTCCTGGTGGTTCATTCATCTGACCATAAACCATCGCTACTTTAGATTTTGTAGGCTCTTCAACGTTTACAACGCCAGATTCCTGCATCTCGTAGTAGAAATCGTTACCTTCACGAGTACGCTCACCAACACCTGCGAATACAGATAAACCACTGTGCTCTAGTGCGATGTTGTTAATAAGTTCCATCATGTTAACGGTTTTACCAACACCGGCACCACCGAACAAACCAACCTTACCACCTTTAGCGAACGGGCAAACCAGGTCAATAACCTTGATACCCGTTTCAAGCAACTCCTGAGAGTGCGCCTGTTCAGCGTAGCTTGGAGCTTTACGGTGAATAACCATACGCTCTTGCTCGCCAATAGGACCCTTCTCATCAATGGGGTTACCCAATACATCCATAATACGGCCAAGAGTTTCGGTACCAACAGGAACAGCAATGCCTCGTCCTGTGTTAGAAACTTCCAAACCGCGTTTTAGGCCTTCTGAAGCGCCCATGGCAATAGCACGTACAATGCCGTCGCCTAACTGCTGCTGAACTTCCAGGGTAATATTACCGCTGGTTACATTCAGAGCATCGTATACTTTAGGTACCGAATCACGTGGGAATTCCACGTCGATAACAGCGCCAATGATCTGTACGACCTTTCCGCTACTCATCTTTTCTGTCCTCTAAACAATCCGCATATTAATTAGCCAGTCTGCCGTCTGCTTATACCGCAGCGGCTCCGCCTACAATCTCAGAAATTTCCTGAGTAATCGCTGCCTGACGTGCCTTGTTGTAAACCAACTGGAGCTGTTCAATCATGTCTCCGGCATTGTCGGTTGCAGCTTTCATAGCCATCATCCGGGCTGCCTGCTCACAGGCGTTATTTTCAACAACAGACTGGTAAACCTGTGATTCGATAAATCGAGTCAAGAGTCCATCCAGTAATTCACGTGCATCAGGTTCGTACATATAGTCCCAAACATGTTTACGTTTACTGTCGTCTTCAGCGCCCTTCAGCGGCAGCAACTGGCGTATGCTGGGCGTCTGGGTCATGGTATTTACAAAATCATTTGATACCAGGAACAAGCGATCAATTTGACCTTCGTTGTATTGATCAAGCATTACCTTGACACTACCAACCAGGCTTTCAATTTCAGGCTGCTCACCAACATGTGATTTTGTGGCGATAACATTTGAACCCAGGCTCTTAAAGAAGCCGCTTCCCTTTGCACCAATGGCACAAAGATCTACTTCAATAGACTGTTCAGCCCACTGCTGTAGTTCTTTGATAACCTGCTTGAACGCATTAATGTTCAAGCCACCACATAAGCCACGGTCCGTCGATACAAGAATGTATCCAACACGTTTGGCTTCACGCTCCTGCAAATACAGGTGGTGGTATTCGGGATTCGCATTGGCCAGGTGACCAATCACGTTCCGAATTTTCTCGGCATAAGGTTTGCCGGCTTTCATTCGGTCCTGAGCTTTACGCATTTTACTAGTCGCAACCATTTCCATTGCTTTCGTAATTTTTTGCGTATTTTTAATGCTTCCGATTTGAGAGCGAATCTCTTTTCCGGCTGCCATAAATTTACCTCAGTCTCAAACAGGTCAACTCATAAATGAATTGACCAGCCGTGGGTTACCAGGTTTGTGTTGCCACAAACTTGTCTAGTGCATCTTTGATCTTACCAACTACCTCATCATTGAAAGCACCAGTCGATACTAGTTCTTTCATGAAATCGCCATGTTCAGCGTGCATGTAAGAGTGCAAAGAAGCTTCGAAGTCTAATACTTTAGAAACTTCAACTGACTTCAGGTAATCGTTGTTAACTGCATAAATTGAAATAGCCATTTCAGCAATAGACATTGGAGAATATTGCTTCTGCTTCATCAATTCTGTAACACGTGTACCGTGATCTAGCTGAGCCTTGGTATCTTCGTCAAGATCTGACGCGAACTGTGCAAATGCTTCCAGCTCCCGATACTGAGCCAAAGCGGTACGTATACCACCAGACAACTTGGACATCAGTTTAGTCTGCGCAGAACCACCGACTCGTGATACCGAAATACCAGCGTTCATCGCAGGACGAATACCTGAGTTAAACAAGTTAGTTTCCAGGAAGATCTGACCATCAGTAATTGAAATTACGTTGGTTGGTACAAACGCCGAAACGTCACCAGCCTGAGTTTCAATAATTGGCAGAGCCGTCAAAGAACCTGTTTTACCCTTAACTTCACCATTCGTGAACTTTTCAACGTAATCTGCATTTACACGAGATGCACGTTCAAGTAGACGAGAGTGTAAATAGAAAACGTCACCAGGATAGGCTTCACGACCCGGAGGACGACGAAGTAACAGTGAGATTTCACGGTAAGCAACAGCCTGCTTGGACAAATCATCATAAATGATCAATGCGTCTTCGCCGCGGTCACGGAAGTATTCACCCATAGTACAGCCAGAATAAGGAGCCAGGAACTGCATAGAGGCAGGGTCAGATGCTGACGCTGCTACGATAATCGTATTATCCAGTGCATTGTGCTCTTCAAGCTTACGTACTACGTTGGCAATTGTTGATTGCTTCTGACCGATTGCAACATAAACACACTTAATACCAGCGTCTTTCTGTGCAATGATCGCATCAACGGCCATAGCGGTTTTACCCGTCTGGCGGTCACCAATAATTAATTCTCGCTGACCACGACCAATTGGCACCATGGCGTCAACAGATTTGTAACCAGTCTGTACAGGTTGATCAACCGACTGACGCTCAATAACACCAGGTGCTACTTTTTCGATTGCGTCGGTCAATTTAGCGTTCAAGTCACCTTTACCGTCAATTGGAGTACCCAGTCCGTTAACAACACGGCCTAGTAATTCTGGTCCAATTGGCACTTCAAGGATTCGACCCGTACACTTGGCCTTTTGGCCTTCCTGTATCGGAAGATAGTCACCTAATACAACCGCACCTACGGAGTCACGCTCCAGGTTCAGTGCCATGCCGTAAAGGCCATCTTCAAATTCAATCATTTCACCGTACATCACATCGGCTAAGCCGTGGATACGTACAATACCGTCGGTTACACCGACAACGGTGCCTTCGTTTTTTGCTTCAGAAGTAACATCAATACCTTCAATGCGCTTTCTGATTATGTCACTAATTTCTGAAGGATTCAGTTGCTGCATGCCTGCTTCCTCTTAGGAATACATTGCTTCGGCCAGCTTCGTTAGCTTGCCGGTTACGGAACCATCTATGACCATATCGTCAGTACGAATGATCGCACCACCAATTAATGATTCATCAAGTTCTGCTACCAGCTGCACGTCGCGGCCCAGCTTTGATTTTAGCTTCTCTTTTAAGCCATCTTCTTGTTCTGTAGACAATGCAAAAGCACTGGTTACAGTAACAACGACAGATTGCTCTTCGTCAGCCCGGAATTTTTCAAACTGCTCATAAACATTAGCCAATAGTATCAAACGTTTTTGTTCAGCAAGTGCAACCAACAGGTTTTTAACAACTTCACCTGCTTCTGGTGCAATTGACACTAAAACATCAACGCTTTCATTTGCCATTGCGGCTGGATCAGCCAGAGCGTCTTGAACTTTGTCATCCAGAGAAACTGCTGCCAGAGTCGCTAGCGATTCAGACCATTTGCTTAGCGCTGAAGCGGATTTTGCTGCTTCAAATGCGGCTTTCGCGTAAGGCCTTGCTAGTGTGCTTTGTTCAGCCATTGGGTTTCTCCTTAGAGTTCTGCTGCCAGTTTATCTAGCAGTTCGTTGTGCTTTTTCGCATCAACAGAGGACTGAAGAATTTTTTCAGCACCGGCTACTGCCAGTTCTGAAACTTTCAATCTCAGCTCTTCACGGGCGCGAACCATTTCCTGTTCAACTTCTGCGTCAGCAGCTTTAAGAATTTGATCGGCTTTCGCACGAGCATCACCCTCTGCTTCTTCAACAATTTGAATAGAACGTTTGTTCGCTTGCTCAATTATCGTTGCTGCCTGTTGCTTGGCTTCACGTAACTGTTGTGCGGCATTATCTTGTGCCAGCTCAAGGTCTTTCGCTGCACGATCTGCAGCATTCAAACCATCAACAATTTTTGCTTGTCGTTCTTCCATCGCATTCATTAGCGGTGGCCAAACGAACTTAGCGCAAAACCAGACAAAAACTGCGAAGGATATGAGCTGGCCAATCAACGTTAAATTGATATTCACGGCTTATACCTCTCGAGTTCGGTTAAATTGATTAATCATTCTTATCCGAACAGAGATTAAGCGACTGCGAAAATCAAATATAGACCAATACCAACGGCAATCATTGGAATCGCATCTACAAGACCAACAGCCAAGAAGAACCGGCCCTGTAACATAGGTCCTAATTCAGGCTGACGAGCAACAGCTTCAAGCAGACGTCCACCCAGGATACCCATACCAATTGCAGCACCTAGTGCACCCAAACCCATCATGATAGCCGCAGCTACAAAGATCATTTCCATTTTTTTCTCCTAGTATTTCAGAAAAATTGAAGTTTTAGTTAAATGTTAAGTTTTAACACGGTTACAAAACTGGCCGGCTTACAGCCCACCAGTCAGTAATTTTTAGTGGTCCTCGTGAGCCATGCTTAGATAAACAATGGTCAGAACCATGAAAATAAATGCCTGGAGTCCAATTACCAAGATATGGAAAATTGCCCAGCCTAGCTGCATAAAGCCAGCCAGCACGCCCAAAACCATACCTGCAGAGTACATAATCGCGATCAAAATAAAGATCATTTCGCCTGCATACATGTTTCCGAACAATCGTAGACCCAGTGATACCGGCTTTGAAATTAAAGAAACCAGCTCCAGGAATAAGTTAATTGGAATAAACAAAGCCTGTACGAACGGATTTGCAAACGTAAACGGCATCAATGTCAGCTCTTTAAAGAAGCCAACGCCTTTTACTTTTATTCCATAATAAATCATTAATATGAATACGCCGATAGCCATACCCATGGTTGCGTTAGGATCCGTAGAAGGTACAACTTTTTGATAACCCACTCCAAATAACTCTAAAATTCTTGGAATCAGATCAACAGGTACAAGGTCCATCGTGTTTTGCAGGAAAACCCAAATAAATATCGTGATTGCCAGAGGTGCAACAATCGGGTTTTTACCATGAAAGCCGTCTTTTACCTGTGCATCAATAAATTCAATACACATTTCTACAAAGTTTTGAAAGCCAGTAGGTACGTCAGTTGTCGCACGCTTAGCTGCCATCCGGAACAACCCCAGAAACAACACAGCCAGGCCAATAGACCAAGCCATAGTATCCACGTGAATTGCCCAAAAACCCATCTCAGCTGCTTCAGATGCGCCATGAGCCATTCCCCAACTGCCATCTGGCTTTTGGCCATACGTCAAATTGGTCAGGTGGTGCTTGATGTATTCTCCCGAGGTCAGAGTGGTTTCACTTGCCATAGTCTTCTATTTCCTCATTTACCGTTTTTCAACGGGCTATTAATCAAAATCGGATACAGTACCCAGCTGCTGACTTGCATCATCATATAGCCTATAAACAAGGCTATCAGACTGGCTGCTGGCCAAAATTTGTAAACGAGAGCAAAACCTGTTGCTGTTAACAACATTTTGCCAACCAAACCCTGGTTAGTACTGATGTAAGCACGCCGTATATTTTGTGCACCCATGTGCAAAAATGTACGTAGCGCAAAATATGTGTTGGGGAAAACATGAAGCGATCCTCCAACTATAAAAGCTGCTGCAATGTATATATCGTATATAGAAAGTAGAAAGCCTATGACCAACATGAGCCCTAGCTGCCTAATCAGTACCCAGCTAACTTTGGGTCCGGATACACGATATTCGGGTTTAACCCTTACAATTGCCTGCTTTTTGTTACCACTATCGTTCATACAACTCTCTGCCAAATCCATTTATCCGGATCACCTTGGCAGGTTTCGCCAAAATTAAAGCCGGCAGAGTATAGGTGGTTGTACCCAGATGATCAATATTTGGTTTAAAAGTGAACCGATAACTTTAGTATATTTCTGACAAAAGTGTCAATCAAACCGAGGTTCTTGGTCAGTTAGAATCCTGTACAGGTCAAAGGTACAGCGGCATTACCCTGAGTCTGCATTTACATCTTCAGTCAAACGTCTTTTCCCTTTATTGACGCAGGCCATTATCTGATCACATAACTGATTAATAGAAAGCAGACGTCAATACACCATATAGGTAACATTTTAGTAGCTGGCACAGGTGTTATTTCAGGCCACATCACTATAACTTAAATGACAAATTTAGCCGTTAATCTAGCGCCAACATGAATCTACTGTATTAATTTACAGTATTGACTTGACCATCCATACAGTACTGGTTATTATTACAGTTATTGAATGAGGAGGGTGAAAAATGACTACAATTCGGAAAACTACTGGCTTACCAGATTTAATTGATGCATTTCATGAAGCATTGGGCTGTCACAGCAATCCAGAACATTTTAAGTGGTCACACCCCATTGTTTATAAAACGGCCTGTTTAACGGGTTTCTCGTCACTACGATTGGAACAGCCCAAAGAAAGCTTTGAAGTTTTTAAGCGTCATTACCTTGAATTGAAACAATCATTATTTCAAAAACTTGAACGGCCTAAAAATGATCCTCTGGCGCTCATTGATAGCTTATCTAGAGAATTAGAGCTGGATCCTGCTCTTCTCTATTACCTGACAAAACCTGAAGGTAGCTATATGCGTCAGTTTATGAGGCAAAAAAGCATAGGAAATCTAATTCAAATGAATCGATTCGAGAAACTGCCCGTCTAATTTTCGTCGCAGTAATGCTCAATGTTTTCGTCAAACAGAAACGACTTTTAACATGTCTGCTCCTAACAGGTTCGGTAAAGGAAAGTTTCTGTTTGGCGCCCCTTATAAGCTCTATGGTTGCCTATATATTTGTACTCCGTTTGATTCAGTAACCAAAATCAAATCATATTGATCACTCATATTTCTTCGAAGCGTTATGCCTTCAAACCTCAATCTTGGGGTTTGAGCATTACACTGGGCAGTTATATCCAATTCGGAAACAAGAGCACCTGTCGCGGGTAATATCTGAATAACCTTACAACTTTCCTGACTAAGAATGAGCAGATGTTTTGTACGCTCATCAAATACCATACCGGCAATCGATGGAAGGTTTCAGAGTGGCCCGAACGTACCAACAAATCTAACTTTTCAGTGGAATTTATAGCTTTGTACCAATATGACAAGTCAGAAGCTGTTGACATGGTATTAGCAAAAGACACACCCCCTAATGTGGTCGTTCTACAAGAGTGTTCCGTGTATTTTCCTGGCGACATCGACACCTATCAAGCCTTACTTATAGGATGGATAGACCAAATTATCGACAACGGAAGTATTCCGGTAGTGGCAACGGTAGTACCAACCACAAAAACCATGGGGCTTATTCAGGATACAAAAAACTGGATCAAGCATCGTTTATTAGGTCGTCCCACTCAAGTCGATCAGGTTCGGGCGTACAATGACTGGATCAGAACCATGGCATCAGATAAAGCAATCGCCTTGCTGGACTTAGAAGCACTCCTAAGAGTGAGCGATACTGATCGAATTATGAATCAGGCTTATAGTTCAGGTGATGGAATACATCCGAATGCCTACGCATATTCACTATTTGATCAAGAGTTCGAACGGTTACTCCATTTAATCGACCTCAACTACTAATTCGGCATGATTACTCCAGTGAACATTGACTCTGACCTCAGAATCAAATGCCAGAATGCTATCATAGAACGTAGTGAACTTTGCTCTGCTACAACCCGTTTTGAATGGACAGAGATATACAGTGCTGATCGCAGAATTTATCTGATTCAACCCGACAACACGACCAGACCTTTCGTACTAAAATTACGACACGAAAACCCTGACAATCCAGATGACCTGGACAAAAATGACTTACAAAAAGAGTTTACCAATCTTCAAAATGCCTGGGTTACCCTAAGTAACTGCCCACCGAGCCTTACTATGTCAGAACCCATCAGGATTTGGACTGAACATTATGCCATGCTCATCGGATATTGCTCCGGTAAAGACCTAAACTCACTATTCAATAGCTCGCTGCCACTGTGGTTGTTAACGCCTTCAAAACTGGGAAAATCGTTTTACCAAGTCGGTGAATGGCTTGGTCATTATCATCGTGAAGTAGATCCATGCGAGGTTCCGGTCATGACTGACAAATTAAAATATTTGCAAGACATTATGGATAAGATCAAACAACATGATGCCGGAAAACTTCCTGAACAGTACTGGAGTCAAGTGGAAGCCCGCATAACACAGTCCTGGAATCGCGGCTCAAATTTAAAGGCGGGTATAATTCATGGTAATTTCGCATTTAGAAACATTATGTCCAGTCAGGATCATATCGGACTCGTTGATTTTGAAAATGCTAGGGTAGATTTACTGGCGCAAGATATTGGCCAGTTTGCCGCCGAGATAATTTATAAATGCCAGTACCCTGGGTTTGGAAGGCATCGAAAACTTTGGTTGCAACAGTTTTTTAATGGTTACCACACCCATTGCGATTTTTCCTTTCCTGAACTTTCAGCACAGATCGCCTACCATCTGTTATTACACCGCTACGAACTAAGTCAGCGAAAGCACGAAAGCCCCGTTCGAAAATTACTGTCCAATTACCGAGTTTCATATTTAAACAAACAACTGAAAAGCTGGCTTGATACAGCCGATTATTGGTTGGTCTTGAAGTAAATATTGTCCACCAAATAGAAATCATTAATGTTTTTTGAATCAGTGAATAGACCAATTTTTATAATTTCATTCGACCTGAAATCTGTAAAATCATCGAATGGCAATTCAAACACAACCTGGTTCCAGCCAAAGCGAACATACCGGGATTCAGCTCTAAATGTTTGTTGTTTGCTATCATCAATTCTTAATCGTAATTTGGTTGGCTGATCGCCATTATGAAAATAGTCCAGGGTCATAGCCTTGATGTCACTTAAATCGATGCCCAGACTATTTTGGTAGGTCATACCAGACCACTGATAATTAATCGGGCGCCCCTGAACCAGTCTGCCTTCCCCTTGCTGAACATTATTTTCTATTTTTAATGCGGGTTTCTGAATATGATTTAAATTCCTCCATTGAGATAACGCGAAAGGCTGTTCGAAGTTAAAACCCCGGGGTTTATTATTAAAATATAAACTCGCGATATACATCTGGAGAATGCTGTACAGAATAAACAGCAAAAGGATAATAAATTTAATCACTCCATTTCGGGCGCGTCGACGTGATCTTTGAAAACTCCAGACTACACCATAGACGACGCCAAAGCCCCCTAAAATAAAATCAGAAACATCACTGGTACGGCCGAATATTGGTTGGACAAGCTCAATGATCACCAACAGAAGTAAGGCAGTTGTCAGCGCAGGGAAGATTGTTTGTGACTGAAACAACAACTGAAACAACAAGACCAGGAATATGGTCAGCAAAACGGCTGAGGGGAAATGCAGCACGTCCATAATCAGATTCAATATGTCTTGATACCGAGACTCCTGGATAGGCACCATGGCTAACAGGAATAGCACAGCCAAAATGGGTGCCATGAAAGAAAGTTTTCGTTTCATTTCCCGATCAGCCGGAATCATTTTGCCCCCAGATTGTTAATTATTTTTTCCTTTTATATACCTCTAGCCAATGTCTTTCAATTACAAACACTAATTCATTGTCTGGTCCGAAGGTCACACCCTCATATTCCATTTTCGGATCTAGCATCAGTTCTGATAATACTTCGCCCGTTTCCGCGTTCACCTCAATAGCTTTATGGCTTTCCTGGCTCACAATAATTAAGTGACCAGTAGTAGGATCAATGGTCATTCCAGCAAGGTCGGTTATGTAGCCTCGAAACTGTTTCTCGGCATCAAATGACACATGTACGTCCAAATCTTTTTCAAAATGTTTTGGAGCGTTACGACTTAAATTGTCTTTCGGTAAATCAAAATATCGAATGCTCATTTTTGATTTTGTAGATGCACTTCCTCCCTCTTCACCCACATATACCCGAATCGGTTGCTCATTATCTGACCGCCTGATCGCAATGCCTTCGAGTCCCTTATTACTCACCAGAGGCATGGGTTTAACGATATAGGCCTGAGAGACATCAAAGTTGCCATTAATCTTTTGCGTATTGGCATCAATGTTAAATTTATGCACCTGTGAAATTTCGGTCGCAACCAACAGCCGTGAACCCGGTAAACAGGCTAAACCTTCCATGTCATTATGAATGTTACCTTCTTTGGCGATTTTACCCAGGTAGTTGAAATCCTGATCATAACGATAAATGATACCCGCATTGTTTTGTACCACAAGATATTGACTCAGTGCGTCCATCCAACAAATCCCTGATGCGTTATTGGGAATATCTGCAAGCACTATTGGGCCTTTTACGAGCCTATAATCTTCTAAGCCACCGGTTAAAACACCCGACTGAACCGGAGAACACCCGATCAAAGCAAACAATGAAAGCTTAAAATAGATCCCTGTGAACCTACGCATTCTAAAAAACTCCTAATAGATACAGACTATGAAGTTAATGAATAAGAGTAGAACAAGGATTGAATTGGGCAAGTTTCAATGAGTGCTGACATTAAAACGGATCGTCAATGACTCACCATCCGACAAACAAATTATTAACTGTCCTTTTGAGCAATGATGGCGAATACCCGGTGATGAATACGCAATGGATTGGTTGGATATTGCTCTGCTAACATCGCTTGTAATTGATCAGTGAATATCGCTCGGTCTTGTTCCGATAACGAACTGATACCGGCACTTGCTCTAATCCTTGCACACCAGTCATCGTGAGAATATATAACTGGGTGTTCAAAAGAAAAGGTTTCAATATCGCCAAATCCGGCATCGACTATGT
>Ga0224506_10001905_pt1 | contig 14647 bp, 14 predicted proteins | sample SF_Jan12_sed_USG_2_FD_169108 | JGI IMG/M metagenome (GOLD analysis project Ga0224506, IMG submission 169108) | Sediment microbial communities from San Francisco Bay, California, United States - SF_Jan12_sed_USGS_8_1 | ecosystem: Environmental > Aquatic > Marine > Sediment | place: USA... | reverse complement strand
CGAAGTAGCTCCGCCTGAAAAACGTCGTGGCGTTGCGGGCCGAAAGGGTGGCCGTCTTTAAAGCCGTAAGCGGCCAGCGCTTGTCCCAGGTAGATGCAGGTTTCTTTTGATGACATTTATTTGTCCTTAGGATTTATAAATGTAGCATTTTCCCGGCATTAGTTCCCGCAATTCGTCCGAGTGTCAAAGCTGTCAATAGCCCGTTTCCCGACAGGTAACCCCAGTCTTCAGGGCCGGAAACACCGCAGGCAGCACCGCCTCCGGCAAATAGGTTGGGGAAAGATCCTCCAGACTGGCGCAGCACTCGGGCCTGTTCATCCACCACCAGACCGCCCTGAGTATGAAACAGGGCCCCTGTGACTTTGGTGGTGTAGTAGGGTGGGGTAAGAGCTGGCCTGGTGGTGAAGTCCCGTCCATAAGCATCCTGGCCTTTACCGGCTGCCATATCGTTTACCTGTTGAATGGTTTGCTGTAATTGCGATAGTGGCGTTGCGGTGATTTCGGCTAGTTGTTGAACATCCTGCGCAATGATTACCGCGCCGGACTTTTCTGCCTGCCGATAATCCTCGAAGTCTTTCACGATGTTATGTAGACGGCTATCGTATATATTCCAGGCAATGCCCTGCGGTTGTTCGATGACCTGACGGGCCTGTTCGGAATATCCGCCATGCTCATTGGAAAAACGCTCGCCCAGAGCATTAATCTGGAAGCCGCCTTCCATCATTAAAGCCCAGCTAATCAGGATGCCATGTGGGTGGGCGACCGAGCCATGTCCCTGATAAGAGCCAAGGTCGTGTGTCATGGCGCCGAGTTCAAGTCCCCAGGTAATGGCATCACCCTGATTCCCCATGTGGCCAAAATACAAAGCCTCGGACATTTCTGGAATGTATTGCTTAACCATATCCGGATTGCCGCCGAAGCCATTACAGGCTAGCACGATGGATTGGCAGGCAATATGTTCAATGCTGTTATCAGGGCGTTGTAGCTGAATCCCGGTTACCCTTCCCTGTTGATTAACAAATAGTTGATCGACGCGGCAATCGGTCATGATGGTTACACCAGCATCTTCTACCGCGCTTCTTAGACCATTAATCAAATCAGCACACTGCGTGAGGGTGGCGCATGCATACGTAAACGGCTGTGACCCGGATATAAAAATCCTTCTACCAGGGTAAATTCAATGTCGTAGGTCTGGCTTAACCAGTCTATTAAGGGTCCTGACGCCTCGCAGACGGTTTGTACTAGTGCGGGGTTTGCCTGATGTCGGGCCTTGTTCTGGATATCGGCCGACATGATGTCAACACTATCATCTATTTCATGGATTAACTGTTGCCGAGTGCCACAGGCCGGAACCATGCCCGACGAAAGGGCCGTACTACCAGCGCAAATTGAATCGCGTTCCAGGATGAGAGGCTCGACACCGCCTTCGCGAGCGGCCAAAGCCGCAGTCATTCCACAGGCACCTCCACCGACGATAGCAACCGATACCTCGGCCGAAAATGACACTAAACTATCGTCTTGAACGCGCACAAGTCTATCAGCACTTGAGGGCCGCTATGACTTCGTCGCAGCTTGCGATAGTAGCGATGGTGGATAACGAGCTAATGGTTGATGTATGAGCTTTCTCATCGAATGCTGCACAACCATCGTCGAGTACAATGTTGTGATAGTCGCGTACGTGCGCATCGCGTACAGTGGAAGCGACGCCACCGTTAGTGACTATACCGCCAAAAATCAGCGTATCGAGCTGGCAGCGGTTTAATACCCACTCCATTCGGCTCTGATAAAAAGCTGAAAATGCAACTTTCTCGATGGTGATATCGGCGGGCTGTAACTCGTCAATTAATTGATGACCGAATGAACCCGGTTGAAAATCACCTTTGCCGAGAAATGGACGTAATTTCTTCAAATGAGGTGAGATAAATGGTTCGTTCTTCTTACCCGGTACCAGAGTGAAATGGGTAGATACTATCCAGCCGTTTGCGGCTCGCATGGCTGCGGCGACCTGTTTAAGACGGGGCGGCAATGCTGCGATAGCGTCGCAGGATTGCCCGTTGCGACCGTAAGCACCGTCGTCATGCAGAAAGTCATTTTGCATATCGACGAGCACCAGACCAGTTCTTAAAGGATCGAAATCTAACATATTCAATTCTCTTGTTTGCGCGTTATTACCAGATTACCAAATTCATCGACGACTGCCTGTAGATCGGGTTCGATGAGTATGGTGGTATCTGGCTGTTCCAGAATGGCTGGTCCGGCGATAACTTCACCGATGGCTATCGGCAGGCGTTGGTAAATAGCCGTTTCATGCCAGGCACCATCGAACCAGACATTGCGTACCCCGTTACTCGCTGCTACCAGCTCGCAGCCATCGACCGGTGCCAGCAGTTTTAAATCAAATTTTGGACGTCTACCCAGAGTCGATACTCGAAGATTGAGCACGCGAATAGCAATATTATCCAGCGGTCTGCCGTAAACGTTACTATAGCGGGTTTCGAACGTTGACTTGATCAGGTCATGCGTAATATCGACACCATTTTTTCCAGGCTTAACCGGTAGCGATACATCAACCGTATGGGTCTGTCCCTGGTAACTCATGTCGAGTTCGAAAATAGCTTCTGTGTTTTCAAACGAAACTGCCGCGCTATCGAGTAAATCCATTCCCTTTTTTGCAAGACTGGACATTTGCTCGGCCAGGACCCTCATGTCTAACTTCTCCAACAGACCATTGATGGTTTGAACATAATCGTGTCGCATGTCGGCGATGGTGCATCCCAGAGCACTGTTGATGCCGGGGTAGCGGGGTACCAACGCGTTCTGTAAACCGACCTCCTTGATCAGCGCCCCGGTATGTAAGGCACCGCCACCCCCAAATGGCATCGCAGAGAATTTTTTCGGGTCGAAACCGCGTTCAATCGACACTAGTCGTATGGCTCCGGCCATGCGCGAATTAGCGACACGAATAACTGCCTCGGCGGCCTCCATTACGCCAAGCCCCAGTGGCTGCGCGATATGCAGATCGATAGCGCTGCTGGCGGCTTCTACATCGAGTTTTTCCAGCTTGCCACCAATCGGTTTGTCAGCGTTAATTCTTCCCAGGACTACATTGGCATCGGTTACGGTAGGGCGCTCATTACCTAGTCCATAGCAGACCGGACCGGGTGAAGACCCTGCCGATTCAGGGCCAATCTGTAATAAACCACCGCGATCAACCCAGGCGATAGAACCACCACCCGCGCCAATCGTCGTCATTTCGATCATTGGCGTGCGTATGGTCATGCCGAAGTCGATATTGGTCTGCGGGCTAAGTGTGCTTTCGCCGTTAGCGACCAGCGAAACATCGAAGCTGGTACCGCCCATGTCGCAGGTAATGACGTTTGGAAACCCGGCTTCCCCGGCAATATAAGCACTGGCGATGACGCCAGCCGCGGGGCCGGATAAAGCGGTACGAACCGGCAATTGCCTCGCGGTATCTACCGTCATTACCCCGCCATTGGATTGCACGATGAGCACCTGTCCATTGAAGCCATGCTGATCCAGCGCTCCCTCGAGTCTGGCCAGATAGCTACTCACAGGGGGTTGCAAATAGGCGTTCAAGGTAGCGGTCGAAGTGCGTTCGAATTCGCGGATTTCGGGCAGGATATTTGACGATGCCTCAACAAACTCATTCGGCCAGAGACCACGAACCGCCTCCAGGGCAAGCAGTTCATTGCTCGCATTGGCATAGGCGTTGATGAAAGCGACGCATACCGACTCTGCGCCAGCATCGATTAACTGCTGAGCGGCAGATTTAACTTCTTCGATATCAACCGGGGTATAGATTGTGCCGTCGGCCAGGGTGCGTTCAGAGACTTCGATACGCAGGTCTCGCGCAACCACTGGCTCGAATTGTCCCCACAGGCCCCAGGTTTCGGGTCGGTCTCGTCGCCGCATCTCTAATGTGTCACGAAATCCCCGAGTAGTGATAATACCCGTTCTGGCGCCTTTTCTTTCCAGTAGTGCATTAGTACCTACGGTGGTACCGTGGACCACGGTAGAGACCTCAGCCAGGTTTTCAACCTGTTTGCGAATACCTTCGATAAAGCCACGTGATTGATCATCGACCGTGGATGGCACTTTGGCCACCTGACATTTCCCAGCCGCTTCGTCGAGAAAAAATACATCGGTATAGGTGCCGCCCACATCGACCCCAATGACATACGAATTTGATTGATTAATCATACGATGGCCTCTTTTCTGAGTCGCTCGGTGGCCAGCTGGTCGACGCTGCCATCCTGTTTGAGGCTGACCGCATAATCCGATTCCGCTGATGCTCGACTGACATAACCACGCGAGAAATCGTTGGCAACAGCCTCAGGGTCGCGTTCGAATGGACTGCCATAGCCCCCACCACCGGGTGTTTCGAGTCGTAAATGCTGTCCTTTGGTAATCTGGATGCCGACCATTTTCGAAGCCTGCGGAGGATGATGCATACCATCCTGTTGCTCGTAGGAAAACTTGTTCAGTGCCGCCGACTTACCGCCGAGTACTCCGGGGGGGGCGTATCTTCCACGTTCACCGAACAGGAAAACATCAGCTTTTTCTTCGAGTAGTTCGATTTCGTAAATAGCGCCGAGGCCGCCGCGATGACTACCAGGGCCGCCGCTGTCCTGGCGTAATGCCCATTGTGTAAACATCACCGGGTAGGCGGCTTCCAGTATCTCTGCCGGAGGGATAGTGGCAGTCGATATCGGTGCATTACCATGATTGAGGCCATCGCCCTCCGGGTGTCCACCGTGTCCACCACCAAAGAAACTGAACATGACCCAGCGGCTGCCGTCCTGACGAAACCCGGCCAGCGATAACGCATTGATGGTACCGTAAGCGCAGCCGTTGATCCGCTCCGGAGCAACCTGCGCCATCGCACAGAAGATCACATCGATTACCCTGAGTATGGTTTCGGTATAACCGCCCACCGGCTTAGGTGCTCTGACATTAAGTAGTGAACCTTCCGGGATAATTATTTCGAGCGGCTCCAGTACACCGGCATTGGCAGGCACTTCGGTAAATATGTGTTTGATGGCGACATAAACCGAAGCTACCGCAGTCGATAGGGCAATGTTCACGGGACCAGCACAGGCCGCTGAGGTGCGCGAAAAATCCAGTGTCATCTGGTCGCCTTTAATGCTTAGGTCAACCGCTATTTTTAGAGGTTCGTCGACGATGCCATCGTTATCGAGAAAGTCTTCGGCGGCGTAGCTGCCGTCGGCCAGGTCGGATATGTTTGCTGCCATGAGTTTAGCAGCTCGCAGTCGCAGTTCATGCAGGGCTTCGCCAACCTTATCTACGCCATATTCGTCGAGTAACGAAGACATTCGCTTAATACCCAGGTCGAGCGCGTTGACCTGGCCGTTGAGATCACCGTAAAGGCTACCCGGTAGCCTCGAATTGGCCTGCAGGATATCGATGATATCCTGTCGGATTTGACCCTTGTCGAATAGCTTTACCGGAGGGATCAACATGCCTTCCTGAAAGCACTCGGTCGCCACCGGGTTGTAATTACCCGGGACATTGCCACCGACATCGTGCCAGTGACCAACCGATGCCAGGTAGCAAAATAATTTACCCTCGTAAAAATAAGGCCGAACCAGTTTGAAGTCGGACAGGTGCGTACCACCGTCATAAGGATCGTTGAATATAAAGACGTCACCCTCGGCAAGATTGCCGTCTCTGGCGACTTTATCGATTACTGCTTTAACTGCAAATGACATTGCGCCGACAAATACAGGCAGGCCTGATTTTCCCTGTATCAGGGTTTCGCCGGTCTCGGCATGGTACAGACCATGCGAGGCATCGTGTGCTTCGGCAATAATCGGGTTGAAAGCACTACGGAACAGCGTCGCATCCATTTCGTCAGCGATTTGTTCCAGACGGCCTTTTAAAACGGCTAGCGTCACCGGATCAATCATGTGTCTTTCTCAAAGTTGTTAGCGTCATAACTTTCACCCAGCGCCAGTAGTTCATCTGTTCCCAATACGTGATTGAGCTGATTAAAATTGAGCATTCTGTCGCCGAAAGGTGAAGTTGAACCATGTTGCGACAGACTGCTTAAATATTCTTGAGCCGCAACGGCCTGCGCACGTACCAGTCCACCGGGGAAGATGACTATCGAGTAGCCTATTTCCTGTAATTCTGCGGCATTTTTCTGTGGGGTTTTGCCGCCTTCAACCATATTCGCGAGCAGGGGCGTATGGCTTCCGAAACGGGTAGTTATTTGCTGCATTTGAACCTCTGATTGAGGCGCTTCGACAAAAAGTATATCGGCTCCTGCTTCGTGATAACGCTGCGCTCGATCGAGTGCCTGCTCGAAACCTTCAACGGCTATGGCGTCGGTGCGTGCGATAATCAGAGTTGATGGCGAATGTCTGGCATCGAGCGCAGCTTTAATCTTACCGACCATTTCATTCGTCGGTATTAGTGATTTACCAGACAAATGTCCGCAGCGTTTGGGCAGGGTTTGGTCTTCCAGCTGAATTGCCGCGGCTCCCGCAGTTTCGAAACGGCGCACGGTACGCATCACATTCAAGGCATTGCCGAAGCCGGTGTCGGCATCGACTACAACAGCCAGTTCCGAACGCTCCTTGATGACAGTTAAAGTTTCCGCAACTTCCGTCATAGTCACCAGGCCAATATCTGATCGACCAAAACGAGTGTAGGCAATCGATGCCCCGGATAAATAAGCGGTGCTAAATCCTGCCTGTTCGACTAGAACCGCACCCAGGGCATCATAGATACCGGGGGCGATAATAATATCAGGCTGGTCAAGCTGATTGCTGAGTGACGAAAAATTACCCATGTTCATTTACCTTTCTCAGCCTGTTGTGACAGTATTTGTTGCAGGTGGGGCACCAGACCGCCTGCCTCTACCATATTCAATAGACCTGGTGGTAACAGGTCACAATTCAATTGGGTATTTTCATCAATATGAATTAACTCACCAGTGGCGGCTTTTATACTCACCCTGTCACCCGGTTTGATCTGCCCTAATTCATCGGATGTCAATGCTACAAGACCATAATTCAGTGCATTACGAAAAAAGATACCGCCGAAGGATTTTGCTATGATGGCTTTGATCCCGAGATGTTTCAGCACCTGAGCAGCCTGTTCACGCGACGAACCGATACCAAAGTTTTCACCAGCTATCACTATCTCACCTTCGGCAACAGAGCTTGCAAAGTCAGAATCGACCGATTCTAAACAATGGCTGGCGAGTAACTCTAATGATCCTTTCATATAAAGTCCCGGCGCTAATACATCGGTGTCAATATCGTCACCAAATACCCAGACCTTTCCGGTGATGGTGCTACTCATGATTGTTTATCTTCATTGAGGAATTCGCGAGGATCGCTAATCCGACCGGTAATAGCACTGGCGGCCACGGTATAAGGCGAACCCAGATAAACATTCGATGAAGCAGCTCCCATACGCCCTTTAAAATTACGCGCGGTAGAGGAAATGCAGGTTTCATTCTCCGCTAACACGCCAGCACCATATCCGGCACAGGCGCCGCATCCAGAGGGCATTAGAATTGCGCCCGCTTCGGTGAGCGTGGCGAGGGTGCCATCGGCTGCTGCCGCTGCGGTAGTTCGGGTGGAAGCCGGGGCTATCAATAAGCGCGTCGTTCTGGCTACCTGATTATCTTTTAACACTCTGGCTGCCATTTTCAGATCTTCCAGTTTGGCGCCGGTGCAGGCACCAATATAAGCCTGTTGTACTGGTTCGCCAGATATCTCGCTTACCGGTGCCGAATTAGCCGGGCTATGTGGTGCGGCGACGTGTGGTTCGAGTTTGTCGGCATTTACCCGATGCGTTTCACGATAAACGGCGTTCTGGTCTCCCTGCCAGCGCTTTATATCACCGGGATCGCTACCGGTGTTACGAATATAATCGGTGGTGGTGTTATCTGCTGCGATAAGGCCGGTCATGGCGCCAAGCTCGGCGGTCATATTAGTGAGTGTCATGCGTTCCTGCATCGACAACGAGGCGATAGTCTCTCCGGTATATTCAATGACCTGGTAGTCTCCGCCTCCCATGCCAAGACGCGCGCAGAGGTGCAGGATAATATCTTTCGCAACTACGCCATCGCCGAGCGCGCCGTTGATATCGATACGAATGGTTTCGGGCACCCTGATCCAGGTTTCACCTGTAACCAGCACCCCGGCCATATCGGTAGCGCCAATACCAAACATAAAACAACCAAATGCGCCGCCAGTTGGTGAGTGACTGTCGCCGCCGACTACGAACATGCCCGGGCGTAAATGACCTCGCTCCGGTAATACGACATGGCAGATTCCCTGCATGTCGTAGAAATGCTCGATATTGTTCTGTGAAGCCCACTTTCGAGCCAGGTCGAGAATAGCCGCGCTATCGGCATCGACCGCTGGTACGTAATGATCTGTTACGACAACGACCTTGTCGGGACTCCATACTTTAGTTTGAAGTTGCTCTAAAATTGGCTTCACCCGTCGTGGGCCACCAGAATCGTGCATCATCGCCAGATCAACAGCACAGGTCACTATCTCGCCAGGGCTGACGCGGTCGATTCCGGCGGCGCGGGCGATAATTTTTTCAGCGAGTGTGGCGCTCATCTGCTTCACAATCCCAGATAGGTCTTTCTAAGTTCGGGGTCGTCGATTAGCTCGTCGGCCGAGCCGGATAATGCCACTGTACCATTTTCGATGACATAGGCACGGTCGGCTATTTCCAGTGACTGCATGACATTTTGCTCGACCAGGAATATAGATAACCCCTGTTTATTTAACTCGGCAATTAATTCAAACATTTCTTCGACCAATAAGGGCGACAGCCCGAGCGATGGTTCATCGAGAATTAGCAGTTTTGGCTCTGCCATTAATCCGCGGCCGATGGCCAGCATTTGTTGTTCGCCACCGGAGAGAGTGCCTGCAAGTTGATTGAAACGTTCTGACAGGCGCGGAAATACCGAAACGATCCTTTCGAGGTTTTGATCGCGTCGGTTTCTCCCACGCCTGTAGCCGCCCAGATGGAGGTTTTCCAGTACGCTCATATTAGGGAATACGCGACGTCCTTCAGGTACCTGGATAATGCCTAACTCGACGACTTTCTCCGAAGGCAGTCCGGTGATGCTTTGGCCGTCGAAAATAATATCGCCTGACTTTGGAGTGTAAATGCCGGAGATATTATTATTCAGTGTCGACTTACCCGCGCCGTTACTACCAAGCAGGGCTACTATTTCGCCTTCCGAAATTTCAAGGTCGATACCATGCAGGACTTTCATCGCACCATAAGCGGCATGTAACTGGCGGACCTGGAGAGTCATCTTAAGCTTTCTCCATTGCGGCGATTCTCTTCGCAGCACCATGTCCCAGATAAGCTTCAATGACATTAGGGTCGCGGGTAATATCGCGTGGTTCGCCTTCGGCGATTAACTCGCCCTGATTGAGTACATAGCTGTAATCGGACAGACTCATTACCGCCTGCATGACGTGTTCGATGAGTAAAATGGTTACGCCGGTATCGCGGATACCACGCACCACATCGACAATTTCGTGAACTTCCGTAGTGTTTAAGCCAGCCATGACTTCGTCAAGTAATAACAGCTTTGGATTAGTCGCCAACGCGCGTGCTAATTCGAGGCGTTTACGTCCGGCAATGGTTAAGGCACCGGCGGATTGGTCGAGCATCCCGTCCATGCCGACCAGTTTTGCAATTTCAGCAGCTTTCAGTAAAGCGTCGGTACGTTTTGCTATCCAGATATGGGCAGCAACAGCAATGTTTTCAGCAACCGAGAGGTTGGCAAACGGGCGTACAATCTGGAAGGTGCGTACCAGTCCCAACTGACAAATTAGATGCGGTTTGCGTCCAGCAATACTTTGACCCTGGAACTTAATTTCGCCTTCGTCGGGTTTAATAAAACCAGAAATCAGCGCAAATAGGGTCGTTTTACCGGCACCATTAGGACCGATTAAAGAAATGATCTTACCTTCTGGCACCGACAGGGTTGCCTGCGAAACTGCCTTCAGACCACCGAAGTGTTTACTCACGCCGCTAACTTCAAGCATTGTGTTTTCCTCGTAGGCGTAGCCACAGCATTTCAAGTAAACCGTACAAACCCCGGGGCAAGAAAGCGAGAACCAGAATGAGAATCATGCCGAAAAATATCAGATCGACACCGGGCCTGTCGCCGACAAAATAAACGATGACTTCCTTGGCGACTTCTCCGACACCATGGATAAAAAACGATCCCAGTAATGGGCCAACAATTGTGCCGAGCCCGCCAATAATCGGTGCAAAAAGGGCTTCCACCGATTTTGCCGGACCATAGGCAATGCCGGGTTCAATAAACAGGAATTTCTGTACATAATAGACGCCTGCACTGGATGTGATGATGGCTGACAGGCAAATCGCTTTCATTTTAACTCGGAAAGCATCGATGCCCAGCGCCATTGCCGCTTCTTCGTTTTCGCGTACCGCGATTAACTGGGCACCGAAACGCGAATTCGACATTAACCAGGTCAGCAGGTAGGTGATAAGCAATATAATAAAAATCGTATAGTAAAAGCCGTAAGTTTTCAGGAAGGGGCCGGCAAAATTAAACTGAAATTCGGCAATCGCCTGCGAAGGGTCCTGATTGAGACTTAATTGTACGCCACGACCACCTTCGGTAATCGAATCCAGCGAACGCGCCAGCACATGAAAAGCCTCGGCAAAGGCCAGCGTGATTAACGCAAAATAGGAGCCCCGCAGGCCATATCGAAAGCTTAAATAGCCGATACCGGCGGCAATCAAAGTTGTGCCGGACATTGCAAACCACATCGCGACCCAGGGGTTCCAGCCGAACTTGAACTGTAACAGGGCCTGTATATAGGCGCCGGTACCAAAAAATACCGCATGACCAAACGAATATTGACCACCGTAACCTGCCAGCACATTCCAGCCCTGGCCGAGTACTGCGACAAACAGGGTTAGCTCAAGAAACTCGATCCATCGACCCGAGCTGATCAATAGTGGTCCAATAGCCAGTATCACCATCAGTACACATAATCCGAGTAATTGTCCGCGACTATTCATGTTTTACTCAACCAGCCGGTTTACCGAATAGACCGCTGGGGCGGAATAACAGCACTAGAATAAATATAAACGATATAGTGATTACACCGAGGCTTTCGCCGAGATAGAGCCGACCCAGTTGTTCGAAAATGCCAATCAGGAAACCGCCGACCAGCGCACCGACGAAGCTTCCCATGCCACCGAGCACGACGACAGTAAAAGCGATTAATACAAACAGATAACCAATTTGCGGATGTACAGCGTAAGTAGGGACCAGCAAGCTGGCTGCGGCTGCCACACAGGCAACGCCAATACCAAAACAGACCGCGAATATATGATCGACATTAATACCGACCAGCCGTGCTCCCTGGCGTTCTTTGGCTACAGCGCGAATCGCTTTGCCGGTATCGGTTTTGATCATGAAAAGCCACAGTAAGAATGTAATCAGTAAAGAACCTCCGAGTGCGGCCAGTTCGGGATAGACAACGAAGGTGACGCCAAGATCGAAACCATCGAGGTCGTAGGGAACTCGCACAGAACGTTCGGTTGCCGAAAAGAAGAACAGGGCAGCATTTTCGATAATGATCGAAATACCAAGGGTTACCAGCAGGATGATTTCATCGCGTCCATGGCTGGCCTTGCCGATCACGCCGCGTTGCAACAGGTAGCCAAATACAAAGCCACCGGGTACGACGATGAGCATGGCCAGGTAAGGGTCGATACCAAATGCCTGCCAGAGAAAATAAACGGCATACATAGCCAGCATTAGCAAAGCGCCATGGGCGAAATTGATGATATGCAGAACCCCGTAGATCAATGTCAGACCCAGAGCGACTAATGCATAGATAGATCCCAGGAATACACCACTGATGGCAGAGCCGAGTACGGTCGACCAGCCGTAGCTGGGGAGATTAAAATCAAAAAAGTCCATAGACTCTGCTTTATTAAGATTAGGAAATGCGGTGCGCCGGTAATTCCGGCAGCACCACACAGATTCTGACTGGCAGAGTCCTAGGCCGGACGTGGGAAAACAGCCTTGGTATCTGCGTATTCCGACGGCGATACGACGACTATTTCGTCTCCCTGAACCTGGGTGACCAATGGACGCGCACCGATATTCTGGCCATTTTCCATTTTGGTCGGACCATAAGGCATGATGTGACCAGACCAGTTACTACCAGCCATTGCCTCGGTAATTTTGCCGCGATCAGCCGAACCCGCTCTCTCGATGGCATCGGCGGTAAACTTCATCGCGGTGTAGGCGAGGAATACCTCGTAATTAAAATGCTTGCCAGCAGCCTCGGTCTTACGTCGTACGGCAAGGGCATCCTTGTTTTTAGGATCGAACCAGTGATTGCAGTCGATCACGTATTGTGCAGCTTCGGGGAATTCTTTGACGAAACGATACTGCGACGAAGCACCGCCCAGTACTGAGTAAATCGCTTTGGGCTGGACTTTCTGACGTTGAAGGGTACGCAGGAAGAGAACACCTTCGTTATAGTAATGCGAAGGAATGACAACATCGGGATCGATTTCTTTTAGCTTTAACGCGATATTACGGAAATCCTTATTCGGCGTCGGGTGTGGGAGCACTTCTACCACATCAATACCATCAGGTTGCAGGGCCTTGGTCATCAAACCTGCGATACCCGCACCAAATCCAGTGGTATTTTCGTGTACGATAGCGACGCGTTTTGTAGGGCTACCGGCAGCCTTGTTTATAGCCAGGAAGCTATCGGCGCCAGCTTTGGTAATAATGCCGAAACCGGGTCCGAAACGGAAAGTGTTTTCCAGCCCACGGCCGACAATCTTGTCGTTAACACCGACGTCGACAACATGGGGGATGCCATGCTTGGCGGCAGCCTGGGTTGTTGCCAGGCAAATATTGGAAGCGTAAGCGCCGACGATTGCAGAGACTCCAGCTTCGTTGAATTTTTCTACCTCGGCTGCACCGACTTCTGCTTTCGATTGAGCATCGCCCAATACGGCTTCCAGCATAGCACCGCCCAGTGATTTAATACCGCCTGCTGCGTTGATTTCTTCGAGCGCCATCATCGCGCCGAAACGGCACTGTGAGCCAGAATATTGAGCCCACCCGGTTACCGGATGCACGATTCCCACCTTAACAGGGGAGGCGGCTCTGGCAATTAACGGAAAACCGGCGATACCGGTAGCGGCTATTGCGGTTCCCGCACTGATTGTTTTAATAAACTGACGGCGCGACTGAATGTTGATTTTTTTACTCATCTATCTCTCTCCTGTTAGTAAGGTTTTGGCTTTTATATTGTGTCATTCGGTCAAACTCCATGATCGGTCACTTTCATTGCCGACCCTTGTTAGCATCATCCTATATTGATAACGATCAGGACGATAAAGTGCCTTAATGTATTCGACGGGACGGTTATTTTGATCGTATACGACCCGGTAAATACACAGGGTCGGTGATCCTAATTCTAATCCCAGTGCTGGCGATACCTCTGCATCGCTCAACGTTGCTGTTATGGTTTGCTCCGCGCGGCTAATTTTGATACCACTGCGTTCCAGCAGAGCTAGTAGAGGTTTTTCTGCCAGATCTTCCCGACTGTAACTGTCACCAACCTCGGAAGGGACATAAGTAGTTAAGTGCGAAAATGGCTCGTCTTCCAGAAACCGGACTCGCACAGCCTTTTGTACAGACTGTCCTTCATTACAATCTAACAGCTGTGCTGTCTCCCTGTTCGCAGGTAAATAGTCGAATGACAAAAGTTTTACCTCTGTCTCCAGACCCATCGCCAACAGGTTTTCCAGCACGCCTTCTACGTTGACTTCTACCGGTTGCGCTAGTGAATGATAAACTACTCGCGTACCGCGGCCGCGCTCGCGTACCACCATGCCATCTCTGGCAAGTTCGTTTAATGCGCGTTTAGCCGTAATTCGGGAAACTCCAAACATGTCTGAGGTTTCCTGTTCACCAGGTAATAAAGAACCCCGAGTATAGTCATCGTTTAAAATCTTATTGCGTAGCACGAGGTACACCTGATGGTATAAAGGCGTTGGTAACCGATCATCTATCAGGTGAGTATCCTGCTGCATTTTAGTCGTTATATTTTTATTGAAGATTTTAAATGGTATATGAATATACCAATATGCTATTTGCAAGTAAATGCGAGAATTGAATTAATCTTCTTTGAACTTATTGTTTAGCAATTGGCTGGCTTCGTGCCAGGGTTTGAACGCATCCTGATCTTTCAGCAGATCAAGCCCAAGCCTGGAAAAGGTGCCGTCGGTGGCGATGGCTTCGGCGATTTCACCCGGTGATCTGTTGTTATCCTGTAGCGCCAGACTGGCAGCACCTTTTGCCATGCCTAGCACCAGCTCTGACGCTAGTTCGGTGGATAAAGACTCACGGCTACAGGCTTTAATTAATTCGTTAAACAACTCGAAATACCAGGTATAGACACAGGCGATGACGCTGCCCTGATCAAACGAGGCTTCGCTGTCTGCAATGATGCTGTTACCACAGTAATTAAACAATGTACTGACTGCTTGGTGTGGCGGGAAAATCAGCGTTGGACTGGCTCCGGCCTGGGCACTGTTAACG
>Ga0224506_10001904_pt1 | contig 14648 bp, 12 predicted proteins | sample SF_Jan12_sed_USG_2_FD_169108 | JGI IMG/M metagenome (GOLD analysis project Ga0224506, IMG submission 169108) | Sediment microbial communities from San Francisco Bay, California, United States - SF_Jan12_sed_USGS_8_1 | ecosystem: Environmental > Aquatic > Marine > Sediment | place: USA... | reverse complement strand
AAGTGAGAAATAGGGGACTCATCTGTTCCCTGAGTTTGTCGAGGGGTGTTATTCACCTTGTTCGTAGGATGACAGTGAGGAACGAACCGCATCTTTTCTGCTAACAAAAGAATAAATGGCGGATGACGCTTGGCTTATCCGCCCTACGGAGCTAGCGTAATCAAGGGATTCAAATATTTATTTTAATGATGATCCTGATCCCAATACCATAGTCCATTAATTAGACTTACTGCAATGATATCCTTAAAATGATGCCCACTAAGATCATGGAGTACGTGATATTTAATTGTTCTGGTTGCACCCTGATATGGCTTGATTTCCTCACCATCATCAAGTTTTAGAATAGTCACACTTCTAAAGCCTATAGCCCAATTTTCAAGTGTTGTTTCTGACTCTGAACCTGAGTATTTAATTTTGAGTCGAGGAGAAATAATCGATTTAACATCATTTAACTTATTTGCATGTAGAGAATCAAAAAAGTAATGAATTACTGATTGTGGGTTTCTTTGCGCTTCAGTCGAGTCAATGGCCAAAACAGACAAAGAAAATATAGCTAAATAGAGAGAAAGGAATATTCTCATATACAAATTATTTTCCCATAACAGTTATATATATCAGCAAATCTACCACGCTTTTTGTAGAAATGACAGGATGTTATGGATTCAAGTCTTCGTAGGATGACAGTGAGGAACGAACCGCATCTTTTCTGCTAACAAAAGAATAAATGGCGGATGACGCTTGGCTTATCCGCCCTACGGATCATTTGTAAAGCTTCTTTAAGTTTTTTTCAACTGCAATGTCTGGTTAATGCGTTTATTTCTGATGATAATACCAGTTGTAAATGCAACCCACCAAAGAGTGCAATTAAGTGAAAACATCAGCCCCTTGTATTCTCCTGATACTTTGAGTGCTTGTAGTATTAATGGAGAAATAAGTGCTGCAATTAATATGCAAGCCAATACGACCTGAACATCATCTCTTGTGACTTTGATCTGCCAAAGTTTATTTAGAACCATCAGTGTGATTGCTGCGCCTACGATGCTTGGAAAAACAAAGATTAAGTGGTTTGCAATTTTCTCAGGTAAAAACATAACAATAGCAGAAGCATAAAATACAAAAAGATTACTGATTCCAAGTATTAGAAAAGCAGCTACAAGCTTTCCTGACTTGGGTGGATCATAAAGTGCTTTGAAAAGTACAACAGAATAAGCAAAGCCACCAGCCATCAATACCAGAGCACCATGATCATCGTCGCTATAGGCAGCCAACCCAAGAACAACTAATATGGCTGTCATTTTTGCAAGTTTGTAAATGTTAAAGTTTTGCATTGGAGCTTTTCCTTGTGTTAATCGAAAGGCTTATTGTGTTTGAGGTTATGCTTTTCAATTAATATAAAAGCCGACATAAATTTTACCCTGATTGTCGTAATATGCTTCAAATTCTGTCATAGCGTCGACTTTGATGTAATATATATCATCAACTTTCTGGTATTCACCATTTGAAATAGAGTTTTTCAAAGCTTTGGTGTTTATTAACCAGTCACCGAACTCTATGGTTAACTTTAAGGTTTTTTGTAGAAATTGTTCCTCTGTGTATGCTTGTTTACTTCTTGATTCAATAGTCATTCCCAAATGAACGCAGCCACCACCTTCAATTTTAATTTCTTCATCATTTCTTTTGATTAAGAGCGTTTTACCATCAGGCTCAATTTTTGAGTTTTTATTTTCAGTGCTGTATTTATTAATAAATTCTATATATGAATTTTCACTAAAAACACATTCTTCTTCTGCATAGATGGAGGTGGAAATAAAAATCAGTAAGATAATCAGTCGTTTCATAGCATTTAATAGTTGTTATACATTCAAACAATCTACCATTTTTCTCTTCGATTGTCCTTAGGAGATTTCTCTACGTTGGTCGAAAAGACAGTACCTAAAGAGCTTAAAGCAAGTGAGAATTACTCGTCACTTGCTTTTTTGTGGCACCCACACATTTATTAGATTTTATTTTACAGGCTTCTCGAAACGAAATGCGAATCTATCTTGAAGCCCTTCGAAGTCACCCCAAGGTTTGGTATGGTCATCTTTCTTATTTCTTAATACATCTGTAGATTCTACTAATACAAAGCCAGCTTTTTCAATTTCAACTTTTACAAAATTCTCACCAATTCTATGAAGAGTTCCTATTTGAGCTAAGCCAGAATCAGGATTGGCAGCATTATCCAAAATAATCAAATTGCCGCCTGGCTTTAATGCTTTGTAAAGGGTAGCCAGTAGTTCATCGCTCATTTCGTTGTTTAAATAAATATCGTGTAGCACGAAAAAAACAACAATGGCATCCAAACTATTATTTTCTATTTTGTTTTCTTTTAGTACCACTTTATGGTCATTTAAAGAGTGTTGACGCAATGAGATAACATTAGGCAATCTGTTATCTTTCAAGCGTTCTTGATTGTATAGGAAATGGGCATAGACTCGTCCTGACTCACCCACAACCCAAGACAGCAATTCTGTCGTGTAGCCTCCACCAGCACCTAATTCGAGTACTTTATCACCTGCTTTTATTTGGGTGAAAGGCAGGATTTTCCATGGGTTTCTTTTTTCGTCATACTTTTTATCGCTTTGATTGCGCTTTTCATTCTCAATAGCAGATATGTAAATATTATCTTTTTTTTGCTCTGAAGCTTGAGATATTGGTGAAAAGACGGTCGAAATTAACAATGTACTAATTACTATGAAATTTTTTGTTTTAATTTGCATTTATTATTCCTTTTAAATGGTAGTTTGAAGTACTTAATAGTTATTATGTATAAGACAATGTATCACGCTTTTTGGTGAAATGAAAACCTTCTACCGATCTAGGGCGCGATTGCCTTTAGGAGATTTCTCCACGCTGGTCGAAATGACAAAGTGTTATGGATTCTGTTCTGCGTAGGATGCTGGTGAGGTACGAACCGTATCTTTTCTGCTAACCAAAGAATAAATGGCGGATGACGCTTGGCTTATCCGCCCTACAAAAGAAATGGATTTCTATTTGCACGGAAATGACGGTGTAGGGGCGCACCCATGTGTGCGCCCGATGATTCATTATAATTAAACGGGCAGACACGCGGGTCCGCCCCTACAATGATTTTTTCTCGTTCCCATGCTCCAGCGTGGGAATGCAGACCAGGCATGACTTTGGCCGTTGTAGGTTGGGTTAGCAGAGCGTAACCCAACGTTCAAATCGAATATTATTGTTGGGTTACGCAAGCTAACCCAACCTACGGGGTCTAAATTTTAAAAATACAAACTACCCAACAAACTTGGAAAAAGTGGTTTTTTTCATATCCACAATGTCAACGGTTAAAGCCAACGAACCCAATCCAAATTGCATAACCGAATCGAAGACTAATCTGGATAATTCTGCTTTTTGAGCATCATCCCTGCCATCCAACAGTTTGACGGTAATATGGATAAAGTCGGCTTCTGTATCACCAACTGTATAGTTTTCAAAACTGAGGGTACGAACTTTAACATCGTCTGGATCAAACAGGTTCGAATCAACCATTGCCTGATGCACTGCTTTTAATAGTGATTCAGCTGAGATTCTTTTTTCCAGCTTATTGGAGTATTCAATAATACAATGTGGCATGGATTAACTCTTTCCGATTTTTGAAAATTATACTTTTTTAACAAATTCAGACTTCAACTTCATCGCACCAATGCCATCAATCTTACAATCAATATCGTGATCACCTTCAACCAATCGAATGTTTTTAACTTTGGTGCCAACCTTAACCACAGACGATGAGCCTTTTACCTTTAAATCTTTAATCACAGAAACGCTATCACCATCTTGTAGTAGGTTACCATTGGAATCTTTTACCACCAAACCATCTTCTTCTGTGCTTCCATCCATTGACCATTCATAGGCACATTCCGGGCAAATATACTGGGTTGAATCAATGTAGCTGTATTCTGACTGGCATTTGGGACATGGTGGTATTTCTGACATTAGATAGCCTTAAAATAATTTGATATTATCTGTAAAACAAGCTGGCATCATAGCAAAATATTCTATAAGTGTAGAGCTAAAAAAACTTCCCTTGATCTATCGCAATGAAATAAATTTTATCAATGGTAATTTGAGGCTCTGATTTTTAATCGATTGGGGCGTCTATGAACAAATTAAAAAAAGACTCAAAATCAACTGAAGTATTGATTGTTGGTGCCGGGATTGCCGGGTTGGTTTGTGCTTTGGAGTTATTAAAGTCGGGCAAACAGGTTACCGTAATTGATGCTCAGGATCGAAATAAAATAGGTGGCCTGGCACGTTTGGCCTTTGGCGGTATGGCATTGATTGACACGCCAGAGCAACGTTCAAAAGGCGTGAAGGATTCACCAGAGCTTGCCTACAAGGATTGGTGTTCATTTGCAGAGTTTGGTGAAAATGACGAATGGCCAAAAGCCTGGGCAAAATACTATGTTGAAAATTCAATTACCGAGGTTTATGAATATATCCGAAAATTGGGAGTCAAGTTTCTACCTGCGGTGAATTGGGTTGAACGCGGTTTATATACGCCAGGAAACTCGTTACCTCGCTATCATATTTTATGGGGCGCCAGCTTGTATCTGGTGGAAAAAATTGTTGAAGTGCTTTCACATTATGAAGGTAAAACACTGACCTATGAATTTAATACTAAAGTGGAAAACCTGATTCATTCTAAAGGTCAGGTATCGGGATGTATTGGAATTAATGATGCCAATGAAAAGACCGAATTTTTGGCTGACAAGGTTGTCATAGCTTGTGGTGGTTTTACCGGTAACCTGGATATGGTCAGAGAGTTTTGGCCGAAGGCTTGGGGAAAGGCTCCACAAAACTTATTGAACGGTTCCCATCCATCAAATGATGGTCATTTACATCAGTGTGTCGAAACAATGGGAGGAGCAGTCACTCACAAAAGTGATATGTGGAATTATGCAGCAGGGGTTCCCAACCCCAAAGCTGAATTCGAAAATCAGGGTTTAAGTTTAATTCCGAGCAAATCAGCGCTTTGGGTTGACCACCAAGGCAAGAGAATTGGACCTGAACCTTTGGTGACGGGTTTTGATACCAATCATATGTGCCAACAAATCAGTCAGTTGCAATTGCCACATACCTGGCAAATTTTAAATCGAAGAATAGCCTTAAAAGAGTTTGCTATTTCCGGTTGTGAACACAATCCATCGATTCGAGATAAAAAGTTTTTAAGTTTGTTGAACGAGATCCTTCTGGGGAATAAAAAACTGGTTAATCGAATGATAAATGAGAGTGACCATTTTATTGTGGCCAATGACTTGCCAACACTGGTTGAAAAAATGAACCAGTTAACGCCAGAACATAGTATGGATTATCAGCAATTATCAGACAGTTTGAATAGTCTGGATAATCAATTGAAAATGAAACCTAAATTTTGGAATGATGATCAAATTCGAAGAATACTACAAACCAGAAACTGGTTGACTGACAAGCTAAGAACCTGTTATCCGAAACCTATACAGGGGGATTTACCATTAATCGCTATCAAGCTTAATATCATTACCCGTAAAAGTTTGGGTGGTATTCAAACAGATATGCAGTGTCGTGCTTTGAATAAGGCTGGACAAGCCATAGAAGGATTATATGCCATAGGAGAAGCAGCCGGATTTGGTGGTGGTGGCGCCAGTGGAAAGCGATCATTGGAAGGTACATTTTTATCAGGTTGTATATTAACGGCAAGACAAGCAGCCAGATCAATTTAATCATTTATAAAAAGCCGTTATTGCAATCAGTTATTTATATGTGCAGAATTGAGATATCTGGGGTAGTATTCGTTCATATTAATCTGATGTCGTTTTGGAGAAATCAATGAAAAAATCAGGCGCATGGTTGGCAAGATATGCTTTGGAGCAATTACCAATCGGGTTTACATTTGGAATTCCTGGTGTACATAACACCGAACTGTATGATGAATTGAATTCCTCTGAAAAAATCAATCCGGTACTAGTCACTCACGAAGGTTGTGGCGGGTTTATGGCTGATGCGGTTAGTCGTGTTTCTGATCAAATAGGATGCATGTTGATTGTTCCAGCAGCTGGCGTCACTCATGCAGCCAGTGGCATTGGTGAAGCTTTTCTGGATGGTATTCCGATGTTGGTTTTGTCTGGTGGTATTCGCAGTGATTCTAAATTCGGCTATCAATTACACGAGATGGATCAACACAAATTACTGTCAGCCATTACCAAAAAATCTTACAAGATTGAAAGTCATGATCAGATTGTAGATACCATTTTTGAGGCTTATCACATTGCCACTACCGGCGAACCAGGTCCTGTTTTTGTAGAAATCCCTATTAACATTCAGCTTGATAGAGGCAATGTTAAAGGATTGCCAACCTTTGAAAACAAACCGGTTGATTATCCCATTGATGAAGATCAACTCAATAAAGCGGCAGCGCTGTTTGCCTCATCAAAAAATCCCGGAATTTTTGTTGGCTGGGGTGGCGTTGAAGCTAGCGATTCAGTTCAGGCAATTGCTGAACATTGTGCTGCGCCAGTAGCTACAACCTTACAGGGTTTGAGCAGTTTTCCCGCCAATCATCCCTTACATGTCGGCTTTGGCATTGGTAATGCGGCCGTTCCAGCCGCCAGAGAAGCCTTTGCAGATTGTGATTGCCTGTTAGCGATTGGCAATCGATTTGGTGAAATTGCCACAGGAAGCTATGGTGTTAATGTCCCTGAGAATTTAATTCATATTGATATCAACCCTGAAGTTTTTGATCGCAATTTTAAATCAAAGTTTAGTTTCTGCGGTGATGCAAAAGTGGTTGTAAAAGCATTGGCTGAGAAAATCACCGCTATTACCAAAGCCAGAGATTCAAAAGAATTGGAACAAAAGATTGCTGATAACAAAGCGGCCTATATTGAAGAATGGAAACAGGCAGATCAGGATGGCAGAGTTAATCCCGTTCGTTTTTATGAAGCCTTAAGAAAACAGCTGGATGATGATTCAATAGTTGTTGTCGATGATGGCAATCATACTTTTTTGACCGCCGAGTTAATGCCAATCCACACTCCAAAAGGCTCAATTTCTCCTACCGATTTTAACTGCATGGGCTATGCTATTCCAGCAGCCATCGGTGCCAAATTTGCACAGCCTGACAAACAGGTGGTGAGTGTGGTTGGCGATGGCGCTTTCCTGATGACTGCAATGGAATTGGCTACTGGTGTTAAATATGAAAAGCCTACCATTAACTTTATTTTTAACGATGGTGAATTGTCTCAGATTGCTCAAGCTCAAACCCGTCCCTACAACCGTACCACATGTTCAGAGTTGGCAAGTGTCAAGTTTGAGGGTGTCGCCATGGCAACGGGTTGTGAATACATCAGGATTGAAGATAATCAGTCACTGGACGCGCAAATTGCTCAGGCATTTAAATATGCTGAAGATAACAAGTCGGTGATAGTGGATGTGAATATTGATTATTCCAAACCTACTGCGTTTACCGATGGTGTGGTTAAAACCAATATCAATCGTTTGCCATTTGATACCAAAGTCAGAATGATTGGTAGGGCGGTTTATCGGAAAGTTACCAAGAAAGAATAGAGTCAGGAGCTAGATAAGAGATGCGGGGAGCTTGGCTAGAGGAGCTGGGAAAAGCAACCTAATTTATATATCCTCTCCTTCTGGGAGAGGGCAACTCTTTTGATATGGTATGCATTCCCACGCTGGAGCATGGGAACGAGAAAGTAGCTCCTAGCTCCTGTTATTCTCTACCCAACCTGCTTGATTCTTGCATTCATTTTATCCAGCGCCTGAGACAAGTCACCGATAATATCATCAACATGCTCCAGACCAACCGACAAACGGATCAATGTTTGGCTTATGCCTGCTGCTTTTAGTTCTTCTTCTGTGTAAGGGGAATGCGTCATGGATGCCGGGTGCTGGATCAGACTTTCTGCATCACCCAGACTCACGGCTATTGAGCACATTTTCAGGCTATTCATAAAATAAACGGCATCATCAAAATTGCCCTTTATTTCAAAAGCCAGAATACCGCCTGCAGCCTTCATCTGTTTACCAACAAGAGGATAACCTTGATGAGAAGGAAGTCCTGGATAGTCCACTTTTTTAATTCTGGGATGGGCTTGCAAAAATTCTGCAACAGTTTGAGCGTTCTTACAGTGTCTTTCAATGCGAACAGATAATGTCTTCAGCCCTCTGATGATTAGCCAGGCATCATTAGGGCTCATAACTGCACCCATATCTTTTAAGGTGGTTAATTTGATGTTTTCAATTTGTTCAGCTGAGCCACAAGTTATTCCAGCGATAACGTCACCATGGCCATTGAGATATTTAGTCGCGCTATGAACAATTAAATCAATACCAAATTCAGCAGGGTTCTGTAAGGCTGGTGACATAAAGGTGTTGTCACAGATAGAAACCAGATTATGCTCTTTTGCAATATCAGCAACCATTTGTAAGTCAATAACGACAAGATTTGGATTGATTGGTGTTTCAAAAAAGATTGCTTTCGAATTAGGCTTGATAGCATTTCTGACGGCTTTTTCATCAGTCATGTCAACAAAAGTTGCTTCAATGCCATAATCTGCAAAAATATGATTAATCAAAGAAAAACTGCATCCATACAATGCTGAAGAAGCTACCAGATGATCACCATTTTTCAAATTTGCCAGTAATGTTGCAGAAACTGCGCCCATACCTGATCCAAATGCTGCAGCATCTTCAGTTGATTCCAGCGCCGCCATTCTTTGCTCAAGCTCACGAACAGTTGGATTGCCTAATCTTCCATAAATATATCCCGCTTCCTCACCCATAAAGCGATTTGCGCCTTGCTGGACATTTTCGAAGGTGAAGGTGGAGGTTTGATATATAGGCGTGCTCAATGCGCCAAATTGCTCATCTCGTATTTTTCCGGCATGAATGGTTTTGGTTTCGATGTGTTTGAAATTCGTGTGTTTTGAATCGGCCATAACAACAACCTCTATTTTTAAAAATATTTAATGCTATTAAACGTAATGCATAATTCTAGTGATTATACATAAAGCGGCTATGGCTGCAATATTGTTACGAATATATTTTTTATTTCAAAACTTAATTACGTCATTCATGGTTCTGTCGGAATATAAACTATTTTTGATGATGGGTTTCATTTGCTTATTCGGTGTCTTTATTTAGATGTGTTTCGTTTTTTTCGACAATCGGCTTAAGATAATGCCAAATGGTTTCCATAATTATCGGCTGGCCTTTTTCATTGGGATGCAGTCTGTCTTGTTGCATAAGTTCAGGTTTGGTCGCCACTTTTTCGAGGAAAAAAGGTAACAGTTCCACATTTTTTTCTTCAGCAATATCAAAATACATTTGCTTAAATCGTCTGGTATAGGTACGTCCATAATTAGGTGGGATTTGCATGCCCAGTAAAAGAATTTTTGCATTGTTATTTTGAATCATGGTGATCATTTGATTCAGATTATTAGCAGTTTGTTTTAAGTCCAATGCACGCAAACCATCATTAGCTCCCAATTCTAAAATGACAATGTCAGGTTGATGTTTTTGCAGTAAAGAGGGTAATCTTTGTAAACCACCAACAGTTGTTTCACCACTGATGCTGGCATTAATAAAATTAATGTCGTAGTCATTTTGGCTTACAAAATTTTGTAACAAACTAACCCAACCTTTTTCGACGGGAATGTTGTATGCTGCGCTGAGTGAATCACCATATACCATAACTTTAATGGCATTGATTTTTTGGTTTGGTGAATTGTTCGCTAGAATTTCTGCTTGTAAGCTGCTATTTTTTCCTACTGACGTTATCGGGTTGTTCGTAGCGGTAGCTAATTGCAAAAATGCCTGCAGTAATATGAGCAGGATCAGAACAATAGTTTTTTTCATTTATATTTCCCTCGAATTTATCGGGGCAATTTAACATATTTTAATCAATGTTTTTGAGTAAAAGAGCAAAAAAATGTTAACAGCAAAAAATTTATCAAAAGTAGTAGAAGTCGCTGGTGACTCTCTGGTGATTCTTGATGATATTTCATTTGAACTGGATTCAGCTAAAAGTCTTGCCATTGTTGGTGAGTCGGGCTCAGGTAAAACAACCTTGTTAGGTTTGTTGGGAGGTCTGGATGAACCTTCATCCGGTGAAGTGTTGTTTCAGCAACATTCTATTTTTGCTCAGCAGGAAGAGGACAGAGCCAGATTCAGAAAAGAGAATCTGGGTTTTGTCTTTCAGAATTTTCAGTTAATTGAAGGTCTGACAGCTTTGGAAAATGTCATGATGCCATTGGAATTAAGAGCTGATAAGAGTGCAAAATCCAAAGCTGTAGAAATACTCAATAAGGTTGGGTTGGGTCAGCGTTTAGGCCATTATGCCAATCAGCTTTCTGGTGGCGAGCAGCAGCGAGTAGCTATTGCCAGAGCTTTTGTTACCGAGCCAAAATTACTATTGGCTGATGAGCCGACAGGAAATCTGGATACTGCTACAGGAGAAAATATTATCGAATTGATGTTTTCACTGGTGAAAGATTTTCATACAACGTTAGTGCTCGTTACTCACGATAATCATTTGGCGAAATTATGCGATCAGGTGATCACAATAAGTGCTGGCAAATTAGTTAGCCCATCTGTTAACCATTAAATTTGAAGTGAATTATGGGTAGTCAATTTACACATTTGCTTGGTATTGCTTTTAAATTATTTAAACGTGATTTTTATCGCGGAGAATTACTAATTCTTATTTTTGTCATGAGTCTGGTCATGGCTTCAGTGAGTAGTATTTTTCTGGTCATTGATCGAATTGAAAATGCAACAGCAAGTGAAGTCAGTGATGTTTTAGGTGCTGATCTGGTGGTTACCTCACCCGCTGAAATAGATGAATCCTGGTTACAGGATGCTGAAAAATATCAACTTGAAAGCGCAAGAAGTATTGAGTTTTCAAGTGTTTTGTTTGCCAATGAAAACATTCAATTGTCATCCATCAAGGCTGTGTCAGATAATTTTCCATTGAAAGGTCAGTTTCAGGTAGCAGATGCGCCTTATCAACCTGTTAGTCATTTAAATCGGTTTCCTGAATCTGGAAAAATATGGGCTGAACCAAGGATTTTAAATGCTCTCAATCTCAACAAGGGGGATTCTGTTGAGCTTGGATATGCAGACTTTGTAATTGAAGGCGCGTTGATGAGACAGCCAGGTCAGGGCAGTACACTATTTAATATTTCTCCTACTGTTGTGATGAATATTAATGATGTTGAAAGAACCCAAATTATCCAGCCAGGTAGCCGTGTTAATTATCGCTATCTATTTGTAGGCGATCGTAAAAACATTGAATTGTTTAATGAGTTTCTGAAAGAAAAAATAAATTCCAGCCAGCGTCTGGTCACTATCTATGATGAATCACCATTGGCTGGTTCTGCGTTATTGAGAAGTAAAAAATATTTATCACTATCAACCCTTCTTACCATGATTATTGTCGCAATTACAATTGCAATGTCCGCCAACCGTTATGCGATTAAACAATACGATATGAGTGCATTAATGCGCTGTTTTGGTATGACACGACAAGCTGTACTGAAGGTCTTTATTATGATCCTTGGCTTTGTATCGTTATTTGGAATAATCATTGGCGGCGGGCTGGGTATTTTCGTAGAAAATATTGCCAGTCAATTGTTTGCCAAGGCCGTCATTGATGGTTTACCAGACGCGGACTATCGGGTTCTGATTTATCCTGTAATGGCCAGTTTGTTAATGCTTTTCGGTTTTTCTCTTCCCGCGCTCTTTAGAATCAAACAGGTTTCTCCCATGCGGGTGTTGAGAAGAAATCTCTCTCCAGCCGGGCTTAAAACAGGTGCGATTTACCTTCTTTCTCTGGCAACATTTGTTCTGGTGATGTGGCTGCAAATGGGTGATCTTAAACTGTTATTGAATGTCGTTCTGTCTTTAGTTGCCGTGTTACTGGTTTTTTCATTAATAGCATATGGACTGCTAAAAGCAGTGTTACCAATGTCTGAGCGATTAAAAAATCCTGCAATGACATACAGTTTACGACAGCTTAATGCCAATAAAGGAATGAGCTTGTTACATCTGCTGGCTTTTAGTCTGGCGATATTTGTGATCGCAATAATAATTCTTGTCAGAGGCGAATTAATCGGAAAATGGCAACAAAGTCTGGGAGAGAATGTCCCCAATCATTTTTTAATTAATGTGAAACCGGATGAAGTAAAGCCGATACAAAGTTTTCTTGAATCACAGCAAGTCGAGTCCTCAGGCTTGTACCCGATGGTAAGAGGTAGAATTACCGGAATTAACAACCAGGATGTTAAGGATTTGGTTCCTGAATCTGGCCAAAATCATAATTCTCTTCGTCGTGAATTAAATCTGACCTGGAGTGAGTCAATTCCATTGGGCAATCATCTGGTTGAAGGTGAATGGAAATGGCCGGAACAAAATCCATCAGATTCAAACGCAACTGCCAGAATTTCCCTTGAAGAAAAAACAGCAGATGCTTTGGGTCTTAAAATTGGTGATATCATAAATTTCACTATAGGTTCTGAACCCTGGCAAGCTGAAATTGTGAATATCCGCTATATTGATTGGCAGACGTTTACCCCCAATTTTTATGTTATTGCAAATCCGGGTACTCTGGATAAATTTGGTGCAACTTACATCACCAGTATGCACCTTGAGAGGTCACAGAAAAATCTCCTCAATCAATTAGTTAAAGAATATCCCGGAATTTCCGTGATAGAGCTTGATTTGATTCTGGAGGAAATTCAGTCGATTATCGGTAAAGTTTCAAAAGCCGTTGAAGTGATAATGGTTTTTGTCGTGTTGGCTGGTGTAGCGCTTCTTGTCGCAGCACTCAATTATACGCTTGATACCAAGTATAAACAGTCTGCAATTTTACGAACATTGGGTGCCAGCCAAAGATTCATTTCGCAAAGTTTTCGCTACGAATACATCTGGTTGGCTATGTTGTCATCGATAATGGCGTTAATTGCAATTGAATTAGTCAGTTTAATTTTGTATTCAGTTGTTTTTGAAATTGAATATCAGATCCATTGGGATTTCTGGTTGATTATTCCAATTGCTAATTTAATGCTAATGCTCTTTGCTTCCTGGCGTGGCGTAAGAAAAGTGACATACAGTTCACCGCTAATTTTATTAAGGCAAAGTTGATTGTAAGACCAGGTATTTAATTGCAATTTGATGGACGAAAATCATCTAAAGAATAAAAAAAAATATAAAAGGGTTGACTCCGCACCTAAAAATCGCCTTAAAATACGAGCTTTGTGGTCGGTTGTTTTTGTGAGTTTTCATTTTATGATTGACAAAAAGCTGTTCTGTACACAGATAATTTTGAGGGTCAAAGACATCTGATTCTGGACTTAATAGAATTATTTTAAGGAAAATAAAAAGTATTCATGAGTAAATCTTTAGTTATTGTTGAGTCGCCGGCAAAGGCGAAAACAATTAATAAATATCTAGGTGATGACTATATAGTTAAGTCCAGCGTTGGTCATGTGAGAGATCTTCCAACCAAAGGATCGACAGGTAGTAGCGATCCGAAAGAAAGAGCTAGAAAGGCAGCAGAAACAAGAAAACTCTCGCCAGAGCAAAAAATAATACATAAAGCCAAAGCTGCAAAAGAATCACTTTTTAAACGTATGGGGATCAATCCGGAAAAGGATTGGCATGCAACCTATGCTGTTTTGCCAGGCAAGGAAAAAGTGATAAAAGAACTCAAGAGTTTTGCCAAAAAAGCAGACAAAATATTTCTGGCAACGGATTTGGATAGAGAGGGAGAAGCAATCGCCTGGCATCTTAGGGAAGAAATTGGTGGCGGTGAAGATAAGTATCAACGTGTGGTATTTAATGAAATCACTCAAAAAGCCATTAATGAAGCTTTTTCCCATCCCGCAAGGTTAGACATGAATTATGTCAATGCACAACAAACAAGGCGTTTTCTCGACCGTCTGGTTGGTTTTATGGTTTCACCTCTACTATGGAAAAAAGTTTCTCGCGGTTTATCTGCCGGTCGAGTTCAGTCTGTTGCGGTGAAGCTCATTGTTGAAAGAGAAAGAGAAATACGTGCATTTATACCTGAAGAATACTGGACATTGAATGCTGATACAGCAACTGCGGGAAAAGAGGATTTATTGCTGGAAGTCAGAAGATATCAGGGTGAAAAATATTCTCCTGATAATAAGGCGGATAGTGATCGTTTAATGGCATTGCTTAAAGAACAGTCTTTAGTAGTGGATAGTTGTGAGTCCAAGCCAACTCGTAGCAAAACTTCTGCCCCTTACATCACATCTACCTTGCAACAGGCAGCGAGCACGCGACTTGGATTTAACGTCAAGAAAACCATGATGCTGGCTCAAAGGTTATATGAAGCTGGCTACATTACTTATATGAGAACGGATTCAACTCATTTGAGTGAAGATGCGTTAACAATGGTTCAGAATTACATTGTGCAGAATTATGGCGACAATTATTTAAAAAAGGCCACTTACAGTAGTAAAGAAGGTGCACAGGAAGCTCATGAGGCTATTCGTCCAACTGATGTTAAAAGGCGAGCCAGTTTACTCAATAATATTGATGATGATGGCGTTAAATTATATAACCTG
>Ga0224506_10001903_pt1 | contig 14653 bp, 14 predicted proteins | sample SF_Jan12_sed_USG_2_FD_169108 | JGI IMG/M metagenome (GOLD analysis project Ga0224506, IMG submission 169108) | Sediment microbial communities from San Francisco Bay, California, United States - SF_Jan12_sed_USGS_8_1 | ecosystem: Environmental > Aquatic > Marine > Sediment | place: USA... | reverse complement strand
TCAAGCTGAGCGATTCTGAAGTAAGCAGGGGGATGTGGGTCAAACCGGAGCCATTCAGACCTTCGGTAGCCTCGGAAAGAGGGCTCCCTCTTATATAAAGGAAAAAGTCGTTTGAAGGCAATTTTTCTCAAGGCTTCTGCCATTACCTTTGGTTGACCAATAATTTTGGCCGAGTCCAAGTCAGCTCTGCTTTCTAAGAACTTTCCGAAGAAGTAGATAAGCCCTATTGCCACTATGAAATAGATCCAGAAGGATATGAAGCCGAAGAAGAACAGGTATGGCAAGAACACATAGAAGCGTAACAGATATTCTGCGCTAGCTAGAGAGGACATAACTAATGGATCATGGGCCTTCAGATGGCTCATTTCATGACCGATTACACTAAGCAACTCGTCTTCCTCAAGTTGCGTCATGATCCCCGTTGTAACCATTATGGTTCCTAGCCCGGGGCTTGGGCCTGCGGCTGCAGCGTTTGGAATGATTGTGTTGGTGACCACGATCTTTGGCATAGGGTAACCAAAACTATTCGATGCCTTCTTTACAATCTGGAAGAGGTTCACCTTCTTGACGGAGAAATCCTCCGGTTCACAATCAATGTCATAGTTTGCGAAGACCCTACCAGCCGTTTCGCACTCGATGGGTTTGTCAACGGCAATGGTAGCCTCATAGATTCCTTTTCTGATTTCAGGAATTTTTTTAGCATGTTTTTTACGGAACTCTTCGAACTCGTCGGGTGAAAAATGGTATTGTAAAAGGTGTATTTCAGGCTGGTCTTCAGTGATTTTCCAGGTGCCAATTCTGGCTATCAGCTTTCCAGAGAAAACAGCCAACACAAACGAGAGACCCACAAAGATTAGGGGTGCATATTCGCCAAATATCCAGAAAAACAGAAAGGTAAGACCTACTAAGGCGACGTAAAGGGGTAGCATGGATTCCGTGAAGATTCTTCCAAGCATTCCCCTTCTTTCACTTTCAGGAACCACTTTTTCTCCTGGCATAAAAGCAAGGTATAATGTGGTTTTGCGAATTTCTTCTTCAAACAATTGAACTATTAGAAACAGGTCCTCGTAGAGTTGGTCCAAAAAAGATTTTGCGATACCAGCGTCGCTAAGTTTCATCGTTACCCCTATCGGACTACTAGCATCAACCATAACATCTACATACTGATTTGTCTTAGGAACCAAAACTCTGTAGGAAAGATAGTGCCCCCCGTTTTCAGTGACGACGCGTATATTTCTGAAGGCTCTGTATTCTTCGTGTCGAAGCAGGTAGTGGCGTCTTAAATATTCTGGGAGAAAACCTAGGTTTCCGGGGGAAAGCTCAGTATCAATCGTGTAGTTTAACTCAGTTGCACCAGCACTTATTTCTTGCAAACTAGCCACACTCAGACTAATGTGCGGGGAAGAATTTTAAGTTTAACTTTCAGTCGGGTATTCATGTACCTTTGGTCGCTTACGAAATTTTGAAGGTGTAAGAAGGTTTATTGAAAAAGAAAAGAGAGCTTATTGGAAACCATAGAGTTTTGAATACTTATGATTCAGGTAATTGAGGTATGGCTTGACGCTGAGTTCTTCTCCTGTAATCCTTTTGACAAGGTCTGGCGGGTAGTAGAGGTTTCCGTAGCTATGGACGTTTTTGATTAGCCACTGCTTTAAATCATGAAAAATGCCTCGTGCAATTTGACTTTTCCATTCCGGCAGGTTTTTCTCCATTGCGGCGAGAATCTGTCCACTGTAAATGTTGCCTAGGGTGTAGCTTGGGAAATATCCATATAAGCCGCTGGCCCAATGCGTGTCTTGCATCACACCCTCAGAGTCGTTTTCAACGTTCACACCAAGATAATCCTTGTAGCTTTGATTCCATATCTCTGGAAGCTCTGCCACCGTGATCTTATCGGCAAAAAGTTTGTGTTCAAGGTTGAACCTTATGATAATGTGGAGACCATAGGTAACCTCATCTGCTTCAACCCGAATCTTAGAGGGCTTAACCTGATTGATGGCATGGACAAATGCATCCAAATCAACATCGGAAAGAATGTTGCCCGTGAGTTCTTTCAGTTTCGGTAGGAAGTAAAGCCAGAACTCGCGGGACCGCCCAATTATGCTTTCCACAAAACGTGACTGAGACTCATGGAAGCCCATGGAGCTTCTTGTTCCAACCGGCTGGAATATCCATTCTGGATTTAGGTTCTGCTCGTAGAGGGCGTGGCCACATTCATGCAACGTGGAGAATATGGCGGATGTGAAGTTGTCCTCGTAATAGTGGGTTGTTACCCGTACATCATCGTAATAGCCCGTTGTGAAAGGATGCTCGGTTTCGTCGATTCTGCCTCCGGCTTCTCTCGATTCTATATCATATCCGATGAATTCGGCGATTGCTTTTGAGATTCTATGTTGCATATCGAGAGGAACCCGACGTTTTAGTAAGGAAACGTCTGGCTGCTTTGTAGATGTTTCGCATTTCTTTATTAGAGAAATCAGGCCTTCCCTTAATCCTCCAAAGATTTTTTGGATGGTTTCTGACGACATTTTCGGCTCAAAAATGTCGATTAATGCATCATAAGGTGTTGCGGTCTCCTTCACTTCCATCAAGATTTCTGCAGCCTTCTTTTCTAGATCAACAAGTTTTTCAAGTTCAGGCTTGAACATGGAGAAATCCTTGGCAGCTTTAGCTTTCTTCCATACATTGGTGGTGATGGCTTGCTGTTTTGCCATTTCTGCGACCAGGTCTTCAGGCAGCTTGGTTTGCTCATCATAGTCTTTCTTTATCAGGTACAAATTTCTTTTTTGAACAGCCTTCAGCCCCTCATAATCCGAATGTTTCAGGATTTCTTCTAGTAGTTTTCCGATCTCCGGACTCGTGCTCATTTTATGTTCAATTCGGCTGAGGAGGGTGAGCTGTTGGCTTCGAAGTTTAATTGCCCTCGGCGGCATCTTTGTTTCCATGTCCCAGTGGATAATGGCGGTTGCCGATTGGAGAACAAAAATGTCTTTCACTTTTTCCAGCAGTTTTTTATAGCTCGACATTATCGGCTCTGTCATGCTAGTAGACTCCTTCTACCTGAGTACAGTGCTAAATAGGCTATATCTCCCCCTTCCATTCTTTGAAAAGTCTTTCGAGAAACTGTTCGACAAATTTGTGTCTCTTTTTTGCAATTTCTTTCGCAGTGTCTGTGTTGATTGTGTCTTTTGCTTTCAGAATCTTTTCGTATATGTGGTTGACTGAACTGAGTGACCTGCCGTCGTATTTCTTTTTTGGCGGAATTGACGGGTCGTATATGGGCATGTTGCTCCAGCCGCCACGCGTAAACACTCTTGCCAGTCCAATTGCTCCGATAATGTCTAGCCTGTCTGCATCCTGAAGTATCTTTGCTTCTAAACTTTCCGCTTCCATACCTTTTTTGAATCTGTGCGCTTCTATGCAATGGATAACTTCGTCTATTTTTTCTTTCGGAAAGTTGACTTCTTCAAGCATCTTTCTTGCCATCTTTGCACCTTCCGTTGCGTGATCTTCGATCTTACCTTCATCTTCCATAGCTCTTGCAACATCGTGAAGCAGTGCCGCAGCTTTAACTACGTCCAAGTCAGCGTTCTCTTGTTTTGCTATTCGCACAGCTAAATTGTAAACCCTTTCTACGTGGGATTTGTCGTGATGCGAGAGCTTGAAAAATTCTTCACTTCTATCCCTCATCTCTTCAAAAACAGAGTCATCCAACATATTTTTCACTCCTTTAAATATACTAACGAAAAAAATAAAAAATTAATTGGTAGAAAAACTGGCCGTAGACGAAAGAAATATTAAAATGATGACTATGGCTACCTCAAGAGTTGAAGCCTTACTCACAATAAGGATCGGGAATCTAGGATATGAAGGCAACGTCAATTGCGCATCCAATTCAAGGTCTAATCAAGTATCATGGATTAAAGGATTCAAGGCTTAGGATTCCATTTCACGACAGCATCTCTGTCTGCGTTAACGCTCTTCACACTACCACAACTGTTGAAGCAACCGAATCGTTAAGGGAAGATTCAGTGATAATAAACGGAAAAAGGGCTGTGAGCGCAGAACTGGAAAGAGTTGAAGTTATTCTCAACAAGTTAAGAAGCGTAGCTGGGTATTCAGGACACTTTAAGGTTGTCTCCCAAAATAGCATAACGCATGGAAAAGGTCTCGGGTTCTCGGCTTCAGGTTTTGCAGCTTTAGGCACGGCGGCATGTGCCGCCCTCGGCTTTAACATAGATTACATAGTCCTTTCCGAACTGGTTAGGTTGGGCGCAGGATCCGCAACAAGAAGCCTTGCAGGAAGCTTCGCAATATGGTATGCCAATAAGAATGGGAAGTCCTATGCAGAGCAGATAGTTAAGCCGGGATACGTGGATTTGGGCATTGTTATCGTGCCTACTTCCTCATCAGTTAGGACTGATGAAGCCCACAATGAGGTTCTCAGTTCACCATTGTTTAAGGCTAGGTTGAAATATGTTGCAGGAATGATCAGAGCAATGGAGAAAGCGGTGAAAACCGGAGATGTCGCCACTATAGGGAGACTTGCCGAAGAAGACAGTCTAAATCTACACGCAATCACAATGACTGGCAAAGCTCACATGGTTCTTTGGGAACCAGAAACAATCCGCGTGATAAAAGAAGTTCAGAGAATGCAGAATGAGGGTGTACCAGCATGGTATTCCATGGATACGGGGCCATCCGTTTTTGTTAACACTTTCACGGATTATGTTGAAACGGTGGCTGATAGACTACGTGGACTAGGCTGTTCGAATGTCATAACAAGCAAAGTCGGCGGCAAACCCTTCTTAAGCAGCAAACATCTATTCTAAGCAAACGAAAACATTAAGTCGCTGAAGGTTCCGAAGCTAAGCCTCGATCCTTAAGCTTTGTTAAGACAGAAACGATTTCCCGCATTGCCCAACAACGAACCCGCCCAACTTTATGGGATTCATTCTTAATCAGCTTGGGGCACCCCCAGCAAAGTTGAATAAAAAGTTTGCATAGTTACGTTCCAGAGAAATATTTTGAATCTTGGTCCACAGCACGCGCAATATTCTTAAACTAATCTGCACAATTGCGAGCTATGTTCCTGAGAAACGCTGCCTCCCCCCAAACTCAAGGAGTTCCCATCGTTCTTACCGGATCGTCTACCGACATGAGCGACTTCAAACTCAATCCTTTTCGGGCATTCACGGGGGGATTCCCAACCGGCATTGTCCCCAGGGTCTTGCTCAGAAAATATTGGTACCCGCCGGTGCCTAACAATGGGGATGGCACTACCAAATATGCACCTTATGGGATACGAAAGATTGAAGCCTTGCTAATTAGGGAGTTTGGCGCACAAAATGTTGCGATCGTGCATCCGGATAATCTAAAAAAGGTTGTGGGACCGAAAACGAAAGTTATTGGAATATCGTCTATGGAGCCGGCTGGAACAGGTTTTGTCAGCCGAACCTACACATCTTTTATGGGCTTTGGCGGAGAACCCATAGCAGCTACAGAATTCAGAGACCTAATAAAAAAGCCAATTCTGCGAAAATGGAGTGCTAAAATAGTTCTCGGGGGCTCAGGTGCCTGGCAAATTCACAGGGCAAAGTTACAGAGGAAATATGGAATAGACTGCATCGTTATGGGTGAAGGCGAAAAGACCGCTTTGAAGATCTTTCGCATGGCTCTCAATGGCGACGAGCTTCCACAGATAGTTGAAACCGAATCGCCCGATCCAGAGGAAATTCCCTGCATCATGCACCCGTCGATTTTTGGCACCGTGGAAATTACACGGGGTTGTGGTCGTGGTTGTAAGTTCTGCTCGCCAACGTTGAGAAGCCGTTACTCCTTTCCTTTAGAACATATCTTGAAAGAAGTGAAATTGAACGCGAATAATGGCACAAAAATGATTATTCTAGCAAGTGAAGACATCTTCTTGTACCAATCTAAGGATAAGTTTCTGCCAAATCGTGAAGCAATTGTAACGCTGATTAAATCAGTCGCTGCTGTGCCTGGAGTCAAGTACATTCAACCGGCTCATGCGTCTTTGGCACCCGTTGTCTATGATCCTAAAATGGTCGAAGAGATTGGTCCGATTCTTCTTGAGAAATCGCGGTGGGCTACAAATGGCAGTAGGCATAGCTCGGTCGAAATCGGCATAGAGACCGGAAGCATTCGACTTATGAATGAGCATATGAAAGGCAAGATGTTGCCGTACAAACCCGAAGAGTGGCATGACATCGTGACTAAAGGAATTGAAATTATGAACGAGAACCGTATTTGGCCATTGGCAACATTTATCACCGGTTTGCCTGGCGAAACCGAAAAAGATACGATTGCGACGCTTGAACTACTAGACAAACTGAGACACAGCAAAGTATTCTATGTGCCGTTACTGTTTACTTCAGAAGAAGACTGCATGCTCAGAGAAGCACGACATATGAACTTGAGACATTTAACGCCACTGCAATGGGAGCTTATGGCCACATGCTGGGAACACAACCTGAAAATTTTTGTCCCAAAGAAACATCAATGGAAAATAAGGCTTGCCGCAATGATTGCCTACGCACTGTATTATCGATGGAAACACGGCAGGAAAGTTTTATGGCCAATAATGAAATTCTCAGGATGGAACAAATAGCTTTCCAGATTAAGAAGCTGAGCACTTTTATGAACATAAATTGCAGAGTTCCCTCAGAAAATCCACTGTTCCTAAGTCTTATTAAAGTGTAAATGACTTTCTCATAAGACGACACACGTAATTTAGCTGGTTGGGCCCGTGGTCTAGCTAGGATTAAGACGCTGGCCTGCGGAGCCGGAGATCCGGGGTTCAAATCCCCGCGGGCCCGCCACACCTTCTTGAACCTTGCTTCATCAAGAAGTCTTATCTGAAAGAAAGTCAATAAGGTTACGGAGGAGAGTGTGGATTACTTGAGAAGCGAGGAACTTCATGAAGTTAAGTCGTTCAAAGCGGTTCTAAACAAAAGAAACAAAAAATGGATTGTTCTGGCAAAGTTTAGGAATGGCAAAACGAAAATCGCTGCTGGTGGATTAAATTCGAGAAAGGAGGCACAGGAATACCTGAGGCTTCTTGTCGATGATGTCGAAATATTTCTAAAGGATAAAGGAAAGTAACTGGACACGCAGCCTCTCTAGTTAAGGTCTAACAGAACAGCGCGAACAGCTTGCTGAGACCTCACCTGTACCAGTTTAAACTGTTCTCTATGTAAGTGATCAGAGAGGCAAAGAACTCCTTCGTCTCACCGCTCAATCCCGTCTGAGCAATTAGCTTCTTCGCCTTTTCAGCATGACTCCTCGACTTTTCCTTCGCCTCCTTCAGACCACCGCTCCCTCTAATAACCTCTCTCACCTGTTCCAGACTCTCCAGGCTGATGTGCTCCTTGCCTGTTAAACTCATCAACATGTTTAATCCATCCCGATCCGCAAGCTTCAAAGTGTAGATCACGTGTAGCGGCTTCTTCCCGAGGGCTAAGTCTCCGCCCGGAGGTCTGCCGTACTGCTCCAAAGAGGCAAACGTGTCTATGATGTCGTCTTGGATGTCAAACGAGTAGCCCAGATGCGTTGCCGCTTCTCCCAAGGGTTGCAAGTCAGCTTCAGGAGCGTTGCCCAGAACCGCTCCTACGAGGATCGTTGTCTTAAAAAGAGACGCAGCCCTCTTGGACGCCATGACGTACCATTCATCAGCGTTTGGTTCTTTACACTCGAACAGCAGGTCCAGAATCTGGCTCTCATTCACGTTGCGGTAGCCCTCCAAAAGCATTGACAAGACTCTATCCAACTTCTTTTGAGCGAAACCAGAGTTCACTATGGATCGCAACGCCATGGAATACATCATGTCGCCGGTGAAAACCGCTGTTCCATCTCCCAACCTTCTGTCGTCTTCACTGAACATTCGGTGGAAGGTCTTCCCTCCTCTTCTGAACTCGTCCTTGTCAATGAAGTCGTCGTGAACCAGAATGGAGTGCCGATACAACTCGATGCCAACACAGACCTTTAAGATTTGGGTGTCGATGTCGCTGGTGTAGCCCTTGTACGTTAGGAGGGTGCTGCACGATGCTAGCCTCTTCCCTTTTCTAAGCACAAACTCTTTCATGTTGGAGTAAACCTTCTCTATGAAGGGGTGATAGGTCTTCGCCGCGTTCTTAGTCTCCGTGAAAAAGTTCCTCAATTCTTCGTCAATGAGCACGCCGTATTGATCCAGCGTCTCTTCCCAACCCATTCGTCGTCACCTTTCCTTAAGGAATTTAAACTGGAATAGCTTCATTTAATAAGAGTTCGTAAACCTACGGTGGTGAGATAATAGTGGAGCTTCAAGTGGTAAGGGTAGAGGTGCCTAAGGAGTGTAACGTGGTGGTGGGGATGGCGCATTTCATCAAAACGGTTGAAGATCTGTACGAAGCGCTGGTGACCTCCGTTCCGAACATCAGGTTTGGCATAGGTTTCTGTGAGAGTTCAGGACCGTGCCTGGTGAGATGCGAGGGCAACGATGAAGAGCTGAAGAATTTGGCGTCACAGAAAGCGCTTGAACTGGGATGCGGACACTGTTTCATCGTCTTCATCAAGAACGCTTATCCCATTAATGTTTTGCAGAGGATCCAACAGGTTCCCGAAGTCTGTAGTATATACGCCGCAACAGCAAACCCTCTAGAGGTCATTGTAACAGAAACAGAGCAAGGCAGAGGAATCCTCGGAGTCATCGACGGCATGAAGAGCAGAGGAATCGAAACAGAGGGAGATGTCAAGGCGAGGAAGGAATTTCTGAGGAAAATAGGCTACAAACTGTAGCCTCGAGCTTTCAGGCAGTCGTTGCAAGCTACGGATAGTATCTGAGTTCCCGAAGTTGATTTTTGACGGCTTCCAAAACGAGATTGCTTCTCGACCTGAACCCGTATTTTTTGTCAATCACTACTTGATCTATTATTTTTACGATTTCCTCTGGCAGACTTATATTAACCCATCCATTTCTAGGCATGTAAAGCAGCACCTATAACTTTTTGCAATAATCCTTGCTGTACTTGTAAAAAAGTGTAAAGTATAAAGGTTTTGCGCTTCGTCCAAGATTCGGACGACGATTACACCATTCTCGCAGAATCACGTCACTCACTTGCTATATTCTCCAGTCTCTTTAGAGTTTGCTCATGATTATATTTCCAGGTGCCATTCTTCAAGCGTTTGTATGGTGTTCTCTCGTCTACGAACGGAACGAGAATCAACGTGACGTGAAAGAAACTTGCGATCAAGTTCTCCCTAACCAATTGACTCAACGAGCCAAGTAAATTGGGAAACTCTTCTTTCGGAGTATATGTGTGAGCCACTATGGAATTTTGTCCAATAATTTTTGCGTAACTAAGAATGAACGGTTTGTCGTTAAGAGTGTTAGTGAACTTTGCAAGGGCTTTCTTATCTTTAAATTCGATTACAACGGCATGCATGTCGGATGTCTCGTATGGGTATGGCAACATTGCTACGGAGTAGTAGGGAATTAGATTTTGCGCCAGTATGTGTTTGTGGTATCGGTATAATGCATTGTGCCGTGTTATACCAACGATCTTTGCCAATTTGTTCAAAGCAATTCTTCCATTTTTCTCCAGTTCACTCAGCATGCGTACGTCTATCTCATCAGCCATAACACGATAATTCTTTGGCTCTTCCAAGTACTTGGAGAGCTGCTCTGGGGAATTCAGCACTTCTTCAATCCATTGCTGCCATCGAAACACCCATTCTCTGTTCCTGAAATCAAACCGATGAAAGTTAGGGGGGACTTCTCGAACCTGTCCCGTCCAAAAAAAGAGGGAGTTAGAGAAGGCTTCAAGTTCTCTGGCTTTCTCAAAGTAATCTTCAAACTCACTAGCATGTTCGGCTGGAAAAGCATAGATAGCGTAACAGCCATAAAATCTTCCGTAGCATCTTACGAGATATGTCAGGTAATCAAGATTTTTCAACACTTTCCATGACAAACCCCATTTTCCAGGCGAGGTTTCCACCATGACAACGGCTTTTTTTAATCCAAGCTTAGAGGCGTCTAGACGGGCATTTATCTCCAAATCTTCATTTTGGTCAATTAGCTTTTTGAGACGAAAGACCACAGTTGAATTAGGTAGACCTATTGATTTGGCTAGGAGCGAGATGTTTCTTGGGCCATGCACGCCAAGTCCTTCGACTATTTTGGCGTTTTTCTCGTCTACAGATTTCATAAAGCGAACCGTCCTGTCGATGTCTTTTTGACTATACACGCTGACGTCTTTCGTGATTTCGTTGGCATCTTTCTGACTCACAATTTAGCCCTCTCTAAAGACTGCTTATCACTTTAGCCAGAGATTAATTTATCTTGTTGTTTGACCGGGTGTGTATTGTATGTTTCCTCTCTAATAATGGACGCAATAGGTCCATTACTAGTGTGGACGAGGGTTACCCCTATGTGGGCGTGGGTTACCGTCAGGCGTTATTGTTTCGTTGTCTTCTAAAGTCGTTGACTTATGTGGTCGGGGGTTACCCTTATGTGGACGTGGGTTACCGTCAGGCGTTGTTGGGGGGTCGACTGGGTCGGCGAAAGATGTTAGGATAGTCCCGGAGACAAAGGCAAGAGCAATCAAGCAGATCAGTATGGTGGATGCTATTTTCATAACGCTCACCTCCTTTAGAGTTGAAACTTGGTTTGTGGATTCGCACTTTTTTACAAGTGTTTGTCCAAATAGTAGTAAAAAGGAATACAATATATTTTTATTATGCACATATCAGATTTCGATTCGGTACTTCACCTGACTGGTCTGTACACATGATGTGTATGGTGTGTACAATGAGATCTTTCCACTCAACAGTTGAAAGCTGGTTGCACCAGTGAATTTTAGGTGATAGCCATCGATGTCAAGATTATCCATACAGTATCGACAAACGTTTGGGCCTCGCAGAGAGAAACCTAAATACCTACATATGGCGACTGGTGCGGTAGTGGCATTTTCTGTCTATGTCTTGCTACATGGTGCACTTGAAGACTCTACGCTCGTTTCAATCGTGATCTTCAACTTGCTGTCTGTTCTTCTAACATTTCCACTCCGTGGGCCGCTCTGGTGCAAGATACTTTGGCTGGGGCTGGGCAGCCTCGTGGGCTTGGCGTGGAGTCTTATTCGGTTATCCCTGGTGTCTTTGACTATGGGGGTAGGTGTCTTTCAGCTCGTGTACTTCGCCATCGGACCCGCGGTTGATTTCATGTGGATCGTGCCCGTTTGGTCGCTGGGACTCTCATCTTTAGCTTCTGTGACGCCCCGAAAGAGAGGAGAAAAAAGAAAAGAGGCAAAATGATGCTGCTTTCCATCTTTAGTTTCATCTTTGTCCTTCTGGTTTTGATTATGCTGGCTTATCTCGCTCGCCACTTACTTTTCACACTCACCGCTCTCTACTACCGACGTGGACAGCCCCACTATACACCTCACGGACTAGTTTATCGTCCAACCTTATCGGTCCTCATCCCCGCTCATAACGAGGAAAAAGTGATCAGGCGGATTCTTCAACGAACAACCGAGTTGACCTATCCCAAAGACAAGCTTGAGATCATTGTGATAGATGACGGGTCCACAGATGGAACCGGCGAAATCATAGAGGAAATCGCAAGAGAAGACGAGCACATGAAGGTGGTTCATCGCGACGTGGATACCGGTGGAAAGGGAAAGCCTTCAGCACTGAACGAGGGACTAAAACACGCGACAGGCGAGATCGTTTTCTGTTTTGACGCGGACTACTATCCGCAACGAGACATCTTTGAGAAGATGGTAGCCTTTTTCATAGACCCTGAGGTCGGAGGGGTGCAAGGAAGGATAACTGTTCTAAATGAACCCGAAACTTTGGTGACAAGGCTCGTTGCGCTAGAGCGAATCGGTGGTTATCGAGTAGACCAGCTGGCGCGAGACGACCTTCAGCTGGTTCCTCAACTAGGCGGAACGGTAGTGGCGGTTAGGCGCAGTTTAATCGAGCATCTCGGCGGCTGGGATCCCAACATGCTGGCCGAAGACACCGACCTAACCTTCAGAATCTACCTCGCCGGATACAAGGTTCGATACGTCAACGAGGCGGAGTGCTACGAGGAAGCAGTGGAGGATTGGCGGTCGTACTGGCATCAGAGGTCCAGATGGGCTGAGGGCCATATGCAGTGCGCCTTCAAACATCTGTGGCCGCTCATTAGGAGCAGAAATTTGCGGTTGAGAGAGAAAATTGACGGGTTCTTGCTGCTTAACGTTTACTTTGTACCGATTCTCGTGGGAATAGCTTGGATTCTCGGCGCAGCACTCTGTTCTGCTCAGCCTCCCCAGTGGACGACGGTTTTCTGGGCTGCCATCTCAATCTCTGTTTATAGCGCCACGGGAAATTTCGCGCCCTTCTTTGAGGTGGCCATAGGCGCCTACTTGGACAGACGTATGAGAATCTACTGGCTCATGCCGTTGCTACTCCTATCCTTCCTATACAACATGATGATTTGTTCCAAGGCTCTCCTCGACTTATGCGTGTCTAAAGCCGTAGGAAACAAAAGGCTAACGTGGAGAAAAACGCTTCACAGTGGCAGAGGAAACAATTACATGCTGCCAACTGGGGAGATATCCTCCTTACAGTAACCATTTTTTGCGGTCTTGCTCGCTCTCTACCCCTCCCTCTTTATATATACTCTCAAGATTGTTCAGGATCGGCTTCCAACTCTCTGCCCTAGGCACACGGCATCTATTTGGCTCAAATGCCCCCCCGTGCTTTTTCTCTCGTTGAGGTGCCTCGAGGAAAAACTATTGAAGAAAAAGACAAATCGGATCATGGCGTTTGAACCCAAATATCAAGCAAAATGAAGTAATAACTACTCAACTATTCTCTTTTTCCTTATCTATTCAGTGCAAAAACTAATTGTTGTTTATCCTGCTATTAACCATGCTCCAATAATTATGAGAACAAAGGCTGATATTTTCAGAGTTATTGCTTGTTTATTCACTTCTTCCTTCACTGTTCCATGTGTAAGAGAGCTGAGTAAGACAGTAAGCATAAATACAAAGAAAGGTTCGATTGAAGGAACAGCAGCTACTAACGAGATGGACTCAAGCGACACTGCAACATAGTATGAAATCAAACCGATATAACCCAAGAAAGTGGAAATGCCCATCCAGAAGAAAACGCCTTTATTGATTGTACGAAAATTGCCTAAGAAATTCCGCCTCACCTTAGGAAAACAAAAAATCAGAAACCCTCCAAGTAAACCACCAATTAGCGACCAGAACAGAAACTGCCAATAATCGAAGGAATCAAGGATGTGCTTTGCTAGAACATCACCTCCTGCTCCCATCAGAGCAAGTATCAGCATGAATCCTAAGGCTGGAGAGATCATTGAAGATCTTTTTCTCTTGGTCCTTCGATAAGAGACTAACACTGCACTTAATACAAGCAAAACAGCTCCCAAATATTTGGATAAACCCAAGGTTTCTCTGAGAAATATGAAAGCCAAGGGTAGAACAAAGATTGGGCTCACGAAAAAAAGAGCAATAACCCTTGAGGCTTCTTCTACTCCCATAGCTTTGAGATAAAGGATAGAAGACAGGGAGAAAATGAAACCAATAAGCAAGCTCAATACAGACCAAGGAAAGCTGAAGGAAATGGGTATTAGTGCTAGCAGTAAGAACGGAATTGGAATCTCCATTAACACAGAAAGAAGCTTGTATGAAAAAGGATTTTTGACATGGTTAGTTAAGACGTATTTGTCTATTATATCAACTCCAGCAAACACAACTGGAGCAACCAAAGCAAACACAAACCAATCCATGAGTCTATTCCTCGATAGATTAGCGTAGTCTAAGAGTCGTAGTTATTATCCATTTGGGAACACAAAGTCATAGCCTACAGAAGAAAATGAGTATCAACCAAGATGAAGTAAACACTACTCAACTATTCTTTTTCTAAATATTGTAAAGTATCTTGGATCACAAGTCATTTAGAATTAATTGAAGATTCTTCCAAAAGTCATAAAAACACTGTATCCGACTCATACGAACATATGGAAAGTGAAACAGGACAATGAATGAGAAGACTGATCTAAGAAACTCTAGACAGGCAATATTTGGACTTTCTCCTATTTTCGTAATTGTTATGACGCTCTTTATAGATGCAACAGGATTTGGAATAATTATTCCTCTTCTGCCATTCTATGCAGAAACTTTCCAAGCAGGATCCGCTGCCCTGGGTATTTTGATTGCTTCATTCTCATTGATGCAATTCATTTTTTCTCCCATATTAGGAAGAATATCGGACAATGTGGGAAGGAAACCAGTTCTTATAATATCATCTTGACTTCAGTAGCAAGTTTTCTCCTCTTTGCAATTGCCAACTCCTATTTCATACTCCTCCTATCTAGGATCGTTGCTGGATTGGCTACTGAGACTGCGGTAATTTAAGGAGGAATGTTCTACCTTAGTAATAGGATTTCCTGTAATTGTGTTATGGTGATTCAATATGTTTGAAGGTGAAAAGACCATAATTGTTTGGGTTTGGGATATGATCCAAATAGAGACCGTGTCCGTTAGGATCGAATCCCACGCTTTCCACCGCGGTGGAAAACCCGCTCCTGCTGAGAGGCACAGTTGTCGTTGTTTTCTGAATTCCTCGCTTACCAACAACAACT
>Ga0224506_10001899_pt1 | contig 14705 bp, 18 predicted proteins | sample SF_Jan12_sed_USG_2_FD_169108 | JGI IMG/M metagenome (GOLD analysis project Ga0224506, IMG submission 169108) | Sediment microbial communities from San Francisco Bay, California, United States - SF_Jan12_sed_USGS_8_1 | ecosystem: Environmental > Aquatic > Marine > Sediment | place: USA... | reverse complement strand
GCCCCCTGCCTGCTGCCAACCAGCACCAGTCCAGCGCGGATGCACCAAAATTTCTCTGCGATGAAAACGGCTTTTCTTGAATAATTCGACAGGCCAGCTGATCACTCAGTCGTTTGAAATCAATAATCGCCGTGCTCTGTTTTAAATCAATGCCGGCAGCAGGTAAACGCAGCGCACGGTTATTTAATTGTGTGACTGAATTTTTCTGACTGACGAAACATTCATCCCTGACCGGGTCATAGATCAGCCCGAATTTAATGGCGCCATCTTCTATCAGCGATAAAGAAACGGCAAAGTAAGGAATGCCGGCAGCAAAATTACTGGTGCCATCGAGCGGGTCGAGACACCAGACCGGCTGACCAGAGGACAGCGCCTGTTGTTGCTGGCTGCTGCTCATCTCTTCAGATAATAAGGCGTATTCAGGCCAGTGTGAGGATAATTGTTCTGTTAAGCGATTGTGCACCGCGTAATCCGCTTCAGTGACAAAGCTGCCATCGGTTTTGTGCTCTCTCTCAACCCTGGCAAAGCGTGGCAATAATTCTTCTTTTGCTGCCGCTTTAACTGTCTGCAGCAGCTCAATATCTTCAGTTCTCATATTTTAAATACATTAAGCGCCACAAAATTGTTTGACTAAAGTTCTTAGTCGGCTAGATTCGGCCAGTAAACGCTGGGTTTCGGCGGCGGTATCAGCCGATGCCAATGCCGTCTGATCAGCCACATCGTTAATATTGACGATGTTTCTATTGATTTCATTGGAAACAGCGGTTTGTTCTTCCGCTGCTGTGGCAATTTGCAGATTCATCGCATTGACCGTTTGAACAGAGCCACTGATTTCAGCCAGATTCTCAGCCATCTCCTCAATCGTTTCCATATTTTTCTCGGCGCTGGCCTGTGCCTTGAGCATCACTTCGACGGCTTTTTTAGCTTCAACCTGCAGGCTTTCAATCATCTCCTGAATTTCCTGTGTTGAACTGTGTGTTTTACTAGCCAGCACCCTCACTTCGTCTGCGACAACAGCAAAACCCCTGCCCTGTTCACCGGCTCTGGCCGCTTCAATGGCAGCATTCAGTGCCAGTAGATTGGTCTGTTCTGCAATCGCTCGAATAACGTCAAGAACAGTCCCGATACTCTCGGTCTGTGTTGCCAACTGACTGATCACTTTCGCTGCCAGTTCCGCATCACTGACCATGTTCATAATGGATGAAATAGAGTTGGTAGACACCAGTGCGCCCTGACTGGCCAGACCTTCGGCTTTATGGGTGGCAGTGGCCGCTTCAGCGGTATTCAGCGCAACGTCCTGAACAGTCGCCGACATTTCGTTCATTGCGGTCGCGACCTGCTCTATTTCTGCGCGCTGCTGATTAATACTGCTGTTTGTTTGATTGACCACTGCAGCCGTTGCGCTGGCGATATTATCGAGTTTCGATGCAGCCTCATCGATAGACCAGACCACGGTTCGTAAACGCTCCTGTTGGGAATGAATCACCAGTTGCAGCTGACCCAGCTCATCTGACCTGCCGGTAAAAACATGCTGAGCAACACCATTAGAAAAGATTTGTGCTGATTCTCTGGCAAACTTGACCCAGGGTCTGGCAATTAGCACGGCACTCGCTATCGCCAGTCCTGCACTAACTGCCAGCGCAATAACGAAATTGATGGACACAGCGCTTGATAGCAAATAACCCATCAGCGGTAACAAGGCGATGACATTACCGGCTATAATTTTACCACCCAGTCCCAGCTGCAATTTACTTTTGACCGTTTGCCAGAGAGAAGCCCCCTTATTTAACTGCCGATACAAGGCGCTGGCTCTTTCAACACAGTCAGCTCTGGGCTTGACCCTGACAGACTGATAACCCACAACCCGATCGGCTTCAAAAACTGGCGTCACATAGGCATCAACCCAGTAATAATCGCCGTTTTTACAGCGATTCTTAACAATCCCCATCCAGGATTTACCCAGCTTAAGATCATTCCATAAGTCGGCAAATGCTGCCTCCGGCATATCCGGGTGCCTGACCAGATTATGATTTTTGCCTAGTAATTCACTCTCTGAATAACCTGAAATATCGATAAAATCTTGATTACATGAAGTAATAAGACCCTTAAGGTCGGTACTGGATACAATATGTATATCGTCAGGATAATTGTTTTCCTGATCAGTTACAGGAAGGTTGTTTTTCATTCATTACCACCAATAAATACCATCTACAGCCCGCTGATATGACTGCATATTAAGTATCAAAAAAAATGTCGCTATTATTATAATTATCGCCCCATAAAACAACTGCGTAGTTTTGATGACAATCAATCGTTCAGTTAAAATTAAATAATTCGGCGTCAAAAAACCATCTTCGCATGTCGTCTGATAAGTATAGTAGCGATTTCTGCGATTGTGTATCGTTTTATAAAATCTACGTTATTCATATATTTCGGTAAATACAACGGATAAACAGCTACTGTAGGCTAGTAGCTGTGTTCTAAAAAAAATATTAACTTGAATTAAAGTTTAGGTCTGGATGGTTTCGATAAAATAAAACCAGCCCCATAGAGCATGATCAGTGCAACCGGTAACAGAAATTCAAGTTGTAGCTGCCTGAAAAATGCCAGATAGATAAAGCTTGCCGTCATCATCAGCACAGACATTATCTTGGCTGATAAAGGAATCACTCTGGATTGTTTCCACTGCTGCAAAGCCGGCCCAAAAAACCGATGATGATACAACCAGTGATGAAAGCGTTTTGAGCTTTTAGAGAAACACCATAACGCCAGCAACATAAACGGTGTAGTTGGCAGCACTGGCAAAACAGCACCAAAAACACCTGTTACAAAAAATACCCAGCCTAAAATAAAATATAACAGATTCACCTTAAGATATTATCCTTCACAAATCACTCGCTAATCAGTACTACTTTAACCCAATATTAGCCTGTTTACGTCATCACCCTAAAAAGCTGTCTGCCGGAGATTAATTGTTATGACCTCAGTCAGGCATCCACACACAGTAACTGATTTGCTTGTATAATGCTGATCTGATACTTCCAGCCTTAAATAACTATGATGACAAATGACAATAATAACAAAACAGCCAGCGTCAAAATGACCGAGTACAGCCATGGCTCCGGCTGTGGCTGCAAAATATCTCCCCGCTTACTGGATAATATCTTACAAACCAGCCAGCAAATTTTTGAAGATCCGCGTCTGCTTGTCGGCAACCAGAGCAAGGATGATGCGGCCGTCTATGATCTACAAAATGGCACATCAGTCATCAGTACCACTGATTTTTTTATGCCGATTGTTGACGACCCGTTTGAATTCGGTCAAATTGCCGCCACCAATGCTATCAGTGACATTTATGCCATGGGGGGCAGCCCGTTAATGGCGATTGCCATTTTTGGCTGGCCTATCGATAAACTGGGTCCTGAAATTGCCCGCCAGGTGATTGATGGCGGCCGCCATGCCTGCAAACTGGCCGGAATACCGCTGGCAGGTGGTCACTCTATTGATTCACCTGAACCTATTTTTGGACTGGCAGTCACCGGCCAGGTTGAAAACCAGTATTTAAAACGAAACGATCAGGCCACCGCTGGTTCACAACTCTTCTTAACCAAACCTATCGGCATTGGTATTTTAACAACGGCATTAAAAAAGAAAAAATTAAAAGCTGAACACAGCCAGCTGGCATCTGAAACCATGCGACTGTTAAATAAAGCCGGTGCTGAGTTTTCAAAACTACCTACTGTAAGCGCAATGACAGATGTTACCGGCTTCGGCTTACTCGGTCATCTGACAGAAATATGTGAAGGCAGTGGCGTTCGGGCACAGCTAAAATATGACGCCGTACCGAAACTTGACGATATTGAATATTACGTTGCAGAAGGCTGTTCCCCCGGAGGAGCACAGCGAAATTTTGACAGTTATGGCGAGAAAATCGGTCCGATGACTGAGCTGCAGCAGCAAATTCTGTGTGACCCGCAAACATCAGGTGGCTTACTGATTGCCGTTGAGAAAGAAGGCCTTGCCGCGTTTCATCAGCTAGCTCAGTCTCTCGGACTTGAACTGGATTGCATTGGTGAACTGACAGACAACCAAACTCAACACCTGATCGAAGTTATATAAATTGTATGACTGAATTACCCCAAACCGCTGATTATAAATCTTTATTTCTGAATGATATCAAAATGATGGATCTCCGCGCTCCTGCTGAATTTAGTCAGGGCGCTTTTCCTCAGAGTGACAACCGGCCATTGATGGATGACGAAGAACGGCAATCTGTCGGCTTGCGTTATAAAGAACAGGGTCAGGACAGTGCGATAGAACTCGGCCATCAGCTGGTATCCGGTGAAACCAAGGCAGCGCGACTCTCGGACTGGTCAGATTTTATTCAGCAGCATCCGCAAGGTGTTTTGTATTGTTTCAGAGGCGGTCTGCGTTCAAAAATTACGCAGCAATGGATTTTTGAAAATACAGGTATTATATACCCGAGAGTAGAAGGTGGTTATAAAGCCTTACGCCGTTATTTACTCGATGAACTTGACAACAACACCAATAAAATCCGCCCTTTAATACTCGGCGGCAGAACCGGCTCCGGTAAAACGATATTACTGAACCGACTGCAGCAAAAAATTGATCTTGAAGGCTTATTCAATCACCGGGGTTCAGTTTTCGGAAAACATGTCACTCCGCAGCCCGGTCAAATTGATATTGAAAACAATCTTTCCATAGCGCTGCTAAAACTGGCCAATAACGGAACCCAGTACATCTTATTCGAAGATGAAGCACCCAATATCGGCTCTCGCAACATACCCAAAGCCCTGTATGCCAAAATGAAACAGTCTCCCCTGTTGCTGCTTGAAGAATCTGTTGAAACAAGAACTGAAATTATCTTTGACGAATACATTGTTAATTCACTGACAGAGTATCGCGCTGCAAATAACCGAGAAACTGGCTTTAGGCTCTGGTCAGAGGAACTGCTGGCATCATTGTCACGGGTACAACGACGGCTAGGAGGAGAACGCTTCAAGATAATCGATCAGATGATGCGCGATGCCATTCAAACTCAAATAATCGCCGACGACCACAGTCAGCATAAAGAATGGATAACAAAACTGCTGACTGATTATTATGATCCGATGTATGACTACCAGTTAACTAAAAAAAATGAACGTGTTGTTTTTCAGGGCAGCAGTGATGAAATAACTGAATACTTGCAGCGTGAGTATCAGCTGATTTAATATTTTCTTCATTTCACTTCTGCTATTTTCTAAGATATTATTATTTACACAAACAAAATCACGGCAAAACAAAAATCATGAATAATACAAAAAAAACTGTCTCGCTTGTTTTAGGTAGCGGCGGCGCAAGAGGACTTGCCCATATTGGCATTATTCACTGGCTTGAAGAACACAATTTCGAAATAAAAATCATTTCAGGAACATCGATAGGTGCTCTAGTCGGTGGCATATACGGAGCAGGTAAACTTGAGGTGTTTGAGAAATGGGTTCTGGCGCTGCAAAAGCGCGATGTGATTAAACTGCTCGATTTTGCTTACAGTATGTCAGGACTGTTTAGCGGTGATAAAATCATGCAGACGCTTCAAGCGCTGCTCGGTGATATAAACATCGAAGACTTACCGATAGAATTTACAGCTGTTGCCTGCGACTTAGAAGCAGAAAAAGAAGTCTGGTTTGACAGAGGCTCATTATTTGAAGCCATCCGCGCTTCAATTTCCATTCCCACCATTTTCACACCAGTCAACTACCAGGGACGCACTCTGGTAGACGGCGCGGTACTAAACCCGATACCTATTGCGCCTACCCTGACGCATATTACAGATATCACCATCGCCGTCAGCCTCAGTGGAAAACGCCAGGTTGTTAAGCCGCTTAAAGCAGACAATGATAATCATCCCGTTGAAAAGACTTATTTATCCGGTGTTTCAAACTACATAGACAGGCTGCAGAAGAAATACCGGCCGCAGCAAATTGAACAGCCTGATTTTTTTGATGTCATGCTTAAAACCTATGAATCCATGCAAAACACAATAAGCCGCTACAAAGTAGCCGGCTACAATCCTGATCACTTGCTGGAAGTACCATCAAACAGTTGTAAAATTCTTGAATTTCATCGCGCCGCAGAAATGATTGATTACGGTTATAAACTGGCAGAAAGAAAACTATCCAGTCTGAAATAGAATTTCTATCAAACATTGTGTGATACGTAAGCACCCATATCAATTTCGTTTACTTCAATCGTCACCACATCAAAAATAAGGCCTGACTGCACGATAGTATTTCGCAATGAATTACTTAGCAGGCGTTTCTGCTCAACATTACGCCCCGGTCTGATTCGTATCTCAACATGAATATACTTTTTGGCAGCTTCACCGACACAATAATATGGGGTTGGAAAACAACGTGTCTTAACACGTTCTGTTTTAAACAGGCCGCTGGCAATAACAGATTGATGGATATTATCGACGAAACATTGAATCTCAACGTCGTTAAATATATCGTCAGAACAGTCTATTCTTATATGTGGCATCGGCAACCATCCGTTTATTTTTTAAGTTCAGTTTTAAGATAAAAGTGATTAAATAAAATGACAGCTGAAAATATTACTACCGCGACAGTAATTAATGGCAACAGTACTTGTATATCCAGCAAGTCATAAATTGATCCGCTTGATGCTGCCTGATAGATAACCACTGAAAACACATAAGACTTAATACCGACACCTATTAACGCAGCGATAATAAACGAAACCAGGTTAACTCTTAATATACCGGAGCTATAATTTACAACGGAGTGCGGGAAAGCCGGCATTAATCTCATAGACAGCAGCACAAAAAAATTATCGTTTCTACTAAGCATCAGATAAATCTTAGACGATGCGATTTTTTCCACCCAGCCTGCTGTTAGACGCTGAGAAAAAAAATACGCCGAGACCCCGCCCAGTGCAGCACCTGCCGCCAGTACAACGCTGGCTTCTAGCGGTGGGTATAAAGCAGCAACCACCCAAAGAAATAACGAACCAGCCAGTGCAAAGGTAAACAGGACTGCCTGTAACAAAACCAGCAAAATCATCAGCCACCAATGATCTGTGTATTGCCGTGTGATAACAATGATCTGTTTCGGATCCAGCAAACCGGAGAGCTGCAAAAAAATACCCGTAGCTATCAAAAGCAACAGGATAAGAATTTTATATTTATTCTGGCTGGCTGATTGCATCACTTCTAACTGCCTCATCATACGCGGTCACAATACATCTATTAAAATTAATCCAATGAAAATAACCGGCAGCTTGTTAAATCCATTTCCATGTAAGGTCTGGTATAAGCTGTCATCAGCGGCCTGACAACAAGCTCAAAACACCTCAAACATAATGCTTTTTATTGCCAGTCATAAAATTCATTTTATACTACCCTGTATCAATAATGACAAAATAATTGAGCTATAACAGGATCAGATGTGATTTTTCCATGTATTCTTGAGAGAAATAAAGAGCTACCGGTATGGATCAGGAATTAATACTGCTACAAATTGCCATTATTTTAATCGCTGCCCGTTTATTTGCAGAACTGGCCACGCGTCTTAATGTACCGGCTATTATCGGCGAGTTGCTGGCAGGTGTCATACTGGGCCCGTCTCTGCTTGGCTGGATTGAACCTAATGATGTTCTTAAATTACTGGCAGAGCTCGGTATAATCCTTTTACTGTTTGAAGTCGGTCTGACAACGCAGCTAGACAAATTAATTCATAGCGGCTCCAAAGCTATCATAGTTGCACTTAGTGGTTTCATTCTGCCTTTTATATTAGGCTTTTTCTCCAGTTATTACTTATTCGGACTATCACTACTTGCCTCACTTTTTATAGGTGGCACACTGACAGCAACCAGTATTGGTATAACCGTTCGGGTTTTATCCGATCTCAACAAACACAACAGTATCGAAGGTCAGATTGTACTGGGTGCAGCCGTCATTGATGATTTGCTGGGTATTTTTTTACTCGCCGTTATTTATGAATTTTCACGCAGTGGAGAGGTTGATTTCTCAAACATCATTACCGTCGTCTTCTATGTCAGCCTATTTTTCCTGATGGCACCGCTTGTAGCCAAAATGCTTTCGCCAGCGATAAAACATTTACACCGTAAGACAGATATACCCGGTCTGATTCCGGTAGCACTGGTATCAATGGTACTTTTATTTGCCTACATCGCCCACATATCCGGAGCACCTGATTTACTGGGAGGATTTGTTGCTGGTATCGCCTTATCCCGACGCTTTTTCCTGCCTATGGGAGCCTTTATCAAAGCCGACCCGAACTTTACGATTGATGTGCACAACCACATGAAACCGATTATTCAGTTATTCACACCTATTTTCTTTGTCATGGTGGGTCTTTCACTGGACCTTGCGGCGGTCGACTGGAGTTCGCTGTTTATCTGGATATTTTCGCTCACCACCTTACTGATTGCTGTGGCCGGGAAAATGTTCGGGGCGTTTCTGATTCATGAAAAAAACAGTACCCGTATCGCAATAGGAATGGCGATGATACCGCGCGGGGAAGTGGGCTTAGTGTTTGCGGAAATTGGACGCGCCTCCGGCATACTCGATGCAACAGTCTATGCCGGGATCATACTGGTCATAGCTTATACCACACTGACAGCACCTGTCTGGATGAAGTATTTTTATCACCGTCAGGAATCTGCTGAGCGAAAACTCACTATGCGTGACTGAAACCGCATCGCCAACACGCTGTAAATTGAGAGCCATGCTCTTCACCGCATTGCCGACACCGCCAAGCTGCGCTCGTTGTCTTAGCTGATGCCAGTAATGCAGACAATACTGTCTCGGCTTTTTTTTGCTGAGTCTCATCAATCAGCCACAATTCTGGCCAGACCTCATTCACCGGTACTTCACCCGCCAGACTGTATATCATGTCATTTTTAATAACGCAGTCAATGCCTTCTGATTTCATCACATTATTAACATGATAGAGCATGACTCTGTCAGCACAAGCGTATAGTTTTTTCATCAGCAGGCACTACTTTCACTAACATCAACAGCACTTAGAGTTCTTTTTTATCTTTATCGTGCGAATGGGTTCCGTCAAAATACTTTAACGCGGCAACTGAGCCGGCAATAAAGACAATACTCAATACAATTACCAGCCAAAATAGTTTCATAATCAGCCTCCTGTAGACGTCATTATTAACATTGCATTTACAGCTATCGGGCAGTTTGCAATGAAATCAGCTCACGATAAGTATCAGCATTAATATTTGTTTCTGGATAAGGATAACATGCGGTACACTATGCGAAAATATTTGTTTCGAGGATTCCGAACTTGAATAAACAACCGACTAATTCCTTCCAGCTCAGCTTATTTGTGGCGATCATCAGCTTCTGTTTTCTAAGCTGTAGCTACAGCTCGCTGGCATCAGCAGAGACAACACCGGCTGAACAGAGCATGTTGAGTTCAGAGCAACAGGATAGTAGTGCGATGATGCCGATGCAACAACAAAACATGGCAGATAACAATAATGAACAGACCGATATGGCTGAGTCGTCCGGAATATCACCGCCAGTTGAAGACACCTCACTGCCCGAAACCATGATGCCGCTAGCTGAACAAAATGACAGTACAATGGCGCCGACTGAAGAGCAAGCAAGTATGCCGGTTTCGGACCCTGTCCGCTATAGCAGCATCAGCGAAATCCCTGCCGATTATTACGCAGTACAAGTTGTTGCTACCAGCTCAATGAGAAACCTTGATGCGTTTGCCAACAAATACCAGCTCTCAAATAACCTGAGCACACAAATTGTTGTACACGGAAGAACCTGGAATATACTGTTATCCGGTGCCTACCCGACACGTGATGAAGCCAAAGCAGCGGTAGCCGAGTTTGCTGGCAGACTGTCAACATCACCATGGGTAAGACGCGTCAGTACTCTACAGTAGCTCGATCTTACTCACAGACTGGCTCAGCCTTGTCGCGAACACCCTGACAAGGCGACTACCGGCATTGCGCTTACTGTTACAACAGCAGGCGTGCAGCCGACACCATGATCAGGGTGCCAGACGTGTTAACGGCCACTCGTTATTCTCATCGCGCTGATATAAAAACTGATCATGAAAGCGGCTGTCTCTAGCCTGCCAGAACTCCAGCGTCTCCGGCACGACCCTATAACCACCCCAGAATGATGGCAAAGGCACTTCAGCGTCGGCAAATTTCTGTTTCATTTGCTCAAACAAACTATCGAGCATAGCCCGGTTTGTTACCACCTGACTCTGATGTGATGCCCAGGCACCTATCTGACTGCCTCGCGGTCTGGTAGCAAAATACTTTAGTGATTCTGCGCTGGATATTTTTTCAGCACTACCGGTAATCTTTACCTGCCTACCCAGTGCCTGCCACGGAAATAACAAACTGACCCGGGCATTCTCTGAAATATGCTGGGCTTTGCGGCTTGAATAATTGGTGAAAAACACAAAGCCGTCGCTATCGAACAACTTCATTAACACCATTCGTTGCCAGGGTTGCCCGTCTGCATCAACCGTGGCCAGCGACATCGCCGTAGGCTCTGCAATATCAGTATTCAGAGCATCCTGATACCAGCACTCAAATTGCTTAAACGGGTCGGGATTTAATGACTCCCGTGCCAGACCTCTGGTCATTAATTCTTTACGTAATACGTCTGATTTCATACGCCGGACTTCAATATTTATTAGTAACTAAGATTATAAAGACAGAGTGCTCTTGATGATTGATTAATATCAGCTTATTAAACGATTCAATAATAATAAATAACCGTGTACAGCGCTACTGTGACAGACTAAAGCCGAGTCACAAAACCATGCCAGAATCGATAAGCCACCCTATAACCCTACAAATAACCAAGTATTTAACTCAAGAATTCACTTATCCCGGCATCAGATATTTGAAATTCCCTATTATTTATAAAATCGGTAAGCTTTAAGCCGAATTATAAAAAGCCGTAAGGCCATCAAAAAAACCAACAAGTGGAGTTGTAAAATGTCTGAACAAACTGATAGTGAAGTAATGCGAGGAATGAAAATCATGGTTGTTGTATTCGTGGTTCTGTTTGCAGGTATTGTATTTACTGCACGGACGATTGTTTACTAATAATCCGTAAAACGCCCTGTGAAGATACAGGGCGTGCCCTTCGGTTACAGCCTAGTCTTAACCTTCTGCCGCCAGCTATCATCGGGCAATCATATCACTGAAGCAGCCCCTTAAAATAACGAGCGACTATCAACGCCACTAACATAGTCACACTCAGTAATAGTAATAATACCGATAACGTAATTAAAGCTTCTGACATTGTTATTGTGAAGAATAATTCAGGTGTATAGCCACAGGCTGCCTGCACTTCAAAAACCGCAGGTAGCCATTTATCGACAGCGAACCAGAACGGCAGCCCCGACTCCATATTACAGTCACCAAAAACAAAGCCACGTTCAGTACCCAGCAACTGGTAAGAGCGTTCAAATAAACCCAGTGAAATCACAGTCATCATCAGCTGCGAAACAATCTGCAGAGAAATACTCTTTAGCAAACCAAGCGATATTGCAGCAACCACAACAATAGCAAAAACCCAGATACGCACATGAATACACAAAACACAGGGTAAGTAATCGAGTACATACTGATAAAACAGAGCTGACAACTCCAGACCCACTGCAAATACCATCAAGCCCAACCAGTAATATTTACTCTGCGAGATCTCTAGCAGTTTATTAAACATTGATATAGTCCCTTGTCTTGTCCTGGCATCGATATTTGCCTGCCACTAAGACACATATCGAAATGTTAAATTGATTCGCTCAGTCATTACTTTGCGACTTTTAGGCAACTGATGCAGCCAATTATCCTGAGTCTTTCCCTGCATAATCAGCAAACTCCCGTGTGGCAGAATAAACGATTTTTTCAGGCTTTTGTCAGTTTTATGTTTTAACTGAAAACACCTTTCCTGGCCAAAGCTGACAGAGGCTATCACCGGACCAAGTCCGGCTTCATCATCAGCGTGCCAGCCGACACCGTCAGAGCCGTTTCGGTAGCGGTTAGCCAGTACGCTATTAAAGTCTGCTGCGGAAACCGTGCCGATTCTTGCCATGATAGCTTTTAAAACCGGCTGCCAAGCTAAGCCGCTATTACGAAGACCGGAATATTCGTAGCATTTACCGGCATCGGCGTACCAAGCAGTCAGCCGGGGTTCATTATATTCTTTTCCATAGACCCGAATACGCTGCTGAGACCAAGCTAACTGTGTCAGTAGTGTTTGAAATAAAAGATCGGCTTCGCTGCTTTGAAAAAATTGCGGATAACAAACGATATCCGCATCCGCTAAATCAATCCTGTGAAAACTCTCCGAATCTTCGAATAGGTCTGTTTTCATGCCATTCAGGCTTAGCTATTTGATCGGATGGACGACTCAATTAATTGTAATTTAGCCTGCCAGTCCAGACTCGTTGTCTGCTCATTGACCATCATTTCCATCAGACCATAAGCCAGCTGACGGTTTTCAGCTGTCATATCCTTTAACTTTGATAGCAGATACATATGCCCGCCTTTTTGCACATCCAGTGTCTTGATTAAGGCAAACAACAATAATGACTGGGCCGCATGTGGCTCTGATTTAATAATCTGGTAAACACGTTCTAACACATCACTCGACATAATATCTCTCAGCAAACAGTAATAGAATGCAGACCTGTTTAGTCTGCAGCCGGGATGAAGTGTAGCAGATTAGTCCTTAACTGACGACTCACTGCGCGTTGCTATTGGCCGAAATCAATCTGTATTCCTGCTGCCCGCAGTTCTTTCTGACGGGCATAAAGATACTGATTATAACTGGCATATTCAAAATATTTTGCCTTGCTAACATATCGCAAGATTTCTTTAAAATGAAAATGGTAAAGTCTGCCATCAACCCGGGTAACTTCACTACCCTTGTCAAACAATACAACACCCGGCCGGTAATCCAACTTAAGTTTTTTAGCCCACGCGGCAGCTGTTGTTTTATTGCCGTTGTTGTCAATAATAGATTTATCTGAATCAGTATCCAGACGCACTACTGTGAATTTTGAAAGTTCACTAAGCACTTCTTTGTGCGCTAATACTTTCTGATGAAACTCATTACAGTCTGCACAGTTTTTATCTTCAAAGATAATCGCCAGCGGTTTATTGAAGTCAGAAAAATCATCGGTTTTTGTAAACATCGGATGATTTCTCAGGCTGTAAACAGGTTTATTTTGTTTGCTGATATATTCAGCGAGTTCAAGCTTATTATATTGTTTATCTTTAACATAGTTGAGCGCATGCATCAGCGTTGCTGGCCGGCGGTAACCGTTTAGCTGCAGCACACGCTTACCTTCACCATCCATAAAAACCACTGTCGGGGTATAATGCACCTTTAGTTCCCGGGCTAATTCTTTTTCAATATAGCGGTTATTGTCATCCCAGATAATTTCCCTATCACCAAGGATATTTATTGCAACCACCTGAAAATTATCCTCAATAAAACGTTTTGTTTTTCCTTCACGAAAATTTTCATCCAGCATTCGCGAGCAGTAGGGACAGCCTTCCATATGCATAAATAAAATAAGCTGCTTGTTTTCTTGCCTGGCCTCTGCACTGTCTTCTTTTATTTCGAGAAAGCTATCTTTAAACCAGCCTGGTATCGTATAAGAAACCGCACCCAGTGATGCTGTGTTTTTTGCCGCAGCAATTGTGTTGCCAGAAAACAAGCACACTGCAATATAAACAAGGGATAACCAGTAGTGTTTCATAGCCAATATGTCCTATATTCGTTATTATTTTATCATTGCCTGCTGTTGTTAATCTAATGACCTTTGCTCGTTAGAATAGTTCATCATTGAAACTGATTAAACGTTCTCTGCAATGTTTTAGTTAACACGTTATGATACAGCATTCATCTAAAATAACGACTATCTTCAGCCAGCTAAATTTATTATAAATATGGCTATCGCGAAAGGAAACACCTATGAGTTCATTAATTATCTGTAAGGATGGCAAATCTCGTTGCAACTGGTGTAATGCAACCGATGACTACCTTAACTATCACGACACGGAATGGGGTTTTCCTGTAAAAGATGATAAGCGTTTATTTGAGAAATTATGCCTTGAAAGTTTTCAGTGTGGTTTAAGCTGGCGCACTATTCTTGAAAAACGAGAGAATTTTCGCGCCGCATTTTGTCATTTTGATTTTAACCGTGTTGCAGACTTTACTCAAAATGATATAGAACGCCTGTTAAAGGATAAAGGCATAGTTCGTCACCGGGGAAAAATTGAAGCCGTTATCAATAATGCCAAACAAGCGCTTGAACTTGTCGCACAATACGGTTCACTGGCTGCTTTTTTCTGGCAATATGAAGCCGACATCGAACAACTCACAACACCGCAGAGCATCTCAAGCTCGGCTCTGTCAGTTGCCTTATCAAAGGAGCTTAAAAAACGTGGCTGGAAGTTTATTGGTCCAACCACAGCCTATGCGTTTATGCAGGCAATGGGCCTAATCAACGACCATCTAGAAGGCTGTATTATTCGTTCAGAGGTCGATAATGCACGCCGTCATTTCATCCGGCCTTAATTAAACCACTCATCATTGCTGCGTCCAATATTATTTCTTATCTGTTACTGCACTTCTTTTTCTGGCATTG
>Ga0224506_10001897_pt1 | contig 14707 bp, 19 predicted proteins | sample SF_Jan12_sed_USG_2_FD_169108 | JGI IMG/M metagenome (GOLD analysis project Ga0224506, IMG submission 169108) | Sediment microbial communities from San Francisco Bay, California, United States - SF_Jan12_sed_USGS_8_1 | ecosystem: Environmental > Aquatic > Marine > Sediment | place: USA... | reverse complement strand
ATTAAACGGTAATGCAATTTGTATATGCCGGTATGTAAAAAATTTAACTTGTTGAAATAAAAAGAAAAAACAAGCGAATAATAAATAAAGCAAAAGTGAGGAAAACAACATGAGAATTGTTCTATTGGGAGCGCCTGGATCAGGAAAGGGAACACAAGCCAAATTAATGATCGAAAAATACGGAGTACCGCAGATTTCTACGGGTGATTTATTGCGAGCCGCGGTGGCAGATCAAACCTCACTGGGCATGCAGGCAAAGGCAGCCATGGATGCAGGCCAACTGGTTTCAGATGATATCGTTCTGGGTATGATCAGGGAGCGATTATCTGAATCTGATACAGACGATGGTTTTATTCTGGATGGTTTTCCTCGCAACATGGCTCAGGCCGAGGCGCTGGATGCCATGCTAAACAGTTTAGGCAAGCCTTTGCAGCTTGGATTGCTGATCGATGTAGATTTTGATGTCTTGATGCAGCGGCTGACCGGACGCCGCACCTGTGAATCCTGCGGCCAGATGTACAATATTTACTCAAGTCCGCCCAAGCTGGACGGGCAGTGCGACAAGTGTGGTGGTACCTTGCACCACCGTTCGGATGATAATGAAGAAACCATTGGCAGTCGTTTGCGAGTATACGAAAACCAGACCTCTCCCTTGATTTCCTATTACCGTAATCAGGGTAAATTAAGAAAAGTGCAGGGAGTGGGTGAGATCGGTGATATTTTCACTGCCGTTAACAAGGTTCTTGCTGACATGCCGAGTGGTGGAGAAGCACCGGTAGCAGAAAAACCAGCCGCCGCTGTTTCATCTCCTGCTGTTAAAGAGAAAAAGGAATCAAAACCAAAAACAGCCAAAAAGAAAAAGGCAAGCAAGAAAAAATCGACTAAGAAAAAAGCCAAGAAGAAAGTAAGTAAGAAAAAGACAACTAAAAAGAAATCCAAGAAGAAAGTTGCGAAGAAGGCCACCAAGCGCAAGGCGACTAAGAAAAAGGCCAAGAAGAAGGCCAAGAAGAAGGCCACCAAGCGTAAGGCGACCAAGAAGAAGGCCAAGAAGAAGGCCACCAAACGTAAGGCGACTAAGAAGAAGGCCACCAAACGTAAGGCGACTAAGAAGAAGGCCACCAAACGTAAGGCGACCAAGAAGAAGGCCACCAAGCGTAAGGCGACCAAGAAGAAGGCCAAGAAGAAGGCCACCAAGCGTAAGGCGACTAAGAAAAAGGCCACCAAGCGCAAGGCGACTAAGAAGAAGGCCACCAAGCGTAAGGCGACTAAGAGGAAAAGGTAAATCAGTAGAGATTAAAAGGCGGCTAATTAGCCGCCTTTTTTATTGATGACACAAAAATTTATACAAAAAAAGAAGTGTAAAAAATACCTGAAAACACCCCTAAAAAAACAACCCATTGTGTAAAGAATTCTTTACAGTTATTAAATTTAGATTTTATTTAAACCTTTAACTTATTGAAAAATATTGAGATATTTTTTTTGGCATATTTCATGCATTACACGGGTATAAGGTTTTTTTGATTTTTTGATTTTTTGATTTTTTGATTTATGGAGTCTCTTATGTTTTTACAAAAATCTCTGGTAACAGGTTTGATGCTTGCAGGTCTGGTAATGGCACAATCTGCAAATGCTGGCGCGATACGTGCTGATGCGTTTTTTGGTGATAACACTCTGGCACCAAATGATGATGGGTCGACCGGGTTGGTTAATCTTGGTTTTACAGCCAACTTCTTTGGCTTGAACTTTACTCAAACTTATGTCAACAACAACGGTAATATTACATTTGATAATTCATTAAGTACCTATACACCTTTTGATTTAACAAGTACCGGTCGTCAGATTATTGCCCCATTCTTTGCTGATGTGGATACACGCAGTGCCGGTTCACCAGTGACTTATGGTACCGGTACAGTTGATGGTCGTAATGCCTTTGGTGTTAACTGGGTTGATGTAGATTACTTTTTTTCATCTCCTAACAATATCAACCGTAATAGCTTTCAATTGGTATTAATCGACCGATCTGATATTGCTGTAGGTGATTTCGATATCGAATTTAACTTTGATCAGATTCAGTGGGAATCAGGGACAGCAAGCTTAGGTGATGCCAATGGTTTGGGTGGTAACTGTGCCCGCTCCGGTTTTTCCAATGGTACTGGTGACGCAGGTTCATTTTATGAAATAGCAGGATCGGCAGTTTGTGGTTCTTTCCTTGATACTGATTTGGCAAATGGTTTGATTTACAACAGCCTGAATAGTATTGTGGATGGTCGCTATATCTTTGAAGCGCGTAGTGGTGAAGTGGTGACTCCACCACCACCAAGAGGTGATGTTCCTGAGCCTGCTACTCTGGCTTTATTGGGTCTGGGACTGGCGGGACTTGGAGCGGCTCGCCGCAAGAAATAAATCTCGAAAGAGAAAAAAGGGAAAAGAGGCGGCTAGCTAGCCGCCTTTTTTTTGTCCGCGTTTTTCAAGCCAACGATCGATCTTGCCCCAGAACCATTCCATAAAACGTTTATACCAGGGGCGGTATTTCCATTTGTCATAAATATATTCCTTGCTGTGTGCAAAATCTTTTTCAAACAGTTGTGTTACATCATGGGCAAAGGATTGGTCATCCACTTCCTGATTGGCTTCCAGATTCCAGCGCAGATTCCAGCGATCAATATTACTGGAGCCAATAGATACCCATTGATCACACAGTAAAACCTTCGCATGTAAAAAACGTGGCTGGTATTCAAAAATACGGACACCATTGCGTAATAAATGTGAATAATAGCGCCGTCCTGCGTGGCGAATAGCCGGATGATCCGTATGACGGCCGGGCAATAAAAGTCGGACATCACAGCCATTGCGTGCTGCCTGCTTGAGTGCACGAATCAGTTTCCATGATGGTACAAAATAGGCTGTGGCCATCCAGACCCGTCTTTCTGCCTGACGAATGCGTTTCAGAAAAGAGCGCTTTATTTCGGTTCGTGTCACACCACCTGTTGAAGTAACACGACCAGACTGCTGTCCGGTATCTGAAATTTCGTTAACTGAATATCCGGTTTTATTTTTTACCCATCGATTCCAGTTTTCAAAAAACAGGGTTTGCCAGTCAGCAATAACCGGGCCCTGTATTTCTATCATGACTTCATGCCAACCTGATGTTGTTTTGTAGGCGGTATTAAAATCATCTGTAATTCCGGTGCCACCGGTAAAGGCAACTTGATCATCCACCACTAATAATTTTCTGTGATCCCGAAATAAATTGCGTCGAAATTTTCCGTAGCGTAGCGGATTAAAGAAAGATAACTGGATATTACTGTGTTCTATTTTTTGACGATCATGTTTATGCAATCCACGGGCACCAAAATCATCAAGCAGCAGGAATACATTGATATTTTTTTCAGATTGTTTAATCAATGCATCAATAAACTGATGCGCTGTTTTTCCGGATTCAATTAAATACATTTCGACCAGAATTTGATGTTGTGCCCGATTGATGGCTTCCAGCATTGCCGGAAAAAATATATTGCCATCAGTTAGCAGGCGAAAGGCATTATTGTCACGCCAGGGAAACCGGTAATGATTTATTTTTCTATTGAGTAAAGACATTTTTCCCGAGACACATATAATGCGTTAATATGACCTTCTCTTAATGAATAAATATTATATAGAGTATAGTGAAACAGATATTTAATATATTTTTTGATATATGCCTGCTGCGTGCAGGACCGCAGGATATTCCGTATACTCGTTATCTTTTGTTTATATTGCTCGGATTTCATGTTCTGATCGGTATTTTGCTGGGTGCACTGAGTTTCTCAATACCTTCGGCCATTGCATATGGCGTTACCAATATGTTGATACTGGTCGTGCTTTTGCGCGCGATTCTTATGGTAAAAAAACTTGAAGCGCGTTTTAATCAGACTTTATCTGCTATGGCAGGTACCGATGTTATTGTTGGTCTCATCGCATGGCCAATTAACAGCTGGATGATTACAGCACGTGATACGGGCGGGGATATTGGTGCTCCGGTTATTTTATGGCTACTGCTGGTTATCTGGAGCCTGACGATCATTGCCCACATCCTGCGTAATGCATTATCAGCACCCTGGGCAGTAGGTATCATATTGGCCTTGCTGTATTTTTTTATTGGCTATAACGTCAGTATTACCCTATTTGAACCACTTCCGGTAAAGTAGTCGTATTATGCATATTCATATACTTGGTATTTGTGGCACCTTCATGGCAGGTGTCGCTTTGCTTGCGCGCGAGGCCGGTCATACCGTGACGGGCAGTGATGCCAATGTCTATCCACCCATGAGTACCCAGCTTGAAGCTCAGGGGATTACGCTTATGGAAGGTTACAAACCGGAACACCTTGATCCGGCTCCAGACATGGTTGTAATTGGTAATGTCATGTCACGCGGCAACCCAATGGTGGAACATATTCTTGAGAAAGGACTGCCTTATACATCTGGTCCCGAATGGTTGGGGAAATATATTCTGCAGGATCGCTGGGTACTGGCGGTAGCGGGTACACATGGCAAGACAACCACCAGCAGTATGCTGGCATGGATACTGGAATATGCCGGACTCACACCGGGATTTTTGATTGGTGGTATTCCGCAAAATTTTGGATTATCGGCACGGTTGGGCAACACGCCATTTTTTGTTGTAGAAGCCGATGAATATGACACGGCCTTTTTTGATAAACGCTCCAAGTTTGTTCATTATCATCCGCGTACTTTAATTCTGAATAATCTCGAATTTGATCATGCCGATATTTTTCCTGATCTCAATGCAATCAAAACCCAGTTTCATCATTTAATGCGTACTGTTCCCGGTAATGGATTGATAGTGGCTAATGCGGAAGAGCAAAATATTAAAGAGGTGATTGCAATGGGTTGCTGGACTCCGGTTGAATATTTTGGTGATGAACAGGCAAGCTGGCAGGCAGGCGAAATTAACAGCAAAGGTTCATTCGATGTACTGCTGGATAACCAGATGCAAGGCAAGGTGGAATGGACATTAAGCGGGCGACACAATCAGTTGAATGCACTTGCCGCGATTGCGGCTGCACGCCATGCCGGAGTGGCGGTCGATGTTTCACTTGAGGCATTAAAAGAGTTTCGCAATGTGAAACGACGTATGGAATTACGTGCTGAAATAAAAGGCATCAAGGTCTATGATGATTTTGCTCATCACCCGACAGCGATTGACTTGACCTTAAAGGGGTTAAAAAAGGTAATGAATAAGGGACGGATCATTGCGGTACTGGAGCCGCGATCCAATACCATGCGTATGGGTGTGCACAAGGATTTATTGGCTGACTCACTCAAGACAGCGGATGAGGCCTATCTTTTACAACCGGAAGACCTGTCGTGGGATTTAAAATCCAGCCTGAACGGTGCTGATAATATTCATGTTGTGTCTTCAGTAGAAGATATTGTGAAACAAGTAAAAACCTTCGCCAAAGCCGATGATCATGTTGTGATTATGAGTAATGGTGCATTTGGTGGCATTCATGAAAAGTTAATCAAGAGTCTGGACGCATGATTCAAGACTCAAAACCCAGAACAATTTCACTGGCGATTACCGGTGCATCCGGTGCAGCTTATGCGTTGCGTTTACTGGAATGTTTGTTAAATGAAAATATTCATGTCTATTTAATGGTGTCACCGGCTGCACAAATTGTGCTTGCCACCGAAACGGATTTAAAGGTGCCATCACAACCCAAAGAAATGCAGTCATTTTTCATCAAGCACTTTAATGCCAATAGTGAACAACTGGAGGTGTTCGGCAAGGATCAATGGATGTCACCGGTAGCCAGTGGCTCCAATGCACCGGATGCGATGGTGGTATGTCCGTGTACCATGGGTACATTGTCTGCCATTGCGTGTGGCGCCAGTAATAATCTGATTGAACGGGCCGCTGATGTCATGATCAAGGAAAAACGTCAGTTAATCATTGTGCCGCGTGAAACGCCTTTTTCCCCGATTCATCTGGAGAATATGCTCAAGCTAGCCAATATTGGCGTTACTATCATGCCGGCCAATCCCGGTTTTTATCATGAACCCGAAGAAATAGGTGATCTGATTGATTTCATGGTGGCCCGAATTCTGGATCACCTTTCTATTCCCCATACCCTGATTGGACGTTGGTCTGAATAACCCTATTTCCTTTTGTGTCTCATTATTTTTATTGAGGTATTTGTAATCCCGGCCGATAAATAATTTAGCCCTGTCATATCGGCAGAGGTCTGGAAACATAATTAAACTATTTTTGTGTAATGGGGAGAGTCAGGAGTAAAACGATGAAAAAACGTGTATTTTCCCGTGCAAAAGCCATTAAAACAGACATTAAGTTCAGGATTTTATTGTTATCCGTTTTTACGTTGGCAGCCCTATTCAGTCTTACGGTGTAGTGCAAACAAGAATGCGATAAAATTTTTTCATCAGGTAAGTTTCAGTAATATAAAGCACTTTTTATTTACCCGGATTTGATCACTTTTATAGCCTGATTTGTCATCTACAATTGGCTTGAGAGTATTTTTTATACTCTCGTTCAGGGGGCAATAGCATGAGAGTCAGTGAACTTTCCGGGACTACCGGTGAAACGCCGGAAACTCTTCAAATACCAATTTTTCCATTAAATGCAGTCCTGTTCCCCGGGGGTGCATTACCATTGCGGATTTTTGAACCGCGCTATCTTGATATGATCAGCAATTGCCTGAAAAAGGGCACCGGTTTTGGCGTGTGTTTAATTAGTGAAGGCCGTGAAGTGGGTGTAGCGGCACAGACCTATGAGATAGGGACACTGGGTCATATTTCCTACTTTCAGCGTTTACCGGATGGCTTGTTGGGAGTGACAGTTCGGGGTGATCAACGTTTTCGGGTAATTAGTGAAGAAGTGCGGCCTGATCAATTGGCAATCGCCAGAGTTGAAATGATTCCGAACGATCCGGTGATGCCGCTTACAGAAGACATGCACCGGTTTGTTGACTGGCTAAAGGAAACGCTGGAACAGATGAGTGATCCCTATTCCAGAGTACCAAAACATTATGATGATGCTGGCTGGGTTTCCAACCGGCTGTCAGAATTGCTTCCGATCCCGCTTGCACAAAAACAATATCTTCTGCAGCTGGACGACCCGCGACAAAGGATCGAACGCCTGTCTTCAATACTCGATAATCTGGATTTGAAAATCTAGTTAGCCCTTCAACATACCAAAAACTGTTGATGCGGCATCAATAGTTGTCTTGATATCTGCTTCGCTGTGTGCGCCTGAAACAAAACCTGCTTCAAAAGCAGACGGTGCAAGATAGATTCCTTCATTCAACATGCTGTGATAAAACGCCTTGAATCGATCAATATTACAGTTTGTTACCTGTAGGTAACTTTGTATTTGCTCGTCTTCAGTGAAGAAAAACCCAAACATACCACCGACATAATTAGTGGCTAACGGGATGCCGGCAGAGTCTGCTGCCTTTTTAACTCCTTCGGCAAGTTGTTTTGTACGTTTTGCCAGAGTGTCATGAAAACCCTTTTTGGATATTTGTTTCAGTGTTTCAAGGCCGGCCGCCATGGCTAACGGGTTACCGGACAAGGTTCCTGCCTGATAAACCGGGCCCAGTGGTGCAATTTTTTCCATAATTTCCTTTTTACCGCCAAAGGCACCTACCGGTAAACCGCCACCGACCACCTTTCCTAATGTGGTGAGATCGGGTGTAACACCATAGTATTCCTGTGCACCACCAAGGGCGACGCGGAAACCGGTCATGACTTCATCAAAAATCAGCACACTATTGTATTCATCACATAACGTACGCAGGCCTTCAAGAAAACCGGGTACGGGTGGAATGCAATTCATATTACCGGCAACCGGTTCAACAATGACACAGGCCACTTCATTACCAATTTGCTTGAACACATCCTGCACTTGTTCCAGATTATTAAAATCCAGAGTGATGGTGTGTTCAGCCAACGAGGCCGGCACCCCCGGTGAAGTAGGTACACCCAAAGTCAGCGCACCGGAACCGGCTTTTACCAACAGTGAATCAGAGTGACCGTGATAACAGCCTTCAAACTTGATGATCTTGTCACGCTCGGTAAAGCCACGTGCCAGACGGATTGCGCTCATGGTGGCTTCTGTTCCTGAACTGACCATGCGTACCAGTTCAATCGAAGGAACAAGCTTACAAACCAGTTCTGCCATTTCAGTTTCAATCATGGTGGGTGCACCAAACCCAAGGCCTTCAGCTGCTTTTTTCGAAACGGCTTCAAGTACGGCAGGATGGGAATGACCCAGAATCATTGGTCCCCATGACGCAACGTAATCAATATATTTATTATCATCTTCATCATAGAGATAGGCACCTTCCCCGCGCTTGAAAAATACCGGATCGCCACCCACACCCTTGAATGCACGCACCGGTGAATTTACGCCACCGGGAATAAACTGTTTTGCCTGTTCAAAAAGATCATGTGATCTTGTCATTGTTCTACCTCGGTTATTCAAATAGAGCTGCATAACGTGCAGCTGCTGCTGTGATGTCATCTTGCCCAAAGACACCATGGATAACTGCCAGTGCATCGGCACCGGCTTCAATCAGTGAAGCCCCATTTTCCGGTGTTATGCCACCGATCGCAACTACAGGGACGGACAATTCCTGTTTGGCTTGTTGTAATAAAGATAAATCTGCCTGTACGGCATCCGGTTTGGTGCTGGAGGGGAAAAAGCGGCCAAATGCGATATAGTCTGCCCCCCGATTGACCGCATCAATGGCATTTTTAAACTGGTTATAACAGGAAACACCAATCAACATGTTGTCTCCTGCCAGTTGTCGTGCCTGTTTAATATCACAATCATCATTACCGAGATGGATCCCGTCAGCACCAATCTGAATCGCAAGTTCAATATCATCATTAATGATAAAAGGGATGTTCAGTGTACGACACAATGTCTGCAGATCGGTTGCCTCCCATATTTTCAGATCTTGATCCTTTGTCTTGTTTCTGTATTGAATAACTCTGGCTCCGCCCTGAATTGCACCGGCAACACGGAGCACCATTTGTTCCTGCGGTATTAATAACGGATCAGTAATAGCATACAGACCATGTATTTTTTTATCAGTCATTATGGAGAATTACTTTTTGTTTGCCCAGTAGAAACGATTCGGTAACAGTTGTCCCGATCCTGCCTTATAACCATTTTGTAATGTTTCCCATGTATAGCGTTGTGCTTCATGAATTGCACTAAAGGGTTCCATACCTTGTGCGAGCAGGCCTGCGATACTGGAAGATAGTGTACAACCAGAACCGTGATAACTGTCAGGCAAACGCGGCCATGTTTGTTCCTGCAGTTTGCGGTGCTCACTGTACAGGGTGTTTATAACATTGTTTGTTTTTTCGTGTGTGCCGGTGATAAGTACAAAATCAGAACCTAGCGATAATAATTCCTGGGCACAGGCATCCAGATCGTCTGACTGATACGCCAGTTTGCGTGCCTCAATGCTATTGGGTGTTAGTACGGTTGTAACAGGTAACAGTAGATCACGTATGGCATCAATCATGTTGTTATCAGCTAATGCATCACCAGCACCGCTGGCCAATACCGGATCGAGCACAACGGGCAAATCCGGGTATTCGATCAAAAGCGAATGAATAGCTTCCACATTGGACAGACTACCCATCATGCCGATTTTAATAGCACTGACAGGCATATCCTCGAGAACGCTGAGTGCCTGCTCAATCATTAATGTCGGAGCCAGACATTCAAACTGCTTAACGCGAGTTGTATCTTGAGGAGCTATGGCGGTAATAACAGGGGCGGCATGACAGCCGACACTGGCAATTGCTTCAATATCAGCGCTTATACCAGCCCCACCAGTGGGATCATTGCCAGCGAAAACAAGGACAGTGGGGTGTGGCTGGAGAGTTTGCGGATGAGTGCTCATGAGGCGTATATTCTACCACTGGACTCAGACAGTGGTTGATCTGAGTTTGGAACCCAGTACGCTATCATTAGCCAGACAGGAGAATTCTGATGCGTTATGAGTGCCAAGTATGTGGATTTATCTATGATGAGTTGATAGGTTTGCCTGAAGATAACCTGTCGCCGGATACCCCATGGGAGAAACTGCCCGAGTCCTGGCATTGCCCTGATTGTGGGGTGGGAAAGGAAGACTTTGAATTAATTGAAAATTAATTTTAGGTAGTCGAAATCCGTCCCTTGTAAAGGCTCTTCAAGTCAAAAAAAATTAAAAAAAATTCGGCTATTTTCCAACTATTAAAATAATGTAACCAACTGTTTTATATATATAAATATCCTCAATTAGGGTCTCCTTGATGCATGGGCACCCCCCGGATTTTTGGCTACACTAGTACCCAAGGACAGCACACGAAACTGCCTGAATCAGAACCGGCTTTTACGGGTTGTCAGGGAGCTAAATCGGGAATTTCAGAAGTACCCAACGTCCTGCAAATTATACCTTCAAGGTATAAGTACACATCAGATTTGGTTATGGGTTTGGTCTTGGATCAGGCCTCGATTTAAAGAAATTTCAGGGGGCACTTATGTCACAGGAAACATCGCTATTTGAAGATATGGTTGCCGCCGCAGAGGAATACTGCCGGCTGATTGATTCAGTCGAGAAATTCAGCCGTGAAGAGTGGTTAGGTTCCATGTCCAGTTTGTTGCCGCGTTTACATGCTGCAATCAGTAATCTGGATGTTGAGCTTAAATCACGCGATCATACGATTGATTCAGATTACGATGAGCGGTTTGCCCTGTTTTCGCATCTCTATATGATGCTGGGTGAGCGTGACGGATACTGGATGGAGTTTGATACTGCCAATGACGGGCAGAGGTTGAGTGGCAGTCTTGCGGACGACTTTACCGATATTTATTTCGATCTGAAGCATGGGCTCGAGTTGCTTCAGGAACAGCCAAACGCGGGTGAAGTGGCAGTAAGCGATTGGCGCTACAGCTTTGATAAACATTGGGGTCAGCATTTGGTCGATGCTGAACGCCAGCTTTATCATTTATCAGCACAGCAACAGCTAGACCATTAGTAGTTTTGTAGTTTCTCCAGTAGTAACAGGTCATTCAAGGTGAATCGCAAGATTCACCTTTTTTTTACCCGGAAATAGTGAAAGCGCTATATTTCATAGAAATCAGATAAAAAACAAATGCTTGGAGTCAAACTGGCTTTACCGGGAAGGTAGAATGGAAAAAGGCGCAAATTGCTGTCTTGAGGTATACTTGGACATTCCAGCAACAGTGAAATGAGAACAGGGTTATGTCTGAAACAGCTCAAAAATTGACGAGTGAAGAAATGACGTTAACGTCATCTGCACAGTCCAAAATTGTAGAATTAATGTCACAAGTAGAAGGCGACGAGGTAAAAGGCGTCCGCGTCTATGTGGCCGGCAGTGGCTGCAGTGGTCCTTCTTTCGGTATGACATTTGCCACCAAATTTGAAGAAAATGACAGCATTCTGGAAGGTGAAGGTTTTACCATCATCGTCGATGCCGGTGCAATGGGTATTCTGAAAGGGGTTGAAATAGATTTCGTTGATACCGGGGTTGGTGGTGCCAGCTTCGTATTCAATAATCTGGCTCCTGCAGGTGGATGTGGTACATGTGGCTCATCTTCAGCGCAGGGTGGTGGTTGTTCCTGATAACGAGTATTCGATAATGGTACATAATCAAGCGGGTTGACTGGAAACAGTCAGCCCGTTTGTTTTTGTAAGCACACATTTAACGCTGGCTAGCATGTTATTTCGCTAACAATTTTCCGGCAGACTGATAATGCATTGGCAAGTAGCTTGGCATTTTTACTGATTTTTGAGGTAATGATGCCGCCTTCTATAGAGGTAAGGATGTTGAGCGCAGTTTTATTTATATCGATGTCATTCTTTATACTTCCTTGCAACTGACCTTCCTTCAATATTTCTGCCATCAGTTTTTCCTTGTATTCAAGAAATGCCTGAATGTATTCCAGAACACGTGGATTGGTCTCGCTTATTTCAAGTCCCAGATTACCCGCCAGACAACCGATGTAATTCATATTAATCATTTGTTCGTAGGCATGGTCAAAAATTGCATTGAATTTTTCAGGAGCAATTAGTGACTGATCCTGTTTAATATTTTCCAGAAAGTGTTTCTGATTAGTGATGTATTTTTCAATGGCTGCCAGAACCAGTGAATCCTTGTCCGGGAAATGGTAGTGAATACTTGCTTTGGCAATACCGCATTCCTTGGCAACAGGTGCAAAACTGAAGCGGTTATAACCCAGTTGATAGAGATGCTTCATAGCAGAATCAATCAGTTTTTCTTTGGTTGAGCTCATAACATATTGATATATCTAGTTTTGTTATCTTTTATTGACACTCAGGAGCAAAAATTCTAATCTACCTACCAATTGGTAGGTAGATAATAAAGTGCTGGAAATAACAGGTAATCAGGTTATTGTTCAAAGTATCAGGGAGTCCCGTTATGAAAACAATCATTAAACTGCATGACAGATCAGTACACGTCAGCATTAGTCAGAAGGCGATCAATGCATTTGCATCCAATGATAAACCACTGGTGGCAGAGATCGATCTGATTTTCGGTTGTATGGTCGTAAAGCGTGTCTGGTTCAAGGAAGTGATACCGGATGATGCCATCAAGGTGATTGATAATCTGTTTGTCTGTTTTCGTTCCGTTCGTTATGCCAAGAGTTGTCGTATTGCTGATATTGATAATGGCGCAATACCTGAAGAATTCCCCATTGTTCCTGAGAAACGCCGTTTTGTACCGGATTGGCTCAATATTGAATACAAGAAAGGAAAACTGGTCGGCATGTTCGGTTATGATCGTTGTTTACAGGTACCGGATGAATCAGCAGTTCCTGTGTTTGAATAATATTGGTGAAGTGGTTAAAGCTGAAGGTTATTAATCTGGACGAACAACCGCCAGAATTACAACAGCAATTAAAATCAAAACCGGAAATTCATTAAACCAGCGATAGAAAACATGGCTGCGCTTATTCCGATTATCTTTGAAAGTATTAACCAGTTTTCCGCAATAAATATGATATCCAATCAGAATAGCGATCAATGTCAGCTTGGTATGCATCCAGCCGGCACGAACATAGATATCCCAACCGTTATACCAGATCATGCTTAAACCAAAAATAACCGTCAGCACTGCACCCGGTGTCATAATGCCGTAAAACAGTTTTCGTTCCATTATTTTGAAACGATCAATGCTTGCCTGATCATCAGACATGGCGTGATATACAAACAGGCGCGGTAAATAAAACAGTCCCGCAAACCAGGTAACCATAAAAATGATATGAAATGCTTTTAGCCAGAGCATGTTTATCCTTTAGCTGGAATCAGACTTGTTTTCAATCCGGATATCTGCGGATTCAGATCCGGAAGTGGACATAGTTTCATCTTTACCTCTACCAAACAGTCTGCCAATGGCTTGAATCACGCGTTTAATGCCGCGCCAGATTTTTGGTAAAAGCCAGATAACCAGAGCGATGAATAATACTAATGCAATCAGGAAAAGTATGGGGTGGTTTAATGCTGTCCATAGTCCGCCAATAACTGCCAGATCTTCGGTAATGGAGGCAGTCCAGTTGGTAACAGGTTCTGGTGAAGTGTTAATAAGAAGACGACTACCGGCTTTGGTAAAATGTGAGCCGGCTGACAAAGTGCCACCCAGAATAAGGGCGGCCAGTTCAACACCCTGATTGACATCACCGACAGCAGCGCTTGCCAGCATGGCACCGGCTGGAATGCGGATGAAGGTATGCATGGTATCCCATGTCGTATCCACCCCCGGGATCTTGTCAGCAAAAAACTCGACACAATACATAAAACCGGCAGCGGCCATGACCAGAGGATTTTGCAGAACAAGCAAATCAGGGGGTAAATCAATATTGCCAGTGACGCCCATATAGCCCAGCATGAACAGGGCCGCATAGAGATTGATGCCACTTGCCCAGGCGACGCCCATCGTGAGTGCAATTGTATCTACTACGTCCACAAGATTCTCCTGAGTAATGTTGGAACATGTTAACGGGATTTGGCAGTTAAAAAAAGTAAATGCCGTCAAACCAAAGGGTTTTATCCAGGTTGTTTTAAACTCGCTTCAATGTCCTGAGGCAGGATGACACCAAATGTACGCATAAATCCATTACCAAGACGACGCTGTACAAAAAGTGCTTCTACCTTGTCACGATTAAAGGCCTCACGTGCCTCCTGCAATGTGGCTTGTAAATGTATGCGTGCCACTTTTTTTCTTGGGATATCTGCTTTCAGCAAATTAAAATGATCATCCGGTTTTTCTGTCAGCATTTGTTCCAGTTGGGATATGTCGATCAAGGCAACTATCTGGTTGTTATCCTCAATCAATAACCATACAGCCTCACCTCGGATAATAGTCTTGAGGTCATCACGGGAAATGAGTGGTGGCCAAATCAGAAAGCGTGTATTCATAATGCTGGCAATGCCAGTACGTTGTAACGCCTGTGTGACCGGATCACTTCTATATTCCAGTCCACGTGCACGCATCAAGGTAAGAAATATGGAAGTACGGCCAAACAATTCACTGGCAGTCAGTCCTGATGCAATGACGGCTAGCATACCGGGTAGAATAATATTCGGGTTAGCAGTGAGTTCCAGCATTGCAACCAATGCACTTAATGGTGCCTGCAGGGTTGC